>Ga0255054_10000852_pt1 | contig 17851 bp, 18 predicted proteins | sample JV7_2_23_MG_FD_188634 | JGI IMG/M metagenome (GOLD analysis project Ga0255054, IMG submission 188634) | Seawater microbial communities from Jervis Inlet, British Columbia, Canada - JV7_2_23 | ecosystem: Environmental > Aquatic > Marine > Inlet | place: Canada: British Columbia | collected...
ACCGTCGGCGATGGGCTTGACTCTGGCGTTCTCGGTGAAGCCTCCCAGGATCTCCGCGTTGTCGGCGAGCACGTCGGCCCTGAAGCGGCGGATACCGTTGGCGACCGCCGATTCGGCGAGGAGCGCCAGGAGGGTGCCGCCGATGCCGCGTCCCTGGTACTCGTCCAGGACCGTCACAGCGGGCTCTGCGGCGTCTGGTTCGTCCGGGGAGCGAATGTAGCGGGCAACTCCAACGCCGCCGTCCGGGTCACCAAAATCCGGATCTATGGCCACCCAGGCGAAGTGATCGAAGTAGTCGATTTCGGTGAGGTACTCGAGCTCCCTCTTCGTCAGCGAGTCTCTGCTCTGGAAGAAGCGGAACCGGCGCGATCGATCCGAGAGCCGTTCGAACCCCCTGATGAGGGCATCCTTGTCCTCGGGAACGATCGGCCGCACCACGATCCTACCCCCATCGGCCAGGGGCACCTCCGCGGTGTGCTCAGCGATGAAATCGGCGTCGACCACGTTGCTGCAACGCTAACCGCGTGGCGGCTATCGGGATGCCATGAGTAGCCTCAGCCCGAGCCATGACCGCACTGCGCCGGCGGCAGCCGCTGACACTCCTCATCATCGTGAGTCTGCTTCTTCTCGTCCCCGTTTCGGCAGGGGCGCAGACGGAGAAGAAAGTCGAACAGGCAGAGGAACGACGCCGAGCTGCATACGCCGAGCTGGTCGAGGCCAACGATGAGCTCGAGGCCGCCATCGAAGAGCTCGAGGTGATCAGGGGCAAGATCTACAACCTCAACTGGCGGATCGATCTGCTCGGAACGCGGATCACCGAATACGACGGCGAGGTGGTCGGGCTCGAGGATGACGCCCGGGATCTCGTCCTCGAGGCGTACACGAGCGGCGGACGAGACATGATCACAGCCGCCTTCTCCGCGGGTTCCATCCAGGATCTCCTCACGAGCCAGGTGCTCCTCGAGCGCGCTACCTCTCTCGAGCTCGTCGCCCTCGATCGCTTGTCCGCAGTGAGTCGGGAGATGGACCGATTGACGGTCGAACTCGATCAGAAGACCAACGAGATCGAGGTGCTCGAGCAGCAGCAGGCCGAGGTCGTCGAGAAGCTCAACGTTCTCCAGGAGAACGCGCAGAAGCTGTTCAACCACACCGACGCCGACTATCGCATCGCCGTCAAGAGATACAAGGAAGCGGTCGCCAGGGAGGCAGCGCGCAAGGCCGCGCTGCGGCGAGGTGGCGCCGCCGGGCTGCCCCTCGCCACGACACCTGGCGTGGTCTGTCCGGTTGCGGGCGGGGCGTCCTTCATCGACAGCTGGGGCTATCCACGGTCAGGCGGGCGGACGCACAAGGGCACCGACATGTATCGCGGGCACCGCGCCAAGCTGGCAGCGGTGGACAGCGGAACCGTGCGGGTCTCGTCCCACTACCTCGGCGGCAAGCAGGTCTATCTGTATGCCGACAACGGGATCTTCTACTACTACGCCCACCTCAGTGGTTGGGCCCCCGGATTGTCCACGGGTCAGCGCGTGGCCAAGGGTCAACTCGTCGGGTACATGGGCGACAGCGGCAACGCCAGGGGAACGACGCATCTCCACTTCGGCATGGGACCGACCGGCGGAGGACTCGTCAACCCCTACCCGACGTTCCGCCGCGTCTGCTGATCACGCCGGTCGCGGCGAGCTGTGCCAGCAGGTCGCGCATCGTCGGTGTGAGGGCGTGGTCCTCCAGGTCGTCGAACGCTACCCAGACGACCTCAGCCGCATCGTCCCCAGCGGCGAGCTCACCCCCGACACGGACGGCGAAGAAGTCGACGATCGAATAGTGGAATCGGGGCGGGCTCTGATCGTCGATGATGTCCCCCACCCAGGCCACGTCGCCGACGTCCACGTCGAGGCCGGTTTCCTCACGGACCTCGCGGACGACCGCTTCCTGCATCGTCTCACCAAACCGTATCTTGCCGCCCGGTACTGCCCAGTAGTCCTTCCATGCACCGGAGCCACGGAGAATGAGCAAGATGCTGTCGTCCTCGATGATGACGGCGCCAACTCCCGGGACGGGATGTCGCTCCATGTCGCCTCTCGCTCGTTCCCACTAGGTTCCCACACGCACGTCGGGGAGCAGTCATGCCAGAAGCCATCGGATTCATCGGACTCGGGACCATGGGAAGCGGCATGGCTGCCAACCTGGTGGATGCCGGCCATGACGTCGTGGTCTGGAACCGCTCACCCGGCCGTGCCGATCCTCTCGTTGCCGCGGGTGCGCTTGCGGCGAGCTCCCCGGCCGATGTCGCCGCACGATCCTCGATCGTGATGATCTGCGTGTCCGACACTCCGGACGTCGAACAGGTCGTCGAAGGCCCCGCGGGAATCCTCGAAGGGCTCACCGAAAGCAGCCTGATCGTCGACCACTCGACGATCAGCCCGTCTGCCTCGGTTCGCCTGGCCGGGGTCGTGGCCGCACACGGCGGCTCATGGGTGGACGCTCCCGTGAGTGGAGGGTCCGAAGGAGCGGTCAACGGAACGCTGTCGGTGATGGCCGGCGGCTCCACCGACGACATCGCGCGGGTCCGCCCCTACATCAAGTCCTTCGCGACGACGATCACACACGTCGGCTCCGTCGGAGACGGGCAGAAGGTGAAGATCGTCAATCAGATCCTGGTCGTTCTGAACCAGCTTGCTGCCAGCGAGGCCCTCCTCTTCGCCCAACAGTCGGGATTGGATCTGGCCGCCACCATCGAGGCCGTGAAGAGCGGCGCCGCCGGATCATGGATGCTGGCGAATCGCGGCCCGCAGATGATCGTGCGCGACTGGCGTCCCGGGTTCACGATCGATCTGCAACAGAAGGACCTCCGCGTGGCGCTCGAAGCAGCAAACGACGTGGGTACACCGCTTCCCGGCACGAGCATCGTCTATCAGATGTATCGGGCGCTACAGAACGACGGGCTCGGCTCGGACGGCAACCACGCATTGGTGAAGGCCCTCGAGCGGATGTGTGGAGTCAGACTCGGGGATTAGCTCCCCTCATTCACCGCTTCCATGAACGCCTTGTAGTCGACATCGATCTGGTCGGCATAGGCCTGGGCGAACGCCGCGATTGCCGAGTCGAACGTGTCGTCGTCACCCAGGTACCCGGCGGTGGACGTCGCACTCCCGCTTCGCGCATGGGCATGGGCGAGCGTCCACCCGCAGGCGCGGCCGTAGCTCCGTAGCTCCTTGGGGTCGAACGAATCGACATCGGCCGAGCCTTTCATGTCCCACATCTGGCGCATGTAGTAGTGCCGATCGCCCGTCTTGGCCTGGGTCCAGCCGAGGAAGATGTCGCTCGACGCCTGCATGAGGCGCTGCCCCTCGACCACGCGTTGCCCGGAGTGGGGGTAGGCACTCGGCTCGAGATACGCCTCGAGCACCGACCGGTCTGCCTCCTTGACTTGCAGGAAGAGGGGGTCGTCCTGGTCTCGCCCCTCCATGAGCGCCATGAATGAACGGGTACCGACACTGCCGACGCCGACGACCTTCAGGGCGAAGTCCTGCATCCGGTAATGCCCGGCCAGCGTGGCCGTCGAGGCCGACAGCGTCGCGTAATAGACGTCCATGGCTTGTTCGAGATCAGCCTTGATCTGGTCGGGATCTTGGTCGGAGTGGAGGTCGGACTGGAGGTCGGAGAGTGGAACGATGAAGGGCGGGTCCGGCTCGATCCGGTATTTCCCGTCGACCTCTACGGCCAGCTTCCTCAAAGCCTTCAGACTGTCTTTGCTGCGTGCCTTGTCGAGCGTCTTGTTGGACTTCTTCTTTGTCTTCTTCTTTGTCTTCTTCTCTTTCTTGCCGGCCGCGATCATGTCCTGCTGGATCGAGTCGACATCCACCTGGGCATACCAGATGTCGAGGTAGCGCATCGAGGAGAACGTAGCCATCGCCTCCCGGTAGGTTCGTGCGGCATCCCTGGCTGCCTTTCGTCCCGCCTTGTCGGAGAAGCCGAGGTCACGGGCGGCGAGTACGAAGCTGGCCGCGAGGCGCTTGAGGTCCCATTCCCATGGTCCCGGCAGCGTCTCATCGAAATCGTTCACATCGAAAACGAGGCGTCGCTCAGGCGAGCCGTAGAGCCCGAAGTTCGAGAGATGGGCGTCTCCGCAGAGCTGAGCCTGGATTCCGCTGGCAGGGGTCGTGGCGAGGTCGGCGGCCATGGCGATGGCCGAACCTCGATAGAAGGCAAAGGCGGAAGCACCCATGCGCTGGTGTCTCACAGGCACGAGGGATTGGAGGCGGCCCTCGTCTTGCCCCAGCACGAGCCCAACTGGATCGCGGGACGGAGAAGGGTTCCACTCCGCGTGGCTGGCGAGGGGCACGGTCTCCCGCAGCGAATTCCCCCACTCAAACCGTTCCTTGGCACCGGATCCCACGACATCGCTCACGCGAACACCCCCTACTGCCCAGATCACCGCGACTTCGATCACCCACACCCTACCGATTGGCGAGGCGGCGACACCCGACGGCACAATGCCGACCTCATGCGGAGGACCAATTGACCACCGGACCCACCGAGCCCGTGCCGCCGACAAGCCGCTTCTCGAGCCGCGTCGAGCCCTTCTGGCTCAACCCTGCAACGATCAAGGGGACCGTATCGATTGGCGTCGGCATGACGATCCTGCTCGCTCCGCAGGCGTCCTCGTTCGTCATCCGCGTCGTATTCGGCATCGCACTCGTGGTCTCCGGGGCAGCGGACCTGTGGTTCAAGGCACGCGGCAAGGATGAAGGAAGGGCTCGCGGTGTACTCGAAGCTAGCGCCTCCATCATCGCCGGCCTGCTGATCCTCCTCTTCCCGAGTGCAACGATTCGCGCCGTGGCAGTCATCGCCGCGGTCTACTTCCTTATCCGCGGCGTCCTGGTGATCGGTGCCTCGATCCGACAGCGAGCCCGTAGCGAACATTGGATCATCGACTTCAGCCGCGGGATGTTCATGATCGCCCTCGGTGCGATCATGCTGATCCTTCCGGAGGCGGTGATCGAGGGACTTCTCGTCGCCGTGGCGGCCGCGCTGATCATCGTCGGGGCCATCATGCTCGGCTACGGCATCAGGGCACACACCGACGACGAGATGGCCGACATCGATGCGGCGACGGTGTCCCAACTCGTCATCACCTGGATCAACAGTCGCGACATCGGGGACGAGCGCCGGGAGGAGATCGGTGATCGCCTCTTCTTCGAGCCGCCCGACCGGACCAGCAAGATCACATCGTGGTGGATCATGCTCATGCTGTCCGTGGCGATCGCCACGTTCGCCATCATGCAGGATTCGACCGCAGTAGTGATCGGCGCCATGCTCATCGCTCCCCTCATGGTGCCGATCCTCGGGATGGCGGCAGCCATCGTCAACGCCTGGCGGGGACGTCTCGTCAAGTCGCTGGCACTCGTTTCTGCCGGAGTCGGGGCTGCAATCCTCCTTGCCTTCGCCATCGGTCAGTGGATCCCGGTGATCGTTCCGCTCGACGTGAATTCCCAGGTCGTATCGCGGGTGAGCCCCAACATGCTCGACATGCTGATCGCACTCGCCGCGGGCGCTGCCGGCGCCTATGCCAACGTCGACAAGCGAGTGTCGGACTCGATCGCAGGCGTTGCCATCGCGGTGGCATTGGTCCCACCGCTGGGTGTCGTCGGGCTGACGCTGGAAGCAGGCATGTTCGACGATGCATTCGGAGCGTTCCTGCTCTTTCTCACCAACTTCGTGTCGATCATCCTCGCCGCCACTCTGGTCTTCTTCCTCACCGGCTTTGCCCCTTTCCAGCGGCTGAGGGAGAACAGCTCGGAGGTGCGCGCGGTCCTGCGAACCGTTGCCATTGCCGCCCTCGTGATCCTCGTTCCGCTGGTCTTCACGGCCGAGGGCGTCCTGGCAACGGCCGGTCGTCGGCAGATCGCGCAAGACGAAATCGGCGACTGGCTCGGGGAGGACTCGACATACACCGCCGCCGTCATCAAGGTCGAGGGAGCCCGGGTGGAGGTACTCTTGACCGGCAGCGGACCGCTCCCGGAGGCCGCGGACCTCGAGGCGGAGCTGAATGAGGAATTCGACGAGCCGGTAACACTGCGGGTCGAATACGTACCCTCGATCGTCGTCGAGTATTCCGCCGAGGGCGGCGAGACTCGAGTGGGATCAACATCGGATCCCGGCGGGTGAACGCGTCCAGCCATCCGGTCGACGAGGTCGTCGAGGCCTCGGAGCGGACGCTCGACAGCTATCTCTCCCTGCTCTTGCTGATCGCTCTTGTCCTGGGATTGCTAATGCTCGTCGACTTCGAGGAGGCTTCGTCCAGGTGGGCCGAGACGATGGCCGTGGGCGTCACTGTGCTGACTGCAGGCGTCCTGGTGCTGGCATTGCACACCTCCGGCGCATCGGTTCGAGCCGTCAGAACCGGCGTCGTGGTGGGCGCCATCACGGTCGCTGCCAACATCGCGGCGTTCGTTGCCGGGTCGTCCTTCGCGCCAGGCCTTCTCTGGCTGCTTCTCGGGGGCGCCGCGCCAATCGTGGTGATTCACCGCATCCTCCAGCACGAATCTGTCACCACGCAGACGCTGCTGGGCGCCGTCTGCGCCTACCTCCTCATCGCCCTCGCCTTTTCCTTTCTCTTCATCTCCATCGACAACGTCGGTGGCAGTGAGTTCTTTGGCGAGACGGTGTCCTCGACTGCATTCCCATACTTCTCCCTGGTGACGATCACTACTCTCGGCTACGGCGACCTGAATCCTGCGACCGATGTCGCCCGGCTCGCCTCGGTCGCGGAGGCCGTTATCGGGCAGGTATTCCTCGTCATCGGCGTTGCCCGTCTCGTCGCCCTGTACACCGGGAGAAGCAGGCGTAGGTAGCGCACGAAATGACGACTCGACCCGGTAACTTCCCGACATGGACGAAGCAACCGCCGCAGCCATCGCTCGTGGCGGAGTCATCGACATCACCACTACCGGTCGCCGCTCCGGCTTGCCCCGGCGGACCGAGATCTACTTCCACACCTTTGACGGCGAGCACTACATCACCGGTAGCCCGGGCAGGGACCGCGACTGGCTCGCCAACATGACGACGAACAACCACTTCGTCATCCATCTCAAGCGGGAGGTGCTGGCCGACCTCGGGGCTCTGGCCACCGTCATCACCGACCCCGAAGTTCGCCGTGAGATCATGCTACGGGCTATGACCGAGAGCTGGAACTTCGACGAGACCCGCGTCACCGAGATCGACGAATGGGTTGCCGGCGCGCCGCTCGTTCGCTTCACAGTCGGCTGACCGGGCCGAGATTGCCTCCCGCCGTGGCCTTCGACTACCCACAGCCGCGTCGATCCGACCAGGTCGACGACTATCACGGAATCACCGTCGCCGACCCATACCGCTGGATGGAGGATCCGCACGACCCGGAAACTCGAGGCTTCGTCGCGGCCGAAAACGCCGTCACCGAGCCGTACCTCGCCGGACTCAGAGAGGTCCCAGCCATGCGGCGGCGAATTGGAGAACTCTGGGACACGCCACGCACCGGGGCACCGCGCCATCGCAACGGAGTGACCGTATGGGAGCACAACGATGGCCTGCAGAACCAGCCCGTTCTCCACATCTCCCGCGATGGTGGCGACCCCGAGGTGCTCCTCGATCCCAACGAGTTCACGGCAGACGGCACGGTCGCGGTGACGGTGTGGTCGCTGTCCCCGGACGGGAGGCATCTCGCGTTCTCGACCTCGGATGCCGGATCCGATCGCCAGATTGGACACGTCCTCGAGACCTCGACGGGCAATCACCTCCCCGACGAGCTCCGTCACTTGCGGTTCACCTCGTTCGCCTGGGTCGGTGACGGCTTCTTCTACACGAGGTTCCCCGAGCAAGCCGAAAAGGATGTCGGGCTCTTCGTGGACCCGAGGGTCTGCTACCACCGGATTGGGACAGACCAGGCCGACGATGAGCTGATCTTCTCGAACCCGGCGGCCCCGGCGCTCGGTTACGACGCTGTTGTCACCGACGATGAGCAGTACGTCGTCCTCACCGAGTGGGAGGGGACATCCCGCGAGAACGGCTTGCTGTACCGACCGCTCGATGGCTCGGGCGAGTTCATGCGTATCGTCGAGCGTGGCGTCGCCACCCACGACTTCCTCGGTCACGACGACGAACGGTTCTTCGTGCTCACCGATCTCGATGCGCCGAACGGCGCGATCGTCACGATTCCCCTCGACGATCTCCGCGCACGCACAGTCATCGTTGGCGAAGGAGATGTGCCGATCGATTTCGCCGGCATGGCGGCCGACCGGCTCATCGCCGCATCGATCGAGGATGCATCGCACCAACTGGACCTCTTCGATCTCGATGGGACGCCCGCCGGCAGGATCGAGCTCCCGGGACTCGGTACCGCGGCAGAGGTGACAGGGCGAGAGTCTGATCCCACGATATTCATCGGCTTCCAGTCGTTCCTCCATCCCCCAATGGCCCTTCGCTGGGAGGGCGGCGTCACCACGGTCTTCGCAGGCGAATCGCCCCCGCTCGACCCCGACCACGTCGTCGTGGAGCGCCGCTACGTCGGCTCCACCGACGGCGACGAGGTCGGCATGTTCGTCGTGCGGTTGAAGAACACAGACCTGCCCGCTCCGACCGAGCTGTACGGGTACGGCGGCTTCAACATCAACCTCACCCCGACGTACAACCCGGCACGTCTCGCCTGGCTCGAGGCCGGAGGTGTCGTCGCCGTGGCGAACCTTCGCGGTGGATCGGAGAAAGGGGAGGAGTGGCACCGCCAGGGCATGCTCGGCAACAAACAGCAGGTATTCGACGACTTCATCGCCTGCGCCGAGCAGTTGATCGAGGACGGCATCACCACGCAGCATCGACTTGGCATCCGCGGCGGATCCAACGGCGGCCTGCTGACCACGGCCGTCATGCTGCAGCAACCCAACCTCTTCGGCGCCGTTGTCGCCCAGGTGCCCGTGACGGACATGTATCGGTACCAGCACTTCACCGCCGGTCGCTACTGGACGGTGGAATATGGAGACGGGGCCGCGGACGCCGAAGCGTTCGCCTGGCTTTCGACGTACTCGCCGCTGCACAACGTCGAGCCCGGTATCGATTACCCGCCGCTGCTCGTCCTCACGGCGGAAACGGACGACCGGGTCGTCCCGATGCACTCCCTCAAGTTCATCGCCGAGATGCACCATGCGGCAGGCGGAAGCTCCGAACGGCCTCTACTGGTGCGGGTCGAGACGAGGGCCGGTCACGGGCTCGGCAAGCCGACTTCGAAGGTCATCGACGAGATGGCCGACGTCTACGGATTCCTCCTCCACCACCTCGAGTGAAGGGGGCTATTCGGCAGGCAGCATGGTGAGCAGCATGATGCTGGGCTCGACCGCGAGGACCGAATGCGGCTCATTCGGTTCCATGTAAAGCCACGAACCGGGGCGCGCCTCATGGGTCGAGCCGTCGACATCGATCCGCAGGTATCCCCTCTCCACCTGGATGATCACCCGCCGCGGGGTGCTGTGCTCGGTGAGCTCCTGACCTTCATCGAAGGCAAAGAGCACCACCCGGACGGGGGCTTCGACGAGCTTCTTGCTCAGCGTCCCATCGCCCGGGATCTCGACTCCCTCCGCAACATCTGCAATGAACATGTCACACCTCGTCTCGACCCAATTCCATGTGGCTAAAAGCGCGCTCAGGTGACCTGTAAACCCGTGCGTTTCTGGTGGATCAGATGTCTTGCAACTTCTTCACCTGAAAGGCCGTGATGATGTCGATGATGCCCCGCATCATGGCCCAGATTCCGGCAAACACGAGGAGCGTTTGGGCCTTTGCGATGAAGAACTGGCCACCGAGCCAGAAGCCGAGGATCACCATCAAGATGCCTGCGATGAGCGTCAGCCACCACAATTCGTTGCCCTCCCGCATCATGAACGCCTCGATCAGCCAGATGAGGCCGATGAAAGCGAAGATGAAACCGAGAACGTCGGCGATAGCCACGAACGTGCGCGTCGGGTAGAACAGCGACGCCAGGCCGGCGATCAGGAGGATGGCACCGAATACGTACCACAGCCATTGCCACCCATCGACCATCGTGCCGACTGCGATGTACTGGACACCAGCCACCAGCAACATGATGCCGATGACGATCCCCACCGTGGCCGCAGACCCGGTGTCGAATTGGAGGATCACGAGGCTGATCAACACCCAGAGGACGCCGATGACGAGCCACAGCCACCAGAACCGGCCGGCCTCTCTCCCCATCTGCACTTCGGTCGTCGTCGTCATGGAGCCCTCCAGGTCGCGATGCGTTCGCCGTCTCGTCCAAGTCTAGGTCCCGACTTCGCCGGGCCCGGGAAGGCCCTTGGCGCCGTGCGGTGGTGATCCAACGCGTCTTCGCAGTCGACTGGTTTCAGGTCCAGCTGAAGCGCGCCCTCGGTGGCCTGGGCGCGGTATTGCTGATCATCGCCTTCATCGGAGTCACCGGCGACATCGCATTCAGCGTCGCCTTCGTCGCCGTCTTCACCACGGCGGCAGCCGGCGACGGATCCATGCGGCAGCGCTTGCCCGGGATGATCCGCTTCGTCGTGTTCGGGATGCTCGTCGGTGGACTCGCCTTTCTCTCGACCGACAACGCCGCTGAGGCCGCCATCGTGCTCGGCATCGTCACCTATCTCACAACCCTCGGCGCTGCGTACGGTCCCGCCACGGCCCGGCGGGGGATGTACCTCACCTTGTGGGCGCTGTTCTCGCTGCTGCTCGGTTCCGCCGACACCAGCGCGCTGGCGGCAGGTTTGGCATTCTTGGTCGGCGGTGCGATCGCCATCGCCACCACGGCCCTCCGGCTCGCGCTCCAGGGCAACGGTTCCGCAGACGACCCGGCACCCACTTCCGGCATTCGCTTGACCGATGTCGTGCGTGGCCGCCTCGGAGTCCTATCGGGCTTCCGCGCGGCCGCCGTCTCGATCGCGGTGCTCCTCGGCTTCTGGTGGTTCCCCGCATATCCGTTGTGGGTGGCCATCACGGTGATCGTGATCATCCGGCCGTCCGCCGGCCAGACCTTCGAGGTTGCCGTGCAGCGAACCCTCGGCACCGCTATCGGCGCCGCCATCGCCGTTTGAGTGGCATCGTTCTTCCCCCGGACCGATCCCGCGATCGCGGTGGCGTTCGTCCTCAGCGCTTTCCTCATGGTGGCGTTCCAGGGTGCCAGCTACACCCTGTTTGCCACCTTCCTCACGGCGATGCTCGTGTTCACCGAACGCCTCGTCCTGGGCGACGCCTATGAGGCGGGCCTCGATCGAATGGCAGCGACGGTGGTCGGCGTGGCTCTGGCCTTCGCAGTCATAGGGCGCGCCGAATTCATCCCCTCCCGGCAAACCTTGGAGACCGGCCCCCTGCCTGATTGAATACCTTTGGCGAAGGAGGCCAATGACCGACCAGGTGTGGACCGAGCCGGAAGCAACGAACGAACCCAACCGCCCCGATTGGTACTGGCACTGGTTCCCCCGCATCATCTTCATCGCCGTTGTATTTTCCGCGGCCTGGTTCGGGTCGATCTGGGTCTTCACGTCGACCTCCGCCTTCCTGCTCACGCTGCTCATCTCGGCCTTCGTGGCCCTCGCTCTCCTCCCCGGCGTCGAGAAGCTCGTCGCACGAGGTTGGCGCCGCGGGGCGGCCGCCGGAGTCGTCATGCTCATCTTCTTCCTCATCGCCGGCGTGTTTGCCGTAGCCATGGCCAGCCTGGTGGTTGGCCAACTCATCAGCCTCATCGACGCCATCCCCGGATATGCGGACAACATCGCGGTCTGGATCAACGACAACTTCGGTGTGGAGGTCGACATTGCCGGCTTCATCGATGAGGTCACCTCGGACGAGGAGAAGGTCAAGGAACTAGCGACGAACATTGCAGGAAGGATCTTCGGCCTCGCCGGAGGGATCGTCGGGCTGGTGTTCCAGGCCCTGACGATCGGGCTCTTCGTGTTCTACCTGCTCGCCGACCTGCCCCGCCTCCGCGCCGCAATCAACGGCCGATTCTCGCCACAGAGACAGCAATACGTGGACACCATCACCGACATCACCATCGACAAGGTCGGTGGATGGGTCTACTCCAGGGGCCTGCTGGCACTCTTCTCAGCGGCGTTCCATTTCGTCGTGTTCCTCGTCCTCGGTCTCCCCTACGCCCTGGCGATGGCGCTGTGGGTGGGGATTGTCTCCCAGTTCGTGCCGACGGTCGGGACCTACCTCGCCGGTGTCGTGCCGTTCCTCGTCGCCCTGTTGGAGGATCCTGTCGATGCAGTGTGGGTGTTGATCGCGATCACCGTCTACCAGCAGATCGAGAACTATGCCCTCTCACCCAGGATCACCGCCAACACCATGGACCTCAACCCGGCAGTGGCATTTGGATCTGCCATCGTCGGCGCCAATCTCCTCGGCGGCATCGGAGCGCTCATCGCGCTTCCATTCGCGGCGACGGTGACCGCCATCGTGCAGACCTACACGTCGCATTACGACCTCATCCACAGCGAGCGGGTCGAGAGCCCAGAGGTGTACGAGGCCCGTATGGAGGACAAGGCTCGAGCCAAGCAGGCCAAGAAGAAGGGCCGCCCGTGGCGACGTAAGAAAGGCACGGAGGCAGATCCAGACTCAGGTTCCGATCAGACCGGATAGAGCAGCCATGCCAGCGGGACGACCACCACGCCGAGCAGGATCGTCAGCGGCACACCGACTTTGACGAAATCGGCGAACTTGTAACCGCCGGGCTCCATCACCATGAGATGGGTCTGGTAGCCCGCCGGGTTGATGAAGGCGTACGAGCAACCCAGCATCAGGATGGCGACGAATGGTTGCCACGCGACACCGAGAGCGACAACGATGCCGACGGTGATCGGGAACATGAGCGCCGCCGCTGCGGAGTTGGTGACGAGGTTGGTCAACACGATGCATCCGATGAAGACCACGGCCAGCGAGACGATCACACTGTCCCCGGCGATAGCGCCCAGACCGTCCGCAATGGTGTCGGCAAGACCAGAGTTGGTAACTGCTGGTTCGAGGGCGATGGCCGAACCGAGGATCACATAGGTCGTCCAGTCGATCGATCGCCACGCGGCGCGGAAGGAGAGACAACCCGTCGCCAACAGCGCGATCGATGCCAACAGCGCCGCATTCAGCAAGCTCATCACCCCGAATGCAGAGAGCAGCACCATCGCCAGGACGATCAGCGAAGCTATGACCGCCCGGCCAACGCGTTGCACGCGGTAGCCGCGATGGCGCTTGACGAGGGCGAAGTCCTCGTCGTGGGGTTCGTCGAAAAAGTCCTCTTCGACCTCGAGGACGATGTTGTCGCCCATGACGATCACGTAATCCGCGATCGTCCCGGTGATCGGGACACCGCTTGATGAGATCGCTACAACTTTCTCTTCACCGAGGTCGGCATCACCAACCCGCGACCCGATCAGATCGGAGGTAACGGATACGACCCCTTCCGCAATGCGATGGGCATACTCCTTGCCCGTCTCCCGCCGAGGTGTTGCCGCGACCAGCCCCATGGTCGTCCAGAGGTTGGTCACGGCGGAGATCGACCCGTCGAACGTCAGGACGTCACCAGGTTCCAACTGCAAGTCGGGAACCGGATCGACATCCTCGCTCCCTCGCGATACATGCACCAACTCGGCCCCCGGCGGCACGGCGAGACCGGATTCGGCGAGCGACTTGCCAACGAGCGACGAGCCGTCGGGGATGAAGAACTCGGCGCGATAGCGGGTGACGACGGCAGCGTCGCGTTCTGCGTCGACCTTGGAGTCCTTCAGCAGCCTGGGTGCGATGAAGACGACGAAGGACACACCGATGATCGCCGCGGGAAGGCCGATGCGCGTCGGGAAGAAGATCCCCAGATCCTCACCGAACTGGCTCAGGACGAGCCCGGCGATGATCAGGTTGGTCGACGTGCCGATCAGCGTCGCCGCGCCGCCCAGGATCGACGAGTCCGACACCGCCATATAGAGCTTGGATACCGAGAGCCGGGCCGAGCGGCCGAGATCCTCGATCACCGGGACGAGCATCGCCACGATGGGCGTGTTGTTGAGGAACGCGCTCCCCGTAGCGGTGAGAGGCTGGATCTTGAGGTTCGCCTCGCGCTCGCTCGACGGCATGCCGACCACCCTGGAGATGATCAGCGAGATTGCCCCCGTCCGATACATGCCGGCCGCGACGACGAAGAGTACGACGACGGACAGCACGCCGGAGTTGGCGAATCCGGCCAGGGCTTCAGGTTCCGAGGCGAGGTCGAGTGTGATGATGACCGCAACGGTCCCGGCAAACACCGCCCACGTAGGCCAGCGGTCCCAGACGAGGAGACCGAACAGCACAACGATGACGGCGAGGGTCAGCCAGGCATCGAGCGACATGGCCGTGATTGTCGCATGTCAGTCGCGCTCAGCACACTCCGCGCACAGGCCACCGAGTGCGAAGTGCTGGACATCGGGCACGAAGCCGGTGACCTCGGTGATCCTGGCAAACACGGTCTCGATGTCCGTCTCTCCGACGGCCACCGTCTTACCGCAGGTACCGCACACCAGATGTTGGTGTGGCCGTTCATCGGTCAGGTGGTAGACGGTGGGACCGTGCCCGATGTGGCTGTGGCGCAGGACCCCGGCTTCCTCCAGAGCCTCGAGAGTCCGGTACACCGTTGCGCGGTCGACACCGCCTCCGAGCTGCTCCTCGGAGTAAGCGAGAATCTGTGGGGCCGTCAGGTGCTCGTCGTGGTGTACCGCGATCACAGAGCACACCGCCCGCCGCGGCCGCGTCACGCGGAACCCCCGCTCGCGCAACGCCGCAACCAGCCCCTCGACGTCGACATGCATGCCCCGAGAGTACGGCGTCGACCCATCGCGCGTGCCTAAAGGGTTGCTCAGGCGTCCTTTAGGCACGCGCGTTGGAGGTTTTCTTACTCGGCGGCGGGGGTTTCGGCTTCGACGATGCCCACCAGGTTGCCGGCGGGGTCGGTGAACAGCCCAAACGTCACGACACCGGGAACCTCGGTCCTCGGCATGACGACGGCACCGCCGCTCGACGCCGCCTTGGCCAGATGCTCATCGACGCTCTCTACCTCGATGTAGATCGTCTGGTATTGCGGCATCTGCTCATTGCCCTTGCCTACTGCCCCACCGATGCCGGTCTGCTCGGCGTCGATCATGTGATAGCTGTCGAAACCCGGCACCGCCTGCGTGTTCCATCCGAATAGATCGCTGTAGAACGAGACGAGCTTGTCGCCGTCGGGACCCATCAACTCCCAGTGCACGACCTTGTGTTCTGCCATGACAACTCCTTTCATCGTCGGAGCGGCGCTCCGAGGCCCTCATCCAACTCGACGAACGAGCCTCATCGGACACGACATCAGGTTTTCGCGCTCTCGAGCCGGCGGCCGGTATCGTCGCCACGTGCTCGTCGCCGCCGTCTTGTTGATCCTTGCCATCTGGTCGCTGTTCGAGACGATCAATGCCTTTCGGCCGATCCGTCAGCAGTGGCTGCTGTTTCCGAGCTTCGTGGTCTCACTGATCACGATTGAGCTTCCGGCTCACTTCACCATCGCCGAGGTTGTGATCGCACTCGTGCTGATCTGGCTCGGCGCACTCGACGTCTGGCTTGGATGGCCGGCGCTCGTCCTCCTGATCGTCTCCTGGGTCGGGCGCTTCGTGCTGTTCCTCCAGGGTCGGGGGGCACGGCGCGTTGTCAACGAGGAGCTCGCTCTCGCCGACATTCCTCCCGCGACGACGTCGGTACCGAGATGGCGCGTCGTGACCGCGTTTCCGTTCCGCCCGAAGAGCGTCGAGCGCATCAAGAACATCGAGTTCCGCCGGGTCGCCGGAAAGGTGTTGCGCCTCGACGTCTACCGACCGGTGGGCGGCGCCGATGGGCTGCCCGTCATGCTCTACCTGCATGGAGGAGCCTGGACGGTCGGGGACAAACGTGAGCAGGGCCTCCCGATGATCCACTTCCTCGCCGAGAGCGGCTGGTTCGTCGTCTCAGCCAACTACCGCCTGAGCCCGGGCGCGACCTTTCCCGACCACCTCATCGACGCCAAGGCCGCGGTGGCATGGATCCGAGACCACAGCACCGAGTACGGAGCCGACCCGTCGTTTCTGGCAGTATCCGGTGGATCGGCAGGCGGCCACATCGCGGCCCTCCTGGCCCTGACGCCAAACGAGGCGAAGTACCAGCCCGGGTTTGAGGGCGTCGATACCGCGGTGCAGGCCGCGGTGCCGATCTACGGCGTCTACGACCTCACGGACCGACTCGGTGTCCAAAGCCAGGGCTTCGTGCCGCTGCTCATGGAACCCATCGTCATGAAGGAATTCCTCACCGAGGAGCCCGAGCGGTATCGCGAGGCGTCGCCGATCGACCTCGTCGGCAACCAGGCACCCCCCTTCCTGGTCATCCAGGGTGAACGGGACACCCTGGCTCCGGTGGAGGAGGCCAGGGCCTTCGTCGATGCCCTCCGGCGCCAGTCCGCCCAACCGGTGATCTACATGGAGCTTCCCGGAGCGCAGCATGTCTTCGATCTCTTCTATTCCCTTCGCACATCGCGGATGATCGAGGGCGTGCTCGCCTTCCTCGAAGCCATGCTGGCAAAGGATCGATCCGCCGATGAGGCAGATGAGGCGGATGAGGCCGATCAGGCCGGCTGAGCCGTCACCTCGGTTGCCTTGATCGACACCCAGATCGTCTCTCCCGGCTCTAGATGTAGCTCTCGCGCGGCGACATCCGTGAGTTCGACCGTCAGCGCATGCGGCGCACCGAGCTGCACGCGCGTCCGGTCGCCCAACGGTTCCACCAGCGCAATGGTCGTCTCCCAGGCATTGCGCGGGCTCCCCCCCGGCGGCTCCGCATAGAGCGCGATGGCGCGCGGGTGGATCGTGACGAGGACCTCCCCAGCGATGTCGGTATCCGCCAACCGGATCGGAGGCGACGGTCCAATGTCGACAAAACCGCTCTGCGCCGTGCCCCGCATCAGGTTGACGCCCACGAGATCCGCCACATACGACGTCTGCGGGTGGCGCCTGATCTCGTCCGGTGATCCGATCTGAACGACGCTGCCGGATTCCAGAACGACGATGCGATCTGCGAGCAAGAGGGCTTCCGTCGGGTCGTGTGTGATGAGCAGCCTGGGTCCGGCGAAGAGTTGGAGGTGCCGGTCGAGCACCCTTCTCACCTGGATCCTCGTGGCTGCATCGAGTGCCGAGAGCGGCTCGTCGAGGAGAAGGAGGCCGGGCTCGGTCACGAGGGCCCTGGCGAGGGCGACACGCTGTGCCTGGCCCCCCGACAACTCGGGAGGCCTCGACCCGGCGATGGCGCCGACGTCGACCCTGTTCAGCCATTCCAGAGCCTCACCTCGCGCCACGGCTTTCGATACACCGCTGCTCTGCAAGCCGAACGCCACATTGTCCAACGCGGAGAGATGAGGAAAGAGCACGCCATCCTGGAATACCACTCCGATACCGCGCTCCTCGGGCGGCACGAAGATGCCGTGGGCGGGATCATCGAGGGTCCGCTCGCCCAGACGAACCATCCCCCCGTCGAGGGGACGGATGCCCGCGATCGCAGCCACGACCGTCGACTTGCCTGCACCATTCGGCCCGAGCAGCGCCACCGTCTCACCCGGCTCGACGACCAGCGAAGCGTCGAGGCGGAATTTATCGTCGTGCTCGACGACGAGACGGACATCGAGACGTCCGCTCATCGCACGGGCCACCAGCGGTGACGCAGCGCGACGAGTACAACCAGGGAAACCACCACCAACAGCAGGCTCATGGCGACGGCCGCGCCGCGATCTTGCTCGAGCGCCAGGAAGACGGCAAGCGGCATCGTCTGCGTCCGCCCCTGG
>Ga0255054_10000856_pt1 | contig 17708 bp, 19 predicted proteins | sample JV7_2_23_MG_FD_188634 | JGI IMG/M metagenome (GOLD analysis project Ga0255054, IMG submission 188634) | Seawater microbial communities from Jervis Inlet, British Columbia, Canada - JV7_2_23 | ecosystem: Environmental > Aquatic > Marine > Inlet | place: Canada: British Columbia | collected...
GAGTGCCTCGGGTTCGACGGACCGTGCCACGATCACCTCGACGAAACGCTCCCCGATCGCCTCCGCGGTTGCTGCATCGAGCGTGCCGTTGATCCCTATCACTCCTCCGAAGGCTGCAAGAGAGTCACCGTCCCACGCACTCTCGAAGGTGCTGACAACGTCGCCTCCTCGCGCGGCGCCGCAGGCGTTGGTGTGCTTCACGATCACCACGGCGCCCGGACCTAGATCGGTGGCCAGACGCCAGGCGGCCTCGGCGTCGATGTAGTTGTTGAAAGACATCTGCTTCCCCTGATGGAGAACGGCCAGGTGCCACCATGGTTCGGCACCCTCCTCCCGGTAGAGCAGCCCGGTCTGATGTGGATTCTCGCCGTAACGGAGTCTTGACACCTTCCGCAACGGAATGACCCTGTCATCGCCGATCCAGCCCACCACGGCAGCGTCGTAACTGGCCGTGTGAAAGAAGGCTTCGGCAGCGAGCTCCTTTCTCTGCTCGGGACTCAATCCCCCACTCTCGATCGCCCCCGCCACTTCGTCGTACTGATCGGGCGACACGACGACACCCACGTGTCGGTGATTCTTGGCTGCCGCCCGGACCATCGCCGGACCACCGATGTCGATCTTCTCGATGATGTCCAATACTGTGGCATCGGAAGCGGCCAGCGTCTCTCGGAACGGGTAGAGGTTGCAAACCACGAGGTCGAAGCGCTCGATGCCGTTGGCGACGAGTTCAACGTCGTCGACTTCTCCCCTAGCCAGAATCCCGCCGTGGATTTTGGGGTGAAGGGTCTTCACCCGCCCACCGAGTATCTCCGGCGCACCGGTGACCTCGCTGACACGGGTTACTTCGAGCCCGGCTTCCTCGAGGGTCTCGGCGGTGCCTCCCGAGGAGACGATCTCGTATCCAGCGGCTGTCAAGCGCTTGACAAACGGAACCAGTCCCGTCTTGTCGGAGACACTCACCAGGGCCCTCATCTCCAGACCACCTTCCGGCCGTCGACACTCAGCTCTCCTCGAACCAAAGCTCGCACCACCGCGGGGTACAGGTCGTGCTCATCGACCTGGATCCGGGCATGGAGATCCTCCACTGTGTCGTCGGACTCGACCGGGACGGATCGCTGGGCGATGACGGGCCCGTGATCGACCTTCTCGTCAACGAAGTGAACCGTGACCCCGGTGACCTTGACTCCATGCTCCAAGGCCTTCGCAACGGCGTCCGTGCCGGGAAAAGAAGGGAGAAGAGATGGGTGAATGTTGAGGATTTGATTGGGGAAACGTTCGATGAACGAAGGTGAGAGAACTCTCATGAACCCCGCAAGAACCACTCCCTTCGCTCCGCTCTTCTCAACCACGTCGGCTACGGCCGACGAGAACCCTTCACGGTTCGAGTGGTCTCCCCACTCGATGACGGCCGTCTTGATACCGGCGTCAAAGGCCCGGGCAAGTGCGCCGGCTTCGGGCTTATCGGAGACAACGATGCGAATGTGAGAAGCAACGTCCGGGGTATCGATCAGAGCCTGGAGATTCGTACCCGAGCCGGATGCGAGTACTGCGATGTCTATCTTGCCCTCCGAGACGCCGATGCGGCGCGCAGTGTAGAGCGCGGCGGAATCGTTTCGGTCGACTCGTCCCTCCTACCCTGAGCGCCTCACTCATGAACTATCGGGACGTTTCGGCTGCCGACTGGGCCCAATGGACGGAAGACAATGGCGCGATGATTCTCGATGTTCGCGAACCCAAGGAATGGGCGTTGGGAACCCTTCCCGATGCCACCCTGGTGAGCATGCACGAAATCCCGGCCCGTTTGGGAGAGCTCCCCAAAGACCAAGCCATTCTGTGTGTGTGCCGGTCCGGCGATAGAAGCGGACAGGTGGCCACTTTCCTCACACATAATGGTTACGAAAGTGTCGCCAACATGACCGGGGGCATGAAAGCCCTCGGCATGCAGGGGTGATGATGGAAATCCGGACAGTCCGAACCGAGGGCCTGGGCGACTCGACTTATATCGTGACCCACCAAGGAGTCGCTGTCGTCGTCGACCCTCAACGCGACATTGATCGGTTCGAGACGATCCTCGACGAGGCCGGAGCCGAGCTTCGTCTTGTTCTGGAGACCCACCTCCACAACGACTATGTCTCCGGCGGAAAGGATCTGGCCAGAGCGACAGGAGGCGAACTCGTCTTCCCGGCGGGAGCTGCGCCGGTTTTTCGTCACCGACCTGCCTTTCACCAAGAGGACATCGAAGGCGGCCCCCTGACGATCCGCCCGCTGCACACTCCAGGCCACACGCCAGAGCACATGTCCTATCTGGTGTTGATCGACGATCGGCCAATGGCAGTCTTTTCGGGAGGAAGTCTCCTCGTGGGGTCCGCCGGCAGGTCCGACCTCCTCGGAGACGACCGGGCAGAAAGCCTGGCGAGATTGCAGTACATCTCCGTCAATCGGCTTGCCAAGCTGGATGATGAGGTCGGCCTCTATCCCACTCATGGCGCTGGGAGCTTCTGCACCGCGACCGTCGCCGGGGCCCATACATCGACGATTGGAAGGGAGAGACGAACCAATCCGGTTCTTGCCTATCCAGATGTCGATTCGTTTGTGGAGGGCCAGCTCTCAGGACTTGTTCCCTTCCCCTCCTACTACCGCTACATGGGACCGGCGAACGTAGCGGGTGTCGATCCGCTGAAGACCTACGAGGTTGCCGGCATCACCAAAGATGACTACGCGCGGATGAAGAACCGGGTGACGGTGATCGACGGTCGTCCCAAGGCCGATTTCGCCAATGGGCACCTGCCTGGATCCATCGCAGTAGAACTTCGAGACGACTTCGGAGTCTGGGTCGGATGGGTCATTCCCTACAACGCACCGTTGGTCCTGGTTCTGAATCCGGATCAGGACACCGAAGAGGCCGTGCGACAGTTGGCCCGTATCGGTTTCGATGATGTGTTGGGCGCCATGAACAACCTCGATGAGTGGGGAGACGCTCTCGACTCGTATCGGCTGGTCGGGGTCGATGACTTTGCCGAGGCGGTGATTGCAGGCGCCCAAGTCCTGGATGTGAGAGCTCCCGACGAGTGGGAAAGTGGTTCGGTGAGACATTCGACGAGGGCCTACGCCCCCGATGTGGTCGAGCACACACCGGACGAGCTAGACCGGAGTCGTCCGGTTTGGATCCATTGCAGCACTGGCTACCGGGCCAGCATCGCCGCGTCCGTGTTGGAGGCTCGCGGATACGAGCCGATCGTTCTAGCGGACGCCGGTGTAACGGAGCTGCTTCCAGCATTGTCGAACAAGGGCTAGGACCAGGGGACAGAATGAGCGACACGAACAAAGCCCGCTGGCTTTGGCCGGTGGGCATCGGATTGACAGTCGTAACGCTGGTTGTTGTCGCCCTTGCCCGCGAACCGATCCAATTGGACTCGAGCACTCCCGAAGGAACTGTCCAGGAGTACCTCCAGGCCATCAGTGACGAGGACTACAACCGAGCATTCGAAGTTCTCGATCCCGACGGATTCGACGGTTGCAGCACCGCCGACCTCGCCAGGAGCGCTCCAAGGAGTCCCTTCACCGCCACGCTGGGCTTCTCCGAGGACGCCGAGGGCTTCCGCCCCATCGGCGGGAACTCTCCCCCCTCTGGAGAGTTCGTCTCGGTGGATGTGACCTTGCGGTTCGGTACCGGTGGTGTGTTTGGTGGGTCGTGGGATCAGTACGAGACCTTCTACCTGGTTTCGGAAGATGGTATTTGGTGGATCACCGACGACCCTGACCCCTGGCCCTATTTCACATGGGACTGCAATAGAGGAGATTTCTGATGGGTGGACTGATTTCGCTTTTGATACTCGGCGGGATTGTTGTGGGAGTCATTGCGATGGTTCGTCGGGTGATGGAAAAGCGAGGCGGTGGCCCTTCTGACGGTGGCGATGTGCTCGCCTACCTGTTGCTTGCCCTCTCTGTCGGTATTGCTGCCTTCGCTCTGGCCGAGTTGGGGCAAGCCGCCTTCCCGGGCGACTCGTTCGTCAGCGACACCAGCCAACTGGTAGCGACTTCCCTTGCCGGTCTGGTGGTTGCCACCCCAATCGCTGTTTTCCTATGGAGAAGGGAGACGAAACGCCGACTGGCCTATCCGCGCAGCGCCGGTTGGACGGTCTACCTGTCTCTGATGGAGGCAGTTTTCATGACAGCGCTGGTGGTCGCCGGCTACTCGGTCCTCAACTGGCTGCTCTCCGACGGAAGACGGCCCGACTGGACCGATGTGCTGGTCTTCGGCGGCGTCATCGCCTTCCATGAGATCGCCGCTCGACGCACCCCACCTCAGTCGGACGGATCCGACCTTCCCCCGGTTGTCGGATCGGCGATCGGACTGATCACGACCGCCATCGGACTTGGTGGACTCCTCTACTGGTTGTTGCAGACCCTGTATTCGACGCTGGCCGCCACGGCTGGTGGACCCGAGGTTGGAACATGGATTGCGGTCTTCCTCGTCGGAGTACCGGTCTGGCTATTCAGATGGTGGCGACCCTGGCCAGATGAGCCGGGTGCGCCCCGAAACGCGTGGACTTTCCTGGTGGCCGTCGCCGGTCTGAGTACCGCCATCGGCGCCTCGATGGGAATGGTGATTCTGACACTCACATACCTGTTCACGGACACCTCACCCCCAGGAGAGCACTTCGAGGCAGTCCCGGCGGCCCTGTCGGTGGGAATCGTTGGTGGCCTTGCGTGGGCACACCACCGGCGTCGTCTGGGCACGGACCGAACCGACCCGGTGCGCGCCTACGAATACTCCATGGCGGCGATCGGATTGGGATCAGCCATAGGCGGGGCAACGGCGTTGATGACGATGGCCCTTGGTCCATCCGATCTCGTTCGACCGGATGCAGACGCGGTGATCGCGGTAGCAACGATTCTCGTGTTCGCCCTTGCGGTCTGGCTCTGGTTCTGGTCCAAGGCCACCAAGGCTCCACGAGAGTTGGAGGCCGGCACGACGCCACGCCGCTTCTACCTCGTCGGGTTCGCCGTAGTCACAGGTCTGGTCTCGGCGGGTGCACTCATCGGAACCCTGGTTGTGCTGTTCCAGCGTCTGCTCGGCTCGGGGGGTGAAGACACACTGGCAATTCAGGCGTCGCTATTCGTATTCGCCGGGCTGGCAACCTGGCATTTGCTTCGAGTCAATGCACAGGACCGAGATCTCATCGCATCGGACGAGGTCGTCACTCCGTTCAAAGTGACGATTGTCTGCTCGCATCCGGGCATGATCGCCAGCCGTTTTCCCAAAGAGGCAAGGCTGGCTGTGATATATCGTGATGACGACGACGGAATCATCGACGAGGCGATGGCCTCCGAGATCGTGGAGGCAGTGGGACATGCCTCGTCGCTGGTTTGGGTCGACCAAGAGGGGTATCGGGTGGCTCCATTGCGCTGAGTGCCCGGATTCGGGCTAGTCGTATCGATCTGAGACCATCGCCGTGGTGAAGTGGCTGGCATATAGGTACATGAGGCTCAGAGGATGGACCTTTCTCGGGAAGGTTCCCGATGTCCCCAAGATGATCGTGATCGGCGCGCCCCACACCACCAACTGGGACTTCGTCGCGTTTCTGGCGGCCATGCGGGCCTACCGGATGAAGGCTCGTTTCCTAGCCAAGCACGGTCTGTTTCGCTGGCCATTCGGTTACTTTTTCACGGCATTGGGAGGGATCCCGGTTGGCGGTTCCAAACCGGGTGGCATCGTAGGACAGGTGGCCAGGGCTTTCGCTGAAGCCGAGCACATCACCCTTGTTATCGCCCCAGAGGGAACCCGCAAGTCGGTTCCTTACTGGAAGTCGGGTTTTCTCAAGATCGCCGAGGCCGCCCGGGTTCCCGTCGTGCTCGCCGCAGTCGATTTCGGTCAACGGGAGCTGACTATCGGCCCGATGATGGACTACGCGGGGAACGCGTCGGCCTTCATGGGGGAGGCTCGCCTTTTCTACGACAACAAGGTTGGGCTGCACCCCGAAGGCAAGGGTCCGGTCAGAGTTCGTGAAGAAGTCTCATGACCGTTCCGCCAGTCTTCTGAACTCGTCACTGGAACCACGGGAGCTGCGTCCGAACCTGACCAACTCCCGCCCAAACCGCTCCCGAATCGCGTCGACACTCTCATCGATCGACTCGCGGCGAAGGTCCTCGGCGCTTCCTGCACGCAGAACGTCGCCGCCGTCAATGTCGAGTTCGAGCTGTAGAAACTGGTCGGTTGTCAGATTCGATACGGACAATCCGATCAACGTAACCGGATCACCCTCGGCGGTCTCCAAAGCACGGCGCACCAACTCGGTGCCGAGGTTGGCTAGCGCGGCGGTCGAAGACGTCGGGGAGGACAGCGTATGACTTCGCGAAACAAGTCTCGGTCCCGGGAACCGTACCCGCACGGAGAGGGTCGAACCTGAGCGATCCTTGGCTCTGAGTCGACGGCCGATCCTGTCGGCCAGACCGAGGACTACTACCGACATCTCGTCGAGGTCGTGGAGCCCACTTCCCAAGGCCTGTTGACTCCCGACACTTCCCGCCCGTCGCCCACCCCGGACCGGTCGCGGATCCTGATTCCTGGACAGGGCCCGCAGAGCCCCGGAAGTACCCGGCCCCAAAACCGGAGCCAGCGCGCTGGAGTCGATTTCGGAGAGCTCCCCGATCGTGCCTATGCCAAGCCGGTGAAGACGCGATGCGGTGACTCGCCCGACACCCCACAGCGCCTCGACCGGCAGGGGATGCAGAAACGCCAGCTCGGTGCCTAAGTCCACGAGGACGAGACCATCGGGCTTAGCGCGAGCTGAGGCGATCTTCGCCAGAAACTTGGTGGATGCCACCCCGACCGAGAGCGGCAGTCCCACCTCGCTCCGGACCCTCCGCCGCAGCTCACGGGCGATACTTGACGGGGTTCCCAGCAGGTGAGCGGTGCCCGACACATCGAGAAAGGCCTCATCGATCGAGATCTGCTCGACCAGCGGGGTGGAGTCTTCGAAGATCGCCATGACCTGGGCGGACAGGTCGAGATAGCGGCCAAAGGTTCCCTCGACAACCACCGCACGAGGACACAGCCGGAGAGCATCGCGTGTCAACATCGGAGCCTTCACTCCGAAGGCACGGGCTTCGTAGGAGGCGGCTACCACGACTCCACCACCCACCAGAACAGGCTTGCCTGCCAGCGCCGGGTTGAGCAGCTGCTCAACGGAGGCATAGAAGGCGTCGAGATCGGCGTGGAGGATGGTTGGCTCCATGTTCAGGGATACTGCCGGGAGGGTGGGACAGAACCAGCCCGAAGAGCTAGACGGCTGCCCTTCCGACCAGCTTTTTCAACGCTCCACGGTCGACTTTGCCCAAATGTGTCTGTGGCAACTCATCTATGAAGTAGATCTGGCGCGGGTGCTTGTAAGCCTCGAGATGTTCGAGAACCCAGTCGATCAGATCTTGCTCTGTTGCTTCACCGACACGCACGACAAATGCGACAGGCCGTGCCAGGCCGGCCTCGTCGCCCACAGCGATCACCGCGCACTCCTGGACCGCATCGTGGTCGAGAAGCGTCGACTCCACCTCCTGGGGGCGAAACCACTTGCCTTTGACCTTTATGGCGTCGTCGGCCCGGCCCCGATGCGTCACATAACCTTCCTCATCGATGGAGACCAGGTCCCCTCCGACAAACCAGTCGCCACGAAACGCATCCTCGGTCTTCTCGGGCTCCTCCCAGTAGCCAAGCCCCAACGAGTCGCCACGCACCCAGAGACGACCGACTTCGTTGGCGGAGGCCTCGGTGCCGTCGTCGTCGCAAACCCTGATCTCAAACCCCGGCACCACCTTGCCCAGGGTTCCGGGTCGTACGTCGCCAACCGTGTTGGTGATGAAGACATGCCACATCTCGGCCGTCCCCAGACCGTCGAGTAGCTCGCATCCGAACGTGTCCTTCCATTGGCGATAGAGGGTCTCCGGCAAGGCCTCCCCCGCTGAGGTGGCGAATCGCAATGAAGATAGGTCCTGGCTGTCAGCATCGGAATGGGAGAGCATCTGATTGATCGCCGACGGCACGTTCACGAGAACCGTCGGATGATGTTGGGCGATCCGCGAGAACAGAGCGTCTGGAGTGGGATGGTCATCGAAGAGAACAGCAGAGGCCCCCACCGAGAATGGGAAGAGGAGATTCGACCCGGTGGCGTACCCAAAATAGAGCTTGGGCACCGACATGGTGACATCATTCTCGGTGAGCCCTAGCGCCGCCTGACCATAGAGCCTCGTGGTGTTCACCAGACTCTTGTGACTCTGCACCGCGGCCTTGGGAGTCCCGGTGGTCCCGCCTGAGAAGAGCCAGATCGCCGCGTCGAGCGACGCTGTTGCCGCGGTGTCGACGGATATCTCGGGAGGCTCGAAGTCATCGGATACTTCGAGCACTTCCGGTGTCCACTCACCGACCGAATCTCGGAAATGAGCCAGATGTTGGCGATGCACGATCGTCGCTGCCGCCCTTGACCCTCCAACGATGGCAGTCATCGCCTCCACGGTGAGACCGGGGTTGAGCATCACAACCACAGCTCCGATCCGAAACACACCAAAAAGGGCCGCAACAAAATCCACGCCGTCGGGCAATACGAGCAGGACACGGTCTCCCGCTGACACCCCACGATCGAGGAGAAGCGAGGCATAACCCGAAGCCCTGGCATCTACCTCGGCGTACGTGAAGACGCGGTCGTCGAGTCGTATCGCCACTCTGTCCCCGCGTCCCTCGGCTAAACGATCCCTGAGAAAGAAGTCGTCCGCATTCAGTGTCGAAGGCCAGTCGTCCAAGCCGGCGACGCTAGTGGGCGATACCGTACCCGGCATGAAAGTTGCCCTGGTCACAGGCCCCTCCTCCGGAATCGGTCGGGCGACCTCCCTGGAACTGGCGCGAAAAGGGTTTCACGTCGTCGCCGCGGGAAGGTCTGAGAAGCGTGTCGCCCCCGTGATCGATCTCATCCGCGAGGAAGGCGGCTCAGCGGAGTTTCTCCATCTTGACCTCGCCTCACTCGAGTCGGCCCGGGATGCTGCCCACACGTTTGCTGCCACCGGCCGCGAGCTCGACGTCCTCGTAGACAATGCCGGCGTTGGAGCCACAAGAGGCATCACCGCGGATGGTTTCGAGCTCCAATTCGGGGTGAACCACCTGGGGCACTTCATGCTCACCCATCATCTGGGTCGCACCTTTCGACCCGGCACCCGCATCGTGGTTGTGACCAGCTCGGTTCACTTTCGCGTCGACGGCATTGACTTCGACAAGTTGCAGCGGCGAACCAGGTCCCTCTATGGCCTTGACGAATATGCGGTTTCCAAGCTGGCCAACATCCTGTTCGTCAGAGAGCTCGCCCATCGCAGGCCCGACTGGAACGCATATGCGGTTCATCCCGGTCTGACCAGCACCAACATCATTCCCTGGTACGTCCGACCGTTCATGCAGCGGCGGCTCCTAACACCGAAGCAGGGGGCAGAGACAGTGATCTGGTGCGCTTCATCCGATGAGGTAACCGAAGACTCCGGTCTCTACTACTCACACAAGACGGCACGGCCTCCCTCGATGACAGCACAGGATGACGATCTCGGCCGCGAGCTCTGGGAACGATCCGAGCAATGGTGCGGCGTGGCCCCACAACACTGAGGAGCACTAGCGTCGTGACTACGACATGAGCGAACAGCCTCTCTACTACGGCGACTATCTGCAACTGGACAAACTCCTCGGCGCACAGACGTTGGAGAGCGCCAAACACGGTCCGGCGGTTCATGACGAGATGCTGTTCATCGTCGTGCACCAGGCCTACGAACTGTGGTTCAAGCAGATCATCTGGGAGATCGACAGCGTGGCGAAGTTGTTCGGTCAGGACGTAGTCGACGAGCAGAACATGGGTACTGCCATCGCCCGGCTCCGCAGAATCAGCAGCATTCAGACCTTGCTGATCCAGCAGATCAGCGTTCTGGAGACGATGACTCCTCTCGACTTTCTCGACTTCCGCGACTACCTGTTTCCTGCCTCGGGATTCCAGTCCGCCCAGTTTCGGGTGGTGGAGAACAAGCTCGGGCTCCTGCCAAGGGATCGGTTGTTCCTGGCCGGTGCTGAGTACACCTCGCGATTCTCGGAAGAGGACACGAATCGGGTCGTAGCCCTGGAGGCCGAACCGTCCCTTTTTGATCTGATGGAGCGATGGTTGGAGCGAACGCCTTTTCTCGACCATGAGGACTTCAGTTTCTGGGAGGCATACAAGGACGCTGTCCAAAGCCGCCTGGAGGCCGACCGTGTGGTGGTCGAGACCAATCCGAATCTGAGCGAGGCAGAGAAGAAAGCCCAGCTCAAGGATTTCGACCTGGTTCTCACACAGTACGAAGCCATATTCGATCTCGAAAAGCACACACTGGAGCGCGACGCTGGAAGGCTTCGGCTCAGCCATCGGGCGTTCCAGGCTGCGCTGTTCATCACCTTGTATCGCGACCAGCCAGCCCTTCAGGAGCCTTTCCGGCTGCTCGAACTTCTGATGGACATCGATGAGAGTTTCACCACCTGGAGGTATCGACACGCTCAGATGGCCTTGCGAATGATCGGCCGGAGGATCGGCACCGGGGGATCGGCCGGAGCCAAGTACCTGGAGAAGTCGGCCGAGCGAAGTCGGGTGTTCGCCGACCTTTTCAGTCTCTCAACATTCTTGGTTCCAAGAGCAGACCGACCCACCCTCCCCGCAGGGATCCTCGAAGCGATGCGGTTCAGATACGAGGAATGAACCTCAAACCGCACTTCTCAAGGTTTCTCGATTCTCAGCCTGATCGTCTGCACTTCGCCGCACACTCCCACCACCCATGGCCCGACGTCAGTTATGAAGCCCACAAACGGGCGTGGCTCGACGCCGCGGAGATGATCGACGACAAGTGGGACCACATCTTTGAGACCGTCATGCCAAGGGCGACAAAGCGGATCGCCTCCATTCTCGGACTCTCAGGCAGCGAGACGCTGATCATCGCTCCCAACACCCATGAGTTGCTAGTGCGGATCTTCTCATGTTTGGAGCCCCCTGTCCGCGTGCTGACGACCGACTCCGAGTTCCACTCCTTCACCCGTCAGTCGAGACGATGGGAAGAGGAGGGGCTCGCAATTGTGGACCGGGTACCTGCGGAGCCCTTCGAAACGTTTTCCGAGAGGTTCACGCGCCAGTCGAGGGCCGGGGTCCACGATCTGATATTTCTCAGCGAAGTGTTCTTCAATTCGGGTTTTGTCGTCCCGGATCTCGATCGAATCGTGTCATCGATATCCGAGGAGAAGGCCTTCGTCGTCATAGACGGCTACCACGCCTTCATGGCCAGGCCGACCAGCATCGGATCGATCCAGGACCGAGTCTTCTACCTCGCCGGCGGATACAAGTACGCGATGTCTGGCGAGGGCGTGTGCTTCCTCCATGCGCCCCCCGGATTTGGCGAGCGGCCGGTCAATACGGGGTGGTACGCCGGATTTGGCCAGCTGGAGAGTGGTGTGGGTGACCGGGTTGCCTACGGGGGTGACGGAACGCGTTTCGCCGGGGCAACCTACGATTCGTCGGGGATCTACAGGATTGACGCAGTCCTGGGGTGGCTCGAGGAGGAGAGGGTCACGCCGGCCGACATCTCGGACCATGTTCAGGGCCTGCAGGGTCGGTTCGTGAGCACAGGAGTGACGCCTGGAACCTTGGTGCCTTCCGCGGAGCACACCCGTGGCAACTTTCTCACGTACCAGAGTGATCGCGCGGCCGACCTCTATGAAGCGCTCCACGCCCGCAATGTCATCACCGATTACCGGGGCGACCGGGTCCGCATCGGCTTCGGTATCTACCACGACGAAACCGATGTCGACCGCCTGGCGACGATCCTCAGCGAGAGCTGAGCGAACCTCCGGTAGTTAGGCCCGTATACGGGCCTAACTACCGGCGGTTCGCACTAGGGCCTGTGGATAAGTCGAGGACGATGCGGCAGAATGAGAGTTATGCCGACTGTTCCGAATCTACGGGTGATCTCCCTGGATCGACTCTGCCGACACGAAGAGATCGATCCCCTGCGGGTCAATCGTCTCGTCGAGCGCATCGACGCCGACGGAATCCAGGTCAACCCGATGATTTGCTCGGAGGCGCCGAGCGGTGACCTGGTGGTTCTGGATGGGGCGACCAGAACCGAGGCCCTGAAGCAACTTGGGATGGACCACGCCGTGGTCCAGGTGGTGGACCCCGGTCGGATAACACTGGAGACCTGGCATCACGTAGTCAGAGAATGCGGATCAGATGAAGTAGTCGCCCAGATTGCCGGTACCGACCCGCTGACCCTCGCCCACAACGAGTTCACCCCCAGAATCCACACCGCCGACGGCGAGTCCTATTCGGTGCTGGGTGCAGGGATAAGTCCGAACGCGACGCTTTCGGCTCTCGTCGGCACCTACACCGGCAGATGGAGGGTGAACCGCGTCGCAGATCCCACCATCGAGTCCGTGGAGTGGAGGTACCCCGACTGGTGCGCGGTTCTCGAACTTCCAACGCTCACAGTCGAGGAGGTGATGAAGGCAGCAGTTGGGGAGGACCTCTTGCCAGCCGGAATCACACGTTTCCTGATCCCGGAAAGAGCGCTACGAATCAACATCGACATCTCATTGCTCCACTCCGATCGGACACAGGACGAGAAACAGCAGTCGCTGGAGGATCTGCTTGTGCAAAGGGCCAACGACGGGCGGATACGGCGTTACGAGGAAGCTGTCTTCATTCTCGACGACTGAGGATGTTGGACTGATCCATAGTCATCTGCCCTTCCACTCCGGTGGCCGTTTTCCGGTGAACGCCTTGTAGAACTCGGCATGATCCTCTGTGGTCATCAGGAGCGCCTGGGTGAAAGCCTCCAGTTCGATAGCAGAGGACAGATCCATGTCCTGTTCTCTGCTCAACAGAGTCTTGGTGGCGCCGTACGCCAGCGTCGGACCATCGGCGAGACGACGGGCCAGCCTCTTCGATTCAGATGCGAGGTCGTCGTCCGGAACGACTTTGGATGCCAGTCCGATGCCCACACACTCCTCGGCTCCGATCTTGTCACCGAGAAGCAGCAGTTCGCTTGCTCTCCCGAATCCGACGACGCGTGGCAGCAGGTAGGCCGACCCCATGTCGGCTCCGGCCAGACCCACCTTGGTGAACAAGAAATGGAACGATGCCGACTCGGCAAGCACACGAAGGTCCGCTGCCAGCGCGATCACCGCCCCGGCGCCTGCGGCAACACCATTGACCGCAGCGATGACCGGCATTGGCACCCGTCTGAGACCTTCGACAACGGCCCCGGTCATTCTGGTGAATTCGAGGAGGCCTCTGGAGTCCATCTCCAAAAGGGGCCCGATGATCTCATCCACGTCTCCCCCGCTGCAGAACCCTCTCCCGGTCCCGGTGAGGACCAAGACATTCACGTCGTCACGATGCTCGATCTCGGAGACCAGATCGCGCAGATCGGCGTACACGTCAAATGTGAGCGCATTGAGCTTGTCAGGCCGATCGAAAGTGACGGTTGCCACGCCATCTTCAACCTCGAAACGGAAGTGATCCCAGCTCTCGGTGAAGCCGGGGGACGCGCGAAATAGGCTCACAAATGCGAGGCTAACCCCACCGTGTCCACACCGATGCCCCTGAGCGGTTAACTTCAGTGTCATGGAACAGACTCTCGACCAGGTGAGACAGGAGCTCGCGGATATCCACGACGAGCTTCTCGCATTGCCAACCGAAGCATTCGACCGACGCTCAAGGCTGAAGGACCGTCAGAACGAGCTTCGGCAGCTCTCCCACAAGATGGTTGACGACGAGCAACTTCACGATGCAGCCCACCTCAAGGCCGCCTTCGACCGGCTTCACAGTCTCCGCGACCGCCTACTCGAGGATCGCATCGGTGCAGCCTCGACCGGTGACGGCGCCATCTGGGGTGAAATCTCGATGAGTATCAACAAGGCCATCGACGCCGGGGTTGGCACCGACGAGATCGAAGAACGTCTCAAAGAGATCTTGGGGCAACTCCGCAGCTCCTCCTGAATCGAACATGGAGGCCCACCACCTGGTTGCTGACTCGGAGCGGCTGGGCCAAGCCCTCGTCCCGATAGCTGAGGGGCGATCTCATGGAGGAGTCAATCGAGAGTTGCTCGCAGCCATTGCATCGGCAGGGCTTCTCGAGCGGCTATTCGCCGATGATGGGGTGTCGGCATCGGATCTGTGTCGGATTCGTCAGGGTCTCGCCCGGGTGTGCACCGAGGCAGAGACGGCGTTCGCCGTCCAGGGTCTTGGAGGCATCCCCATTCATCTCTCGGAGAACGAGTCAATCAAGGCAAAGTGGATGCCGGCGATCCGCTCCGGGGAAGCGGTAGCGGCATTCGCCCTCACCGAACCTGGCGCCGGCTCGGACGCGGCAAATCTCTCGATGAGCGCCAAGCGTGATGGTGACGGATATCGTCTGAGCGGCGAGAAGACCTACATCTCGAATGCCCCCGACGCGGACATCGCAACAGTGTTCGCCCGAACCACTGAGGGTGCCGGGCACCGGGGAGTTACTGCGTTGGCAGTGCCTATCTCCCTCGACGGGATCACAGGAGAATCGATCGAGATGGTCTCGCCTCATGCGTTGGGTCGTTGGATGTTCGATGGTGTTTACGTGCCTGATGACCACGTCCTGGGTGAGGTCGACCAAGGCTTCAAGGTCGCCATGCAAACTCTGGACTTGTTCCGCCCCAGCGTCGGCGCCTTCGCTCTGGGAATGGCGGAAGCCGCCCTCGGGATCGCAGTAGAGCATGCCACCGGCCGGGAGGCGTTCGGCACTCCCATCTCGGAGTTTCAGGGGGTGTCCCACCAACTGGCTGACGTTCGAGTGGCAATTGCAGCCTCCGAGCACCTCATCTACTCAGCGGCAGAGACCTACGACTCGGGTGATCGCGAATCGCTCACGGGCAAGTCCGCCATGGCGAAGCTCCATGCCACCGAGACAGCGCAACGGGCGGTCGACGTCGCCATTCAGGTGTTGGGTGCCCGCGGTCTGGAGGCCGACTCGACACTGGCTCATCTCTACCGTGAGGTGCGGGCCCCGCGAATCTATGAGGGTACGTCGGAGATCCAGCGCAATATCATCGCCAGGGAACTGTTTCGGAGGCGGCTCTAGGTGACGGCGACTCTGGCCCGGACCATCACACATGCCTCGGCCAGCCAATCGAAATCTCCAGCCTCGAGAACGTCAGCCATCTCCATCGAGAACGCGCCCGGCTGAATCCAGATGTTGCGAATCCCTTCCTCGGCGCAGTCCTCCAGAACACCGATGCCCCGCTTCGCCGGCACGACGAGAACCACAATCGTCGGCTCCTCGGGAAGATCAGACACCTTGGCCCAGCAGTCATCCCCGTCGACCGACTGGCGATAGGGATTTACCGCAAACACGGGATATCCCTTGCGCTTGAGGTCGCGGTAGATGATCCCTCCGTACTTGGTGGGGTGATCGGTAGCCCCGACCACCGCCAACGAGGTGCCCGGCTCGGAGAGGAGAGGTGTGAGATCCTTCATGTTCTCCTTAACGCTAACCGGAGGGGTCAACATTCCTAGCTGGCTGCCTTCCGAAACGACTCAGGCACCGCGATAGGTCGGAAATCGGCTGGATTCACGAACACATACACGGCCCTGCCCACAACAACGGTCTGACCGTTTGATTCACGACTTGTGTCTACCAGCACGGTCATCGAGGTTTCGCCAAATCGTTCGACAACGGCTTCGGTCACAAGTGTGTCGCCGAGCTTGGCGGCGGCCTTGAAATCGATCTCGAGCCTGGCGGTGACGACGTCGACACCGATGCCACCCAGTTCGGTCCCGCCAAAACCCAACTCTTCGAACCAATCGGTAATGGCATCATCCCAGTAGCGGGCGTAGTTGGCGTTGAAGACAATGCCCTGTGGGTCACAGTCGGAATAGCGAATCTTCTGTGTCGTAGACATCCCACGACGCTACCGCTAGCTACCGTCGCGGGCCGTGGAAACAGTCATAGTTGATGGCGGCCCGCTCTCTCCGCAACAGGTTGTCGACGTGGCGTATCGACGCGCCAGAGCCAAAGCAGCAGACGACCTCGAAGCTCGGCTTCACTCCGCCCGCGACGTCGTTGACACAGCCGTGGAATCCAACCAGGTGGTCTACGGCGTCACGACCGGGTTCGGAGCTCTAGCGAACACTCATATCGGTAAGGAGCAAGGCGAATCTCTCCAGTACAACCTGATCCGCTCCCACGCCACCGGCGTGGGCGACCCCCTTCCCGACGAGCTCGTGAGGGCCATGCTTCTTCTGAGGGCACGAACTTTGACTCAGGGACATTCAGGTGTGAGCCCTGCGATCGTCGAGAAACTCCTCGAAATGCTGGACCGCGACATCCTTCCCATCGTCCCCTCCCAGGGTTCGGTTGGAGCATCAGGCGACCTTGCGCCGTTTGCCCATCTCGCCCTTCCCATCATCGGGGAAGGCTGGGTCAAGCTGGGCGACAAGGTGGTCCCAACCTCCGAGTCCGGGCTCCAGCCGGTGAAACTTCAGACGAAAGAGGGTCTATCGCTACTGAACGGAACCGAGGGGATGTCCGCGATGAGTGCAATCGCCCTTGACCGCGCCCGTCGGCTCGTGGAAGCGGCCGATATCGCTGTCGCTCTCACAGTGGAAGCGATGATGGGTAGTGGTCGCCCGTTCAGACCAGAGGTTCACGAACTACGTCCTCACCCGGGACAGATTCGCTCGGCTCAGCGGATCGCCGACCTCCTCGACGGTTCGTCGATCATGGCCAGTCACACCGATGACTTCGAGCATGCCGTCCAGGACGCTTACTCGCTGCGATGCTCCCCCCAGGTTCACGGCGCAGTCACCGACACCCTCGACCACATGGAAGCGGTCCTTGTCCGGGAGATGGGCTCAGTCGTGGACAACCCGATCGTCTTCCCCGAAACGGGAGAGGTGCTCTCTGGGGGAAACTTTCATGGCCAACCGCTCGCCTTCATCCTCGACTTCGCCACCATTGCGGTGTCAGAACTGGCGTCGATCTCCGAAAGAAGGACCAACCGAATTCTCGACCCTGTCCGCTCCCGTGGACTGCCTGCGTTCCTCGCTGCCGATCCTGGCCTCGACTCGGGGTACATGATCAGCCAGTATGTCCAGGCGGCACTGGTGGCCGAGAACAAGGTCCTGGCCCATCCTGCTTCGATCGAGTCGATCCCCACCTCCGGAGGGCAGGAGGACCACGTCTCGATGGGTTGGGGTGCCGGGAAGAAACTCCTCGAGGTTCTCGACAATGTCAGAAGAGTTCTCGCAATCGAGATTCTCTGTGCCGTCCAGGGAATCGACTATCGATCACCATTGGAAGCGGCTGCTGGAACAGCCCGAATCGCTGACGTCGTCCGAGAACACGTGCCGTCGTTGACCGAAGACCGTTCGCTATCGACCGAGATCGAGGTTGTTGCCGATCTCATTGCGGATGGATCGCTGACGGCCTGATGTCGGACCTGTTCATCACGGGAATCGGCCATCTCACCACCAACGACGCTCCTCCGATTTCTGATGCTGTGGTCGCCATCGATGACGGGACGATCACATACGCCGGATCGATAGCTGACGCACCTGATCAGGAGAGGCGGGAAAGGTTGGATGTCTCCGGCAATGCCGTCATACCCGGGTTCGTCGACGCCCACACTCATCTGG
>Ga0255054_10000857_pt1 | contig 17700 bp, 14 predicted proteins | sample JV7_2_23_MG_FD_188634 | JGI IMG/M metagenome (GOLD analysis project Ga0255054, IMG submission 188634) | Seawater microbial communities from Jervis Inlet, British Columbia, Canada - JV7_2_23 | ecosystem: Environmental > Aquatic > Marine > Inlet | place: Canada: British Columbia | collected...
TAGCCGGCCGAATTTTTCATGCGCGTGGTACAAGCCCGCCACGGTACCCGGCACGCCTGATGCTTTGTGACTATCGCGCGACAATCGTGGATCGGCGTTGCCGTTCTCATCCAGAAACATATCGCGAGTTGCGCCCGGCGGCGCCATTTCACGATAATCGATTGCCGTTGTCTTACCTGATTCGGCATCGTAAACAAGCATGAAACCGCCGCCACCGATATTGCCCGCGCGAGGCAATGTGACAGCTAGTGAAAAACCGACCGCGACCGCGGCATCGACAGCATTGCCACCCTCGGCAAGGACCTGGGCACCGATTTCAGCAGCAATGCTGTTTTGCGCCGTTACCATACCGGTCGTGCTGTACACCGGGTGGTGTAACGATTCGTAGCGGATGACCGGTGCTTCAGACACCTGCGCAACAGCGCAGGATGCCTGCAAGACTACCAGTAGGGCTACCAGGCGGCGCATAAGCAGCTCGCTCCCGTCAGGGTAATATTGTCTTGAAGATATAGAAGAACACGATGGCGAGGAGCGCGCCGGCTGGAATTGTAACTACCCATGAAACGAGTATGCGCGCGACAACCCTGAGGTCGATTGCCTCGATGCCACGGGCGAGCCCGACACCGAGTACCGCGCCGACCAGCGTATGCGTCGTCGAAATCGGCATACCGGTGCCCGACGCGATAACGATTGTGGTCGCAGCCGCGAGTTCGGCTGCAAATCCGCGGCTCGGTGTAAGTTGGGTGATCTTCTTGCCGACAGTCGCGATCACGTGGCGTCCATACGTCGCGAGACCGATGACAATACCGCCACCGCCGAGCATTAATACCCAGATCGGCAACGTTGACTTGGCCGTGATCACACCGTTCTGTGCGATGCTGATAACTGCCGCCAGCGGTCCGATCGCATTCGCGACATCATTCGACCCATGCGCGAACGCCATACCGCAGGCGGTAACAACCATCAAGATCCCGAATACGCGTTCGACCGTATAGAAGTGTTGGTGTTTTTCGGCTTTCTTGTCGGATTCGATGCGCCGAATGGCAAGCGCACCGATGAGTGCGATGCCGACCGCGATCGCGGTCGCCAGGAAATAGCTATCCATCAGACTGATATTCAGTCCAATGTGCTTCAGACCCTTGAGTATCGTCACCAGCGTAATCGTAAATGCGGCGAAGAACATATAGACCGGCACGTACAGTTTGGCCTTTGCCAGCGGATCGTCCTGACGCAGGATCAAGCGCTGCACACTCTGATAGATCAGAAATGCGATGAATCCGGCCGTGAGTGGTGATATCACCCAACTTATGACGATTTCACCGACCTTGCCCCATTGCACCGCATCGACACCAATACCAACCGCAGCAAAACCGACAATTGCGCCGACAATGGAATGCGTCGTCGAAACCGGCCATCCATTCCTGGACGCAATGAACAACCACGTTCCTGCCGCAAGTAACGCAGCAAGCATGCCGTAGACCAACAACTCGGGCGAACCGGCCAGGAGGTCTGTATCGACGATGCCCTTACGGACTGTATCCGTCACCTCACCACCGGCCAGAACCGCGCCGAGAAACTCGAAGATAGCGGCAACGAGGATTGCCTGTTTGATCGTCAATGCCTTGGAACCAACCGACGTCGCCATTGCGTTCGCAACATCATTGGCACCGATGCCCCAGGCCATGAATATGCCAAACACAGCGGCTAGGACGATATAGACAATCTCTGCTTCCATGGATATGCCCCGAAAAGCCGTCAGGCCCGTTTATTGGTTATTAGTGTGAGAGCAACAGCTCGAGGCGCCGGCCAACACGTTCAGCCATGTCGGCTATCTCGCCGGTCCGTTCGATAACCTGGTACATAAACACGGCATCGACCGGATTCAACGTATCCTCAATCGCGAACACGGCAGAACGCAGTGCCGCCTGCTTGTCGTCGGTATCGGTTTCAATTTGATCGAGTTCTTCGATCATGGCCTCGACAAGATCGACCTCGGCACCTCGAAAACCGGCCGTGAACAGCTCATCGAGTTCGCGAACACTTTTTCTCGCCTGCTTGGCGGCGTCAACGTTGCGGTCGACGAACTCCAGAAACTGCTCGGCGATTTCGGCCGGAATCTGCATCTTGCGGCCCATGACAATTCCTGACACATCCCTGGTGCGATTCGCAATCTTGTCCTGAACGAGCAGCAATTCGAGGAGATCCTCACGCGGTACCGGCATGAACAGACTTTTTGGCAGGCCCAGGCGAATCTTTTTCTTCAGATCGTCCGCTTCGTGTTCAAGCTTCTCGATTTCGTTGCGCACGACCTGGGCTTTCTCCCAGTTTCCCTTGACCACGGCAGCAAAAAAACCTTGCAGCTGTTTTGCGCATCGAAACGCGATCCCGATGTGCTTTTCGAGCGGCCTCACGGGAGATGAGCCGAAGATATTTGCGAGCACGTTTGCCATTCGAGACTGTCCTGTCAGGCGCAGATTTGTGGCGCAATCCTACCACAGGGATTTGCAAAAACATCTACGCGGAAATCACCTTTTCCTGGACCGGATTTGGGGCCGGAAATCGGTCGCGTCATGGTACACTCCGCTGCCCAAATTTTACGAGGCTACAGCCGGTCGAATAGCGATGGCACACTGGTTGATGAAGTCAGAACCCGATGTTTACAGCATCGATGACCTGGAACGCGATGGTCGCGAAATGTGGGACAGCATTCGCAATTATCAGGCACGTAACATGATGCGTGATGACATGCGGGTCGGCGATGAAATCTTCTTTTATCATTCGAACTGCAAAGAGCCTGCTATCGCTGGTATTTCGCGGGTGGCGAGTGAGCCCTACCCCGACCCAACACAATTCGATCCCGAATCCAGGTATTTCGATCCCAAGAGCAGCAAGGATGAGCCGCGTTGGATTTTGGTTGACGTCGAGTTCGTCCGCAAGCTCGAGAAACCGATCACACTTGCCGAGATCAAGGCGCATCCGGGACTCGATGACATGATTCTGACTCGCCGCGGCAATCGCCTCTCAATCATGCCGGTCGGCAAAGAACATTGGGACCTCATCCTGACCCTGGAATGAGGAACTATTGCAACGACTTGGATCGAAAAGGCATCTAAATAGCTAGACAAAAGCAGATAATAAATAGGGAATAATCATGAAGTTGAATATCTTAATGACTGCGGCGCTCTGCCTGACGGTCGCAGCATGCAGTGAAAGCCCGGCACCAGAATCCGAAGAAGCTGTAAGTGATGCGGTAGTGACCGCAAATCCATTGCTCGAAGAGTGGGATACGCCATTCGCTGTGCCGCCATTCGATCGCATCGCGTCAGAGGATTACCTGCCGGCGATGCATACCGCGATGCAGGAGCACAACGCTGAGATCGACGCCATCGTCGCCAATGCCGACGCCCCGACATTTGAAAACACGATCGAGGCTCTGGAGCGCAGCGGCAAATCCCTCGGCACAGTGGCACGTATCTTTTTTGCACTCGACTCGGCCCATGCTGATGACGTCATAAAGGACACCGGCAAGACCCTCGCCCCCGAACTCGCCGCGCACCAGGACAATATCAGCCTGAATCAGGAGCTGTTTGATCGTGTCCTGACAGTTTTCGAACAACGCGATGACCTTGGGTTGACGGGCGAGCAGGATCGCCTGCTCGAAGAAACGCACAAACAGTTCGTGCGTTCAGGCGCCAACCTCGAAGATGAGGCGCAAGCCCGGCTCCGGGAGATCAATTCTGAGCTTGCCGAACTCTCGCAGTTGTTCCAGGATAACCTGCTCGACGAGACCAATAATTTCGAACTACTCGTAACCGACAAAGCCGATCTTGGCGACTTGCCGGCAAGCCTCGTGGCGCTTGCAGCCGAAGAAGCCAAGCGCCGTGGCCATGATTGCGAATGCTGGGCAATCACGCTGCAGCGTCCGAGCATCAACCCGTTCCTGCAATACTCGCCGAATCGCGAGATGCGTAAGACGATGTTCGACGGTTACGCAATGCGCGGCGACAACGACAACGACTCAGACAACAAAGCGACGCTTTCCCGGATGGTTCAGCTCCGAGCCGAGCGGTCAATACTGATGGGCTACGACAGCCACGCGCACTTCGTGCTATCCGACAACATGGCCGAAAATCCTGACAATGTATACAAGCTGCTCGACCAGGTCTGGAAGCCAGCGCTCGCGGTCTCCAAGATAGAGCGTGCCGATATGCAGGCACTGATGCAGTCCGAGGGAATTGACGATCGGCTGCGCGGCTGGGACTGGCGCTACTACACAGAGAAGGTCCGCAAGGCCAAGTTCGACCTGGACGAAGACGCGTTGCGTCCCTACTTCGAGGTCAATGCCGTCCGTGATGGCGTGTTTGCGCTTGCGACCAAGTTGTTCGGCTTGCAGTTCGAGCAGCGTGATGACTTACCCACGTGGCATCCGGATCAGGACGTCTTCGAGGTGAAAGAAGCCGATGGCACGCACCTGGCCATCCTGTACATGGACTATTTTGCACGCGAGACAAAGCGTGGCGGTGCGTGGATGAACGATCTGCGCTCGCAATCCAGTCTGGATGGTTTCGTAACGCCAATTGTGACGAATAACTTCAATTTCCCGGCACCGACCGAAGGCTCGCCGTCGCTGCTGAGCCTGACCGATGCAAGTACGTTTTTTCACGAATTCGGTCATGCGTTGCACGGCATGCTCTCGAAGGTCACCTACGAGTCGTTCTCGGGAACGAACACACCTCGCGATTTCGTCGAGTTCCCGTCGCAAATCATGGAAAACTGGATGCGCCAACCCGAAGTACTGCGTATGTTCGCCAATCACTACGAGACTGGCGAACCGATTCCGCAGGAGGTAATCGATAAGATCAACGCTTCTGCGACATTCAACCAGGGTTTTGAAACCGTTGAATACATGGCGGCTGCGTACCTCGACATGGCTTACCACGTACTGGACACGGCAGAGGCCGTTGAACCGCGTGGTTTTGAAGATGCGGCCATGGCAGACATTGGTTTGATCGAAGAGATCATTCCACGTTATCGCAGCGGCTACTTTGCGCACATCTTCGCGGGCGGATACTCGTCTGGCTATTACAGCTATCTGTGGTCGGAAATTCTCGATGCCGACGCATTCATGGCATTCCAGGAGACGAGCCTGTTCGACCAGGAGACGGCAGCACGCTATCGCGAGGAGATTCTGAGCAAGGGCGGCACGCGCCCGGGCATGGAGTTGTATCAGAACTTCCGCGGCCGCGAGCCAAGCATCGAACCGTTGCTCGAAAAACGCGGACTGAACTAAGCTGTAGCAGCCCTCCCGGCGGACAACCCCGTCGCACGGGCTCGCAGCTGGCATCATTTTTTTCCGGAATGGCTCGCTGCGCTGCGCTTTACTTCCGGAAAAAAAGATCCCACCCGCGGCCCTCCCGGAGACCGTAGAGGCTCGGTATCGGTGTGTGTGCTCGAACGTCGTGCGTAGCGCTGCGACGCAGGACGCTCAAGCAAGCGGAGAACGATCTGAGCGAGCCAGGGACGGCGAGCGAAGTTTAGCGAGAGCACATACCCGGTAGCGTGCCTGTGTGACGAGTCCGCTATCGGGCGGGGAGCTGCTACATGCTCTTTAGTTTGTCGTAGAGCTCCTGCGAACGCTCGAGTGCCAGCATGATTACGAGATCGCCCGGTTCGGCCCATGCCAGGGCCGAATCGAGCGATTCGATTTCTTCCATGTGGTGCTCAATCTGGTCAACACTAGCTCCACAGGCGATCAATTCATCCCGAATCACGGCGAACACCGCGCCTTCCTCGCGCCCGCGGTGATATTTCGCGAGCTCTGAAACATGCACGCGATCAAGCCCACTCTCCCACGCCTCCCGCGCAAATTCGCGAATCAGGTCATCGGGCCGGTCACCCGCCTGGCCGAAGCACAGGGCCTTGCGATTCGATGGCAATCGATTCGCCATATCCAGCACCGCCCCCAACGCCTGCGGGTTATGCGCGAAGTCAACGAGGACCGTGAAACCGTTCACTTCGTAAACATTGCAGCGACCGGGATTTTTCTCCTGTGACATCGTCACCAGGCCTGAACGAATATCTGTCAGCGACACTCCCATGCACCAGGTGAGCGCCGCGGCAGCGAGTGCGTTGGCAACGTTGTACCGCGCAGCACCGCCGAGCGTGATTGGAACCTCGCTGTCGCGACAGATCAGTTCGCGCTTGCCCCCATGGACAATCGATATCTCATCGCCATCGAGAACGAAAGCCACACCGCCGTTATCTGTATGTGCCCGCACGACCTCGTTTCTGGCATTGAGCGAAAACCAGATCAGTTCGCCGGCAAAGTCCCGCGACTTCGACACGAGCAATGGGTCATCGGCATTCAGAACAAGCTTGCCGTCTCTCACGACCGCACGGTTGACTATCCACTTGCATTGCAGCAACTCGTCGAGATTTCGAGAGCCGAAGTCGCCAAGGTGGTCCTTGGCAATATTTGTGATCAATGCCACATCTGCTCTATTCACTCCCAGGCCCCGGCGCAACAGACCGCCACGCGCCGTTTCGAGAATCGCGACATCAACGTCTTTCTGACGCAGCACATTGCGCGCACCGCCCGGGCCCGACCAATCATCGCGGTCCACAATGCGATCATTCACAGCGATATAGTCGGTCGAACTGTATCCTGCGTTGTGGCCCGCCATGCGTACGATGTGTGCTGCAACGCGCACGGTCGTCGTTTTGCCGTTCGTTCCTGTGATCAGGCCTGATGGCACGTCTTTGAATAAACTCCAGTCCAGCGCCTCGGGATCGGGCAACTCGCGCACCGGCCATGTCTCGGAGTAGCGACCGTGGCCAAGCGATACCTCATCATCATCCCAAAGCAGAGTCACGCCATGCTTTGCAGCACGGGTTTCCAGCAACATCAGTTCAGGATTGGCTTCTTCGGCAATAGCTGCACGAAAGCTCGCCACGGCCTCGTCGAAATCAGTTTCATCGAATCCATTTAATTCGGCATCACACGCCGCCCAGGCCCACTCATTAATTTCCGAGGCTGCATACAAGGCATCCACTGGTGCGGTAAAACCGAGGCTCACACCGCCCAGAAGCCGCAGCGACTCAAATTCCGCGTCCTGCCAACCGAGTTCGGCGAGCATGCGCCGCACGTGCTTTTCCCAGACCGGAACCAAGCTTCGAGCCTCTTCCTCGGTGCATTGCACGTCGAGGATCGTCGCCGGGTCGTCGAATAACAGGCTCGGGCCGGTCAGTCTGCGAACATCGAGAAACTCCATAAGAGCCGGCTAATCAGCTTCTTCGCGGGCAATGCGTACACCGCGCTCGTCGCTGATGATTTCGATATCGTCACCAAAGGAAAAACCGTCGGTTGCGGGCAACTCGATCGCAATCGGTGCTTTCGTGCCCGTCTCCGCGGCATGTGCACTCGAGTTGAAATATATGATCTGCTTCCAGGTTCGCTTGATGTTGTCGCCAAGCACGAGGACGAGATCTCCGGAATCGGCCATTTCGAGGGCACGGCTCGTTGCTTCCTGCTCGTCGGCGATGACTTCGATGGCATCCGCGTGAATGTCTGCCTCCAGAAGCTTGTCCTTGAGCATGACTGCAACTTCGTCTTGGCCACGACCGCGCGTATTGTCATCACGTCGACAGATGTAGTGGTCGAAGTGGCCTGCTGCGATTTCGGCGATATCGTGAATATCCTGGTCGCGACGATCCCCTGGTGCAGCCAATACGACGATCTTCCGGCCCTCGACGTCGAAACGATCGACGAGCCCGCAAATCGCCTGGACAGCGGCAGCATTGTGCGCGTAATCGAGGATTACCTTGAACGGGTGCTCGTCGTAAATATTCATGCGCCCCGGCGCCTGGAAGAACGTCGAGTCGAAGGTTCGCAGTCCGTGCCGAATGTCCTCGAGGCTGATTCCCATGTTGTATGCCAGCGCCGCTGCGAACATCGCGTTCTGCACGTTGTGCATCGCGCGGCCTTCGATTGTCGCCGGAATCAGATGAGTCCAGAGTAAAGGCGTGTGTGTCTCGCCGTCGTAGATCGCGATCATGTGGCCATTCAAAGCCTGCTCAAGCACAAAAGCCTCGCCACCGGCGCGAATGTGCTGCTTAACCAGAGCGTGTGACGGGTTCATCGTCACATAACAGAGCCGCTCGGCTTCCGTGTAGTCGGCCATCTGCAGACACAGGGGATCATCAGCATTAAGTATCGCCGCATCCTTGGCGATCTCTATTGGCACGCGCTTTATTTCAGCGAGTTGCTCAAGGGTGTCGATACCACGGAGGCCAAGATGATCAGCTGTAACATTGAGACATGCCGCCACATTGCAGCGCCGGTACGCGAGACCACTGCGCAGCATGCCACCGCGAGCCGTTTCCATGACAGCCGCATCGATGGACGGATCGCGCAAAATCATACGTGCAGACTTCGGACCGGTCATGTCGCCCGGAACACTCAGCTTGCCATCGATATAAACACCGTCGGTCGACGTCATGCCGACCGTGTAACCAGTCATCTTCAGGACGTGCGCGAGCATCCGCGAAGTGGTGGTCTTGCCATTCGTTCCGGTTACCGCCGCTATCGGCACACGTGTAGGTGCGTCCGGCGGGAACAGCATGTCGATCACCGGCCCTGCAACATCCCGTGGCATGCCCTCGCTCGGCGCCACGTGCATGCGGAAGCCCGGACCTGCATTTACCTCGCAGATCGCCCCGCCCGCCTCGCGGTACGACAGAGAAATATCATTCGTCAGGAAGTCTACGCCGCCGATGTCGAGACCGATGGCTTTGATCGAACGAATTGCCATCTCGCGATTGTCGGGATGAATGATGTCGGTCACATCAACAGCTGTGCCACCAGTCGACAGATTCGCGGTCGAGCGCAGGTACACGATCTCATCTTCTTCCGGCACGGCATCCTGGTCGTAGCCTAGCTTTGTCAGCAGACGCTCTGCCTGGTGGTCCAGTTCGAGGCGTGTCAGAACCTTCTCGTGACCCACACCGCGACGCGGATCCTCATTAACGATGTCGACGAGTTCGGCAATCGTGTGCTTGCCGTCGCCTACGACGTGGCCAGGCTCACGCTTGGCGGCGGCGACCAGTTCGCCGTTGACCACCAGCAGGCGATGATCAAAACCCTCGATGTAGCTTTCAACTATGATCGTGCGGCCATGTTCGCGCGCTTTTTTGAATCCGGTCTCGACTTCTTCAGCCGTTTTCAGGTTGATCGAAACGCCGCGACCGTGATTGCCGGCCAGTGGTTTCAGCACGACCGGAAAGCCGATCCGTTTTGCGGCTCGAACGGCATCTCCCTCGCGGCGCACGATGCGTTGCTCGGGTACCGGCAGGCCCAGGTCCCGCAAAATACCGTTTGTCTCTTCCTTGTCACCGGCAAGGTCCACCGCGATGTTACCGGTCGAACCCGTAGTCGTGGCCTGAATCCGCTGTTGGTATTTGCCATGGCCGAACTGCACAAGGCTGTAGCGATTGAGGCGAATCCACGGAATATCGCGCTCCTCGGCCGCTTTGACGAGCGAGGCTGTGCTCGGACCGAACGCGCGTGATTGAGCGTAACGAATGAACCGGTCCCGTTCCTCCGCAAAATCCCAATCGTCTGCAGGCCTGCCGTCGACCTTGATTTCATCCGGTAACAGGCTGAGCAGGAATTTCATTGCCAGCCCGCTGGCCTCACGGCCGACCGCTTCGTCCTTGTACTCGAACACCATGTTGTAGTGGCCCGGCTGACCTTCTATGGATCGGGTTCTTCCATACGTGACCGGCGAACCAGCGATGTTTTGCAATTCAATCGCAACATGTTCCATGACGTGGCCCATCCAGGTGCCCTCGTCATCTGTAAGCCGGCGCACGAATCCGCCCGGCTCCCTATAGGAGCAACCATGGTCATGCAGGCCTGTCAGATTCTCCAGCAATGGCGCGATGAATGCATCGCCCAGCCGGCCGGTCGGCCACTGCTCGAGCTCGCCGAGATCGAGAATGTGTCGAATGACCCTGAAGTGTGCGAATACGTTCGGTCCGACGTACACGTTAGTGCTGACGATCTGCATTCTTGTTGTCCTGTATTTTCTATTCTGCTGCGGCGTCTCGGGACGCGGTCTTAAAGCGTCCACCGGCTACCAGAATATGCATTTTCACACCGATCAGGCTGACCGGCTCGCCGCGGCTAGCCTTATGCATGGAAGAATAACTGAGTTCGGTGGGATCGATGATGGTGATTCCGCCGCTACCGACGACTTCGAGATCGTCATTGGGCGCGATAAATGCGGCCGTGTCTTCGTCAAGACCCATGCCGACAGCAAACGGGTTGTAGGCCAGCGCCGTCAACAAGCGACCCATGCGATCGCGCTCACGAAAATGCTGATCGATGATGAATTTGTTCGTCAGCCCGAGGCCTGGCGCCATCGTCACCATATCCGGGCTCGGTGTGCTGCCTTCGTGGCCGCCCGCGATCATGTGCTCTGGCATGAATGCAGCACCGGCAGACGTCCCGGCAACGTGCATGCCGGCCGCATTGCGACGTCGAATCAGCTGCGCGACAGCCGTGCCACCAAGCGTCGTCGACAAGCGCAACTGATTGCCCCCGGTCAGGAATACGCCATCCGACTGCTCGATGTAATCGAGGTACTCGGTCGAATCACAGTCTTCGCGTGTTTCGAATGGCAACACCCTGGCGTGCTTGACCCCTATCTGCCGAAACAGTTTCTCGTAGTTACGCCCGGTATCTTCAAGCTCGGATGCCGTGGGGATGATACCGATTCGCGCTTCCTTGCCGCCGCAGATGTTGATGAATCGATCAAGAATCTCCGGGTTATGGAATTTCTCTTCTCCACCACCGATCGGGATGATGTACCCGCGGTCCGTCTGGCTATCGCTATTGGCAGGGCTCATGAGCTGGATATGGAACTTTCGGTCGCGAAAAAAAGGCGAGTATTGTACCTGAGGAAACGCGTAAACTCTGGCCGCATTGACACAAACCGAATCCGAGATGACCGAAGAAATGCCGCTGGGCCGGGCAACAGCCTACCCTGACCAATATTCGCCGGAATTGCTATACGCGATCGCACGTACTGACAGTCGCGCGGCACTGGACCTTGGTGACGAGCTGCCGTTTCACGGCTGCGATATCTGGAATATGTGGGAACTCGCCTGGCTGGATACCGGCGGTATGCCGCATACCGCGACGGCCGAGATCACTGTTCCGGCATCGTCGCCAAACATCATTGAGTCGAAATCACTGAAGCTCTACCTCGGCTCGTTCGCCATGTCCAGATTCGTATCAGCTGCCGATGTTGCAGAAGCAATGTCCACGGACCTGTCGGCCGTTGTCGGTACTGACGTGAACGTCCACATCCATCCCCCGTATTCGACAGACGCCGCCACGGTCGCTCGCCTTGCCGGTCATCGTCTTGACTCATTGAGCGTGGATTGTGACGTCTATGATGTCGATCCAACGTTGCTGAGCGCTGACAAAAGCGATGTCGTCACAGAAGACCTGAAAACGCATCTTCTGCGCAGTCTGTGCCCGGTAACGAACCAGCCGGACAGCGGCAGCGTGATGATTTCCTACAAGGGGCCACGTATCGATCGTGAGGGGCTCTTGCAGTACATCGTGTCGTACCGGCAGCACACGGATTTTCACGAAAGCTGCGTTGAGAGGATGTTCATGGATATCCTGGCGCATTGCCAAACCGAAAAATTGACGGTGTACGCACGCTACCAGCGCCGCGGCGGCATCGACATCAATCCTTTCCGTTCGAACTTCGAGTCAAGTCCACCGAATCCGCGCCTCTGGCGGCAATGATCAATTGCGTCGGTCTTTCTATGGGGCCCAGTACACGTGCACGGGCACACGTTTCTGGTGCAGTAATCTCGACACAGGAAACTCGGTCGACGAGGCCTTCGCCTGTTCATAAACTTCGCGTTTGGCCTTGCCAAAAAAGAGCAACACAATCACGTCGCTTCGCGTCAATGCCGCGAGCGTCAAGCTAATGCGAGGATGCGGACTTGCCGCCGTTGTGACCGGTATAAAGAAAGTCGGGTTATCCAGTTGCAGGCCGATCTCAAGGTTGTCTGAATCGGGGAAAAGTGACGCGAAATGACCGTCTTCACCCATACCCAGGAGCGAACAGGCAAACGGGATTGGCAGGTCCCCGAGCGTCTCGTTTAACGTCAAACTCCTTTCGGACACCGAAACCTGTGCGTCGTAGAGCGATACCAGATCAGCTTCGGTCGCATGCCCGGTCAATAATGTCTCACGAACCATTTTCTCATTGCTGTCGTCGTGCGTCGGCGGCACCCAGCGCTCGTCACTCAACAAAGTTTGAACGCGGCCCCACGGAATGTTGGCCTTGGCAAGTGCTGCATAACACAGCGCCGGTGACGATCCACCGGTAACAACGAGTAATGTTCTCGCTTGACGCTCGAGACTCTTGGTCAGTGCTGCAACGATGTGATTTGCCGCCGCAAGCGACGCCTCTTCACGCGAATCGAAAAAGTGTTCCACGTTACCCTCAGGTGTCAGGTTGCCAGGTACGGCCATCGCGATCGAGTAGCAACGAAGATCCGCTCGGGCCCCAGGATCCGGCGACGTAAGATTCGACCTTTTGCTTCGAGGTTTGCCACGCGGCAATAATGCTATCTACCCATTGCCAGGCGGCGTCGACCTCATCGCGGCGCATGAATAGTGCCGGGTTGCCGCGCAGTACCGCCACAAGCAGACGCTCATAGGCGTCGGGATAGCGGAGTCCGAATGCTTCTTCAAAACTCAAGTCGAGCGCCACGGGTCGCAACTCGAAACCACCCGGCCCGGGCTCCTTGGCCATTAACGATAATTGCACACCCTCATCGGGTTGTAGTCGAATCGTCAATCGATTCGGCACAACATTGAACTCCTGCTCGGGGAAGATCGAATGCGGTACATCCTGGAACTGGACGACAATTTCCGAGTGCTTTTCCTTGAGCCGCTTACCTGTGCGTAGATAGAACGGCACGTTGGACCAACGCCAGTTGTCGATCTCGAGTTTCAGTGCAACAAACGTCTCAGTGCTGCTTTTTACGTCACCGAGTTCGTCGTCGTAGCCGGGGACTGTTTCGCCCTTGATCGCACCGGCGCTGTATTGTCCGCGCACCGTGTTGCTGCGCACTACATCGGCATCGATCGGCCGGAGTGCGCGCAGTACTTTGATTTTCTCATCGCGAACAGCGTCATGGTGCAAGCTCGAGGGACTTTCCATTGCCGTCAGACAGACGAGCTGCAACAAGTGGTTTTGCACCATGTCGCGCAGCGCGCCGACGTTGTCGTAAAAGTCGATGCGGCCTCCGACTCCCAGGTCCTCCGCCACCGTGATTTGCACATGATCGACAGCGCCGCGGCGCCACAGCGGCTCAAACAGCGAGTTCGCGAAGCGTAATGCCAGCAGGTTTTGCACGGTCTCTTTGCCGAGATAATGATCGATTCGATAGATCTGATTCTCGGCGAAGCACTTTCCGACTTCGTTATTGATCGCGGAAGCCGAGGCCAGATCACGCCCAAGTGGTTTCTCGAGAACGATTCGACTGTTGTCCGTGATCAAATCGTTTTGCTGCAGGCCTTTCGCAATCGTTCCGAACAGACTGGGCGCCGTAGCGAGATACGCGGCCCGCGTCCGCGCTTCATGGCCTTTTAATGTGTTGACAAGAGCGCCCCATTTATCGGAGGCCATCGCATCGGCCTTAACGTACTCGATGCGGTTGCTGAACTTACGCCATTGCTTGTCGACGAAATCACCGCTCGCCATATTTGACTGCAGAGATGTTTTCACCAGCTTGAGGTAGGCATCGCGATCAGGGGCACTGCGACCGACCGCAATAATGCGACTGTCACCGGTGATCTGACCGTCGCAGTCGCGGTGATACAGCGAGGGCAGCAACTTGCGCATTGCAAGATCGCCGGTGCCGCCGAAGATAATCAGGTCGAACTCGTCGACCGGGAGCAGTTTCGCCATGGAGTGTTTCCTGGAGTATTCCGAAAGTTTACTACCTAGTCACCTTCGATATCTTTATCGCCCAGGAGATGGCCCCAGTCCTGTTTCGCAGATAGGTAACGGCGATTCGAGTCGGTCACGCCGAACACGTGCTTGACCGGAGTGATCTCGGTAAGTCCTGCCGTCGCAAGATCCTCGATCTTCTTCGGATTGTTTGTCAGTAGACGAAAGGGTCCGTCCTTGCGGAAATATTTCAGCAGCGCCGCCGCATCACTGAAATCCCGCGAGTCATCCGGTAGTCCCAGTGAACGGTTCGCCTGGTAGGTGTCTTCACCGCCGTCCTGCAACAGATAGGTCGCAGCTTTGGCCCACAAGCCGATGCCGCGACCTTCGTGCCCCGACATGTAGATCAGCATGCCACCCTGCTCGTCCTCGTTGATCAGATCGATCGCCGATTGAAGCTGTGGTCCGCATTCGCAGCGCTGCGAGCCGAAGACGTCACCGGTCAGACAGCTCGAGTGCACGCGAACAAGGGGCTTCGTCCAGGACCCCGGATCGCCGATCAGCAAGACACTGTTAACAGCCATCGACGACGCAAGCTCCGCAAAGGACTGCTGGCCATGTTTGGCGCGTAGTTCGGTGGCAAAATCCTCAATTTTCGTCAGCTCCGTGTTCCGTACCGTCGCATACCACTGCACGTCAACGTGGCGCTCGCCCAGTTGCAGCGGCAGCGGAATGGGGCCGAGACAGCTGATGGTTCCCCCACCGGCAGGCGGCTGTTCAGGCGGCACCGTGTTGCCGTCGCGGTCAATGCGAAACAAATGCCCGGCCGCAACAAGGCGCTCACGAACGGTGGGATCAATGTAAGTAAACATGGGGCCGCATTATGAACGAATCCGCCATTTGTGACTCATTTCACTTGCTGACTCACCGGTCATTAATTATACTACTGACCAGCGAGTCAGTAATGGACCAGAATCATGCCCGAACCGCGTTTTCGCCGCCGCAAAGAAGATAGACCGCAGGAAATTACCGCGGCCGCGCTCGCCGCATTCGCCGAGAAAGGCTATGCCGCGACGCGCGTCGACGATGTCGCCAGGCGAGCCGGTGTCAGCAAGGGGCTGCTGTACCTGTATTTCAAGACCAAGGAAGAGTTGTTCAAGGCCGTTATACGCAGCTTCGTCGTCCCCAGGATCGAGGCATTGACCGACATTATCGACAACTCGGAATTGTCCAGCGAAGAATTTCTGCGCGGGCCATTTCTCGACTTCGCCAAGACCCTGCCGGGTTCGCCTATCAGCATCCTCGTAAGACTGATGATCGCCGAAGGTCCGAAGCACCCTGACCTGTTGCAGTTTTACTGGGACAACGTCGTATCGCGTGGCCTGGCGGCACTCACCGAAATACTCGAGCGCGGCGTGCAACAAGGCGAATTTCGCCGCTCGGTGGCCAATGACTTACCACACCTGTTCGTCATGCCCGTCTTGTTCTCGGTCATTTTCAAATCGCTGTTCGAAACACACTGTCCCGATACGGACAAGCTGATCGAAGCACAGCTCAATCTGCTGATTGAGCACATGAAAGGAGATGCGACATGAAATCTCGATTGAAATGGATATGGATTTCGTGCGCATTGATTTTGAACGCATGTGATGCATCGATAGATGGTGATCGCATCGTCGGTGAACTCGCCTCGGATCGTATCGAGTTGACGGCCGAGGCCGCCGAACCTGTGACCGAAATCCTCGTGGCCGAAGGCGACGCAGTGACAGCCGGCCAGGTGTTAATGCGTCAGGATGCCGCACGAGCAAGGGCGCGTCTTGCCGAATCCGAGGCGGCTCTCGGGCAGGCGCAGGCACGACTTGACGAACTCGTCCGTGGCCCACGCAGTGAGCAGATCGCGGCGGCACGTGCGAATGTGGGCGGCGCCCGAGACGAACTCGAGTTTCGTCGTTCTGATTTCACGCGTGTACAGAAAATCCATGCACAAGACCTTGCTTCGCCCGAACTGCTCGACCGTGCGCAGGCCGCGCTCGACGCGGCCGAAGCCAATGACGAGCTGCGCCGCGCACAATTGCAGGAATTACTGAGCGGCACGACCATCGAGGAACTCGCGCAGGCCGAAAATGCCGTGAAGCAGGCCGCCGCACGCAGTGACTTGCTAAGAGTTGACCTGGCCCGCCACGAAATAACCGCGCCGGTCGATGGCATTGTCGACAGCCGTCTGTTCGAACTTGGCGAGCGGCCCGCGCCTGGCCAGGTATTGATGGTCATGTTGCCAGGTAAACAGCCTTACGCTCGCATTTATATTCCGGAACACCTCCGCGTGCACGTCAATGCTGGCATGACGGCGACGATACGTGTCGACGGGCTCGAAGAGACAATAGGCGGTCGCGTACGATGGGTTGCGTCCGAAGCCGCGTTCACACCGTACTACGCGCTAACCGAGCGCGATCGTGGCCATCTCACGTACCTCGCGAAAGTGGATATTGCTGAAGAGCGGGCACGTTTGCCAGACGGCGTCCCGGTTGAAGTAGACCTTCGCCTGGACCATTCCGAATGAATGATGAGCTGGCTATTCGCGCCCGCGGCCTGAGCAAGCACTTCGGCGAACTTCGCGCCGTCGATCGTCTCGACCTCGATGTACCACGAGCATCAATTTACGGTTTCCTTGGTCCGAATGGCTCGGGAAAATCGACGACGATTCGGATGTTGTGCGGCCTGTTGACACCGACTGAAGGTCGCGCCGATGTGTTGGGCTTCGCCGTCCCCGAGCAATCGAAAGAACTCAAGCCGAAGATCGGTTACATGACACAGAGATTCTCATTGTTCGGTGATATGACTGTCATGGAGAATTTGCAATTCATCGCCGAGATTTACTCGGTGCCTTTCACCGAGCGCGCACCGCGAATCGAGGAACTGCTGGAAAAGTACGATCTTGCTGAACAACGCAGACAATTTGCCGGCACGATGAGTGGCGGGCAGCGGCAGCGCCTCGCCCTCGCCTGTGCGGTATTGCACCACCCGGAGCTGTTGTTACTCGACGAACCGACCAGCGCCGTTGATCCCCAGAGCCGCCGCGACTTCTGGGCCAATTTGTTTCGTCTTGCCGAGGGCGGTACCACGATTCTGGTATCGACCCATTACATGGATGAGGCCGAACGCTGCCACAAGCTTGCGATTCTCGATCATGGCGTAAAAGTCGCCGACGGCGCTCCGGAGAAACTGCAGTCCAGCACCGGCATGAACGTGGTCGAAGTGCTCGCCGACGATCCGTACCGGGCGCAAACAGTGATTAATGCGATTCCCGTCGTTGCAAGCGTCACGCAGCTTGGAATCCGGCTGCGTGTCCTGGTACCCGAGTCGCTTGGCGACGCGGTGGAACTTGTCAATCAGGCCTTACACAAACACAAGGTGGCCGCTGAAACGCGCATTGCTCATGCCACGCTTGAAGACGTATTCGTCGCCGTTACTCTGAAACCCGAGCAGCGTGCGGCATGAAATCACTGTCACGACTCATGGCTGTCACGCGCAAGGAAGCGCGTCAGTTACGCCGTGACCGCCTCACATTCGCCATGATTTTCGGCATGCCGTTGATGCAGATCCTGTTGTTCGGCTACGCGATTAACACCGACGTCCGTAATTTGAAAACCGCAGTTGCCGACGAAGCGAATACTCACTTGTCGCGTGAATTCATCGTCCAGCTTGGAGAAACCCA
>Ga0255054_10000861_pt1 | contig 17685 bp, 22 predicted proteins | sample JV7_2_23_MG_FD_188634 | JGI IMG/M metagenome (GOLD analysis project Ga0255054, IMG submission 188634) | Seawater microbial communities from Jervis Inlet, British Columbia, Canada - JV7_2_23 | ecosystem: Environmental > Aquatic > Marine > Inlet | place: Canada: British Columbia | collected...
CTACCTCGTCGTGCATGACGTCCGTCTTCTGGAACTGAGCCATGAATACGTGTGCCATCTTTTCGATGACCGGAGCTCGGGCGAAGTCACCCTGAGCGTCTACCTCGTCCGGAGAGTATACGACCCCATACACGAGTCGGTGCTCTTCATCGAGCTTGTGTATAGGTACGAACTTCTCTACCGACTCCCCACCGAACCGCTTCTCCGTATCTTCGAAGCCATCGAGCTGCTCCTTGAGATTCTCCGGAAGCCGTGCATAGATCGGATCGTCCGCCTGATAGGATACCGTTTCGATTTCATCACTTCTGAGCGCAGCCCGTATTATGCGCGATAGCACTATGAGTTGCTCGTCTTCCGTGTAATCTTCCCGATTCTTCTCCTGGTTGAAGTAGCTCAGCGCTGCCCGAACGAACTCGTCAGTTATAGGGTAGCGGTAGTTGACCGGATCAGCGTAGTCTTCCGGGTCTTCTGGATAGCCGGAGGGAGGCGTCAGGTTCGTACGTTCCTTTATCCCTATGCCATACTCCCCAGAACGGTCTTCCTGTTCGGCGTGTAGCTCCTCCCGCTCCTCTTCCGTGAGCTTGCACATGGGCGCACGCACGCACATGAGGCGCTTGGCCAGCTTCTCCGATAGGTTCATTATCATTTTCTTGCCTCCTTTATCTCAGCATACCCATTGTTGATGCTATGCTATCCGTTACGACTTTTACCGCTTTTCGAAGATCGCTGCTCGAAATGTCATTCCCCCTGAGCCACACCTCTCTACCTATCGAATCTGAATTTGACTGAGAAACACCATCGATACTTCCAGCGAGATACACAAGAACTTGGCCATAACGCAGCCTGTATATATCCCTCGCCAATAATTCCGCAGCAAGCCTGTAAAACTGATCGTTCTTCACACGATCCTTATGCTGCTCTCCAGCAACGGACACGGTGTTCCAGCTTAACAGTTCAGAAGCCAACTTTACCCTTGCCCCATCAGATAGCTTCGACCAATGCAAAGAGAAAGCTCGCTCCTCACGACCATAGGCATCACGATAGCTCTTCCATGCCTTAGACACGGCATCCCTCTCAGAACCGATATTCTCTTTCCGAGTGTAGCGCAACGCGAGAAGGTAATCCGTAGCAGCAGATGCTTCTGGAAAAACTTGTCTATACTGATTCTCCCAAGCGTTGCGAACAGCCTGGGCATATCCCCAACTCTCTATCTCGGTAAGCTCACGCTCAGGAGCCGAAGCGAGCGAAAGGCTCACCATCGAATTGAAGTACCGAAGCCCCGCAGCGACTTGTGATGTGTAGAGAGTTAAGCTCGCCTTCTCCATTTCGAATAGGCCATCGTCGTTCCATCTCCCCACTATCGGGGGCACACTCGCATCGCCAGTCTCTAACCGCTTGAGCAGCACTGGATCCAGCTTACCATTTGCGGGAGCAATATCATCGAAGGCCAACACTGTCGGCCAAAGGTACCGAGTCGGGTCATCCTTGAACTGCGTAACAATCACATCCTGCATCACTCCCGAATCCAGTGGCGCGAGATCCTTCGTCAACTCTATAGATTGTATCCCCACAAGATTATCGCTCTCCGATGGAGCAACTCGACCGATAGCTTCCCTGAGCCTAATAGCACTGGAAAGCTCCTCAGGGAAATCGTGTAACCAATTTGGCTCCTCATCAATAGTATCGGTTAGAATGTTAATACGAGGAGAAGAGTACTTGTCCTGCTCAACCTTCAGCTGGTTCTCGAACCGCTCTTTCCAAACCTCGTTGTAAGGATTGCTCATCCTATACTCCCCGAGCTGCATATTTGAACTTCCCGCCGATGGGTACTATTTCAAGCTCTTCCAATTCGTGGAGGTCGCGATTGGTTAACGTAGAGAAAGCGATATCGTCCTCACCAACTTCAATCGTTATCCTAACTCCCGGTCTCCCCTCGGGACCGTCAGCTTCTCCATGCATATTCTTAGCGAAACCGTCCGCAATCTCTGGAGCTCCAGTCCAAGACGATAGAGAGTCCGTAACCATCTCCCCTGTAGCAACTCCATCCTCCGGAAGATCCGATCCAGACATGCGCTTATACCCTCGCTCGCCTATCCCCCTATGAATATGGATCTTCCTACCAGGACCGTAGACCTTCCTAAATATCTTACGGTTGATGGCCCGCTCCAACGACAAGAGCTCCTCAACATCTCCCCTTGAATACCCCAAATATAAAGATTCAGGCTTCGTTAGCAATTCATCAACGAACGTTCCAAAAGATCGGAGCTCGTTAGCATTATCATCAATAAATTTGCTCGTATAGTATGTAGACCTATTCCAGCGCTCACTGACCACACTTTTCATGAGCTGCGCACCGCCCGACCGACTACTCTCTACCCATTCATCCATAAGATCTATCCTGAGATCCATAAGACTCATACCGTTCTTCGCGATCTTTTTCTCCAGTAGACTTTCGTACTTGTCTAAGTGATTCGTAACGACACTCCTATCCCTGAGAGTATCAGATACGTACGCAAAGTCACCGCTCTCAATAAACTGGTCAGCGATAGTTCCTAACCGGTATCGCTCGTCATCAATTATACCATCTACTTCCTTACGAGCTTGCTTATCGGCTTTCGTAACTTTCGCAGCTTGCTCTTCACTATCTTGAACCTTTCTTCGTTGAACAGAGACAGGATCAGCAGTTGGTTTTATTCGCTTTGCCTCTTTGGTAGCTGGCTTCACCACATTCGCTTGTGGATCTGTAGCCAGCTTAGACGCTGAAGATGTTGTAGTGCTTTCCGTTCCTACATCTTCAGCATTCAGAGAAGACCTACATTCTCCATGAAGTGGGGGGATTACCACACCTGCTTCAGCCAGCTTACCAGGATCCTTCTTACTCCCACCGATGGTCTTAACATCCGAAGCTGACATCCACGGTACTGCTGCCTTGACATCGTCTGGGCTTGAAGCGCCCATGTAGCTGTCGCGGATTATGGTCACTTGCTCAATAGTCCACACTGTTCCTTCAAGGTATTCGCACGTCTCACTCGTCCGTTCGTCCAATGGGTTGAAGAATACCACAGAGACAATTCCTGCCAATTCGAAGACCGCAACCTGCCCCATATTACGGCTCGTCTGTACTGCTGAACTGGCAACGACTGAAAGGTATGCATCACTCTTACTCTCCAGCTCTGGAACGACATCCCGAAGAGAGGCTGCTATATCCTTTCTACCAAAGCCTTGATCCAGTCCCTCCTGCACTGTTCTGGATACAGCCATCCTCAAGTTCTTGTTGGTGGTCTTCCCAACCCAATAGACATTATTGTTCGAGATAAAGTCTATGGAGCGCTGATCCCGAACATTAAAGCCACTCATCACTTTCTGCGGGTGAGCGGCTACCTGTCCTGCAGCATACGAGGCAGCTACCGCACCTCGTATTTCACCAGCTGCTTCAGGAGTAAACTTCGAACCAACTACATCATCCAAGAGAGTAATGAGCTTGCTTCTCTCAGCAGCCTTAACATTTCCAGTCCCCTTCGCCAGCTGGCTCGATGCCTTCTTGATGTAATCACGAGATTCCTTATTGAACTTCTTCCGCAATTGGCCAGCCAGATGTTTCTGGGTTGCCATGAAACTGATAACCGGATCTGCCTTCACCACGCCTACGAGCACCCCATCCATAATTCGTGGTGGGGGAAGGATCATAGCGAGTATTTGCTCTACGGAATCGTAGAGTAGCTGTGCAGTATCCTTACGCATCGTGCTTGGAGTCGTCTCCCTTGTCCCCTGCTTCGCCATACAAGTGTTTAGCGAGGCTATCCCTTACTACGAGCAGCTGCTTCGTCAGGCGACTCGCGCCTTCCTCGTCGATTTCCCGCTCTGGTGAGTCCGGAGGTGAAGGCAGCGTATCGGGGAACCACGCACCAGATTCTATGAGCTTCTGGAATACCTCACTCGGCATATCTGCCCAAAACGCATTCTTCGGCAGCTGAATATCCTTACCGAGCATGTCCCTCACCGTCTCGAGTATTGTCGTTGGCGTGATAGCCCCGATCTTGTTGAGCCTGAACAGGACGTTACTCAGGTCGACGATATCGCTCGGTCGGTATGCTTTACTACGATAGTTATGGTACAGCACACCCAGCACCGGGAATAGCCGCTGAGTCATGAAGTCGTCGAAGCTCTCCCTCTCTGGGTCGAACACCTGAGCGTTGGCGACCTTGATTGCTGCCTCGACCGTATCCCGGTTGTAATCCTCGCTCTCCCCGAGCAGTACCTTCGGGATGCGGAAACTGCTACGTACCTTATCCCGGTTGTTCTTGTCGTACTTCTGGAACAGGGCATCGTCAGGGAGTACCTCGACCAGTGGCTTGATGTCTATCTTCACTGCAGAAGATGTCCTGTCCCAACCTGCCTCGGCGGGTTCAGCTTCGAGGAGCAGCACCTTGTGGGCATTCTCCACTCCTCGGCCTTCTTCGAGCAAGTTGCGTATCTTCTCCTCACTCTGCTCCGTAAGCATACCGCCGGATACCAGCACTGCGAATGGGAAGTGCCTCCCGTTGATGAAGTAAAGGTAGTTGAGCTCCTCACTGCTACGACTTCCTACTGCCGATAGCATGTTACCAATCCACCGGGGTAGCCCATAGTCGCTGCCCTCCCAATGCAGTTTGAAGTGGATCATCTCGTTGGCGAGCTGATTGTCACTTACAGCCTTCTTCGCTTCCAATCCTGTAGAGGCAAGGATGTTGCGCTCGTCCCCAAACTCCTTGAACCGGACGAAAGCGCCACCACCGCTATCCACCTGTACGAAGCGACGCCAGCGTTTCCAGCGGTCTACCTCTACGATCTCCCCACTCTTCATAACTTTCTGCTTGACGAGGATCGGATCCTTCTCAGGGATGGTGAGCTTTATCGACTGAGCAGGCACATGGTTTATCTCAGCGACCGCACCCTTCCCGTCACGGATTATTTCCCAGTAGGCGTTACCGAAGGACTCAAGGTCACGTCGCGTTCGCTTGCGTATCTCCCGAAAGCTCATGTCATAGTTGACGTTGTTGAAGAAATCGTTCAGGTCGTTAAGCTCAGTCTCCGCCTTCTCGTAATCCAGATCTTCTGGGTCTACACCCTTCAGTCGCTCGAAGAAGTGACCGAAGCCGTCGACGTTGACCTCCATAGTAGCGATACATGCCCCGAGCACGTTGCTCCGCTCTATCACCGTGAGGAGATCGCTATAGTCGTAAGGCGGATCGATAAGCGTATGCTCACCCTTGTACCGTTCCCATGGCTTCTGTGACTTGCTCTTGTCAGGTGGGCTATCGCCTTCGCTGCCGACAGACTTCACCAGTCGAGGAAAGATGTACTTCGCTCGTACGTTCCCTGCCTTGGCTTGCTTCATCAAGCTGACGCCCACTTCATTTCTCGCACTCATCGCTGCCTCCTTACAGGCTTTCCAAACTCCGGAGTGAACCTCGCGGTCTACTCGGTCTCTTTCTCATTGCTCTTCTACGGCTGGGTCGCTCGTCCTTCTCCTGCTCCTTAATGAATGACGCCACCCCGTAGCGCTCAGTGTCCATACTGTGATCCTTATTCCTGCAAGACGGGTCTACATCGTCAGTGACTACCCCGTTCATGATCTTACGACGGTAGCCCTTCTTCTCGCCGCGATAATTATGACACCGCTTACACACGAACTTCTGTGGCTTACCACTCACAGGATCAACCTTCTCGAGACCACGTACTATACGAACGCCGGATTCTCTTGGGTTGAACGCCTTCGTCATGTGAACGCGATACCTCGCATCCTTGAGGTTCGCGTACTCGTGTGCCTCTTGCGCAGCAGCTGGGTCACTATAATCCCTGACAAAATCTCTGTCCCATCGAGTGACTACCGATCGGGCATGCTCCTCAAATAGTAGGTTTGCCCCCACGTACTCGTCGAACAGATAGTAATTCCACTCCGGACTAATCCACCAGAACTGGCATACCGTAAGCGAGCTTGCCCCATGATCCCAACTCCTGAAATAGATTCCCTCTCCTACAGGCGGGGAGAAGTCCGGGATCACATGCGGTGCGCCGTCGAACCATTCAGGGTAGAACTGTGCCTTCTTAGTCACCTGTCGGCATTCCTTCTGCGACTGCCACGTATCCGGATCGAGTTTCTTGAATTCCTTGATCGTATCGACGATTGGTATCCACCCCGTACTGAACGCGAGGTCCCCCCTACACGAATGCAGTAGCACGCACTCACCGCAACGCTCCCACGCCTTCGTGCGATACTCTCGTTTCGGGTTGTCCATATCCTTGACGATGTACCACTTCCGCTTCTTACCCCGCCTCTCTATGCCGCAGGGCTCGCTGACTTCCTTATAGCACCACGTCAGGGCAGTAAGTCCCATCTCGCCGACGTTGTCTATCATACGGCTCATGTTACCATCGGCGAACTTTATGCTGCTGATCATGCTGGTAGTCGAGGGGATACCGTTCTTCCCCTGCGCCACCATCTGTAACTCCTCCAATACTTCAGAGCCCATCAGATCGACCTCGTCCGCCCGTACCTTCTGCGGATGTGGGGAGTTAACACCATTGATAGTGCCCACCAACTGTTCATAGGTCGCACCATGATTCATCTCCGTCATTTCCATAACGCTTCGCACCATCATGTCAGCGATAGCGGGGTACGCAAGGATCTGAGTCGTGTAGCGGTAGCACCGCTTCGCCTGCTTATCGATCGCACCCACGCTGGCTATCTCTATCTTTGGCTTCCAAACGAGATCGGCAGCATTTGCCACCGCTGTCGTCCACGTCTTTCCTCCACCACGAGGACCGCTTACGAGCAGGTCATTTCCCGACTCGAAATATGAAGCTGCCAGATAGTCGAACGGTGTCTGGTGATCTTGGCATACGGGCTGGAACGGGATCTTCACACCCGTCAGTCCAAATGCCACGCGATACAGATCGTCGCGGGTCGCGATGCCATTCTTACCTTTCCGGAGGAAGTGATCTACCACCGCAAGGCGAACAGCCTCATCGCTTGGTTTGTCTATGGCTACACTCATGTCGCGTCTCGTTCTACTCCCTGTAAGTCGAAGGACAGGGTCTGTTCCTTCCCTGCCTCTACTTCGCCATTAGCGACGAGCTCGCCCTTTACATACAGCTCCCAATCGTCGCCCTCGACAAGCTCGTGAGTCTTTGCATCAGCATCGAGCTCGATCGTTGTTAATGCATCCGTCTTCTTGGTTATACCAGAATCAGCCATTCGTTCACCTCAGCGAGATTTCCTCTATCAGACCATCACCGTTTAGCAGCTGCCAGCGTGCAAATCTGTCCAGTGCTCGAGGATCATGCAGGTGCTACCCATTCCGAACAATCCTCCTGAAGAGTCTGCCCCGCTACGAGCCGTTTCATGAAATCCCTACAGCCTGCCGCACACCCAGGATCGGCGCTGACCCCCACCTCGAGATTGCCACAGTTAGAACACCGCTTTTCCTGATCTGCCATGTCATGCCCTCCACGTTCCGAGGTTGATCACTGACTTCTTCGGGGTCGGAGTAGTTTCCTCAGATTTGAAAATTATTCGCAAGACGTAGTCTGGATCGATCGCTGACGCGGCTTCGTTAGCGTCAATCGAGATCTCCTTGTCACCATTGATAGCGTACTGTCCTCGGCACATGTACGGACCGTTCACGAAAATGAAATCGCTTCCACCCCACACAGGAACGACGATTCGACAGCAGCAGTTATCGAAGTCAGCGAATGCACCACGCCCTTGGCCCTTCTGGATATCGCCACCTGCACAGCAGGAGTCGGCGTTCTGGCCGCCAATGTAGAAATCAACAGTGGTTTCCTTCTTGTCGCTATCGTAATTAACCTTAATCCTGTCAGCGGATACGGCTACCCCATCGTCATGCGCAGCCTCGAGAGCACTCGTGAGTGTTATCTCCTTCGCACTTGGGTCAATGCTCAAGATAGTGAGCGGTCCCTCTTCCCCTGCTTCGTCCTTGTCTATGAAGAGCTCCTGACTTTCGGAGAAGCCCCACACGCTGTCGACAGTGATGACCGTGTCGTCTATAGCCACCGCACCGTCGAGGGTCGTCTCGAACGTGAGCGGGGTATAATCGCCCGCTTCATTGTCCTGGTTCATCGTGAAGCCGAAGCCCTCTGGCTGAAACGACAGCTCGGCACGGTGGAGTTGCGGCTTGGTCTTAAGAGCTGCATCCCGCTCTTCATCAACCGTTGGCTGTATAAGTCCTCCCAGCGTCCAATCTCCCACTCACTCCACCTGCCTTTCTACCTCTTCACTACCGTTATTCCAGACTTCGTACTGATGCCCACCCTCTCTGGGCAACCCACACTTGAAGTATCTCGCAGACTCGAACACGGAAACGACCCTGTTGGCCGTCCACGAGTATGTAACCTTCTTCGAGAGATTGCTCAATACTGGCGCACCTTCCACCATAGTGCAGGTCTGATACCACTCCTCCGAGACCTTCCTGTTCTTCTGCCCATAAATCGTCTTCTTATGGACAGGCTCATACCATCCACCGTCAGCGGGGTCGTGGGCCGCTACGAGCGCATCGAGCGCCTCCTTCTCCGGAGCTGACAGGGCTTCCTCGAATGAGATCTGCAGGTTGTTCGTTGCCGCTCCGCTAACACTCACCGAAGCCGCTTCCTGCGCGATGGCCTCATCTGCCTTTATCTGCGCGATCAGCAGATCGGTGTCTACGCTCGCTTTCGTGTACGTGTAGGTCGTCATCTAACTCCCGCCCTGCTTACTCCGCGTCGAATACCGCTATCGCCGAGTTGATGGTAAACATGATATATTCACCGTCTTCGTTTGGGTACTCGTAGACCGTATCGTCGCCGACTACGATCTTGACGGTGTCGGTCGCCGTTAGCGTGTACGATGCTCGCAACTCGATCACTTCTTTGTACGGCTTGCCGGTCGGATACTTCGTCACCGGTGAGATCGGATCGTAACATACCGCCACGACGATACCGCCGACTGCGATAGAGACTGCGGCGATAGCTGTTAAGAGATGTCTATTCATTTTATTACCTCCTGTTTTTACGGCGCAGCTAATACGGTTTCAGCCGTCGCGCCATTTATATTTGAAAGATATCGAAGTTCTCCGGTAGCCGTACCGTCTGATCCATCATAAGCGTAGAGGATGGCTGTATTCGTAGCCGGATCGCTCGGAGCGTCGCTGAAAGCGAGAGAGATGCCGCCGTATGAAGATGTACCGTCATTCTCTCCGATGATAAGAGCGGCGTCGTTTGTGTCGACTTCGTTAAGATCGCTGACACCGATCCCGACTTTCCCGGTAGTGCCTACGCCGGTCGACGCTCCGACGGTGAGCGTCGAAATGTCGCTATTAAAACCCACGACCAGCGAACTTCCTTCCGGATTGTCAAGCTGATTTACATTATTGACACCGCCGCCAATTGCCATAGAATCATTCGCACTACACAGATCGCATGGCTTGAGATAGCTTCCGAACGCATACGCTCTATGCCAGCCGCCAGCGTTATAATATCCGATCATCATATTATTAGAACCGCCTGAGGCGTTGGCGTATCCGAGTGCTGCGCTATTTGCGTGCAGAACCGAATTATAAGACCCGGCAATTATTGAATAAATGCTTCCGCCGGTATTGCTAAATCCTGATACAAGCATAGCCGTGCCGTTATTCGTATTGCTGATCCCAAAAGTAGCCGAGCGGCTTCCAGTTGTATTGCTTGTGCCGACCGTCAACGAACCGTTGGTAGCGTTCCATTGCATCGAAGTATTAGCGTCAACATCCGAATAGCCTGTAATATCCGCCCCATCGCTGCCCGTGCCGATTCCGACAGTAATGTTGCCGACTGTATAAATATCTCCATCGGCTTGAATCTCTGCACCAGTGCCAGCATCGTAACCGCCATTGTACTGAGTTTGTGTGAACGTGCCTGTAGCAGCACTAACAGTATTTACAGCACTTATGCTTTGCGAAGCCGTTGCGTTCGCCACAGCAAGATCACCATACACTGTTAATGGTTGTGTAGAACCACCTGAACCAATAGTAGTACCCGAATTGTTGGCAGAAAAGATGCTGTTGTTCGCTGAGTCCCAGACATCTATTGAGCCGTTATATCCATTCTTACCAGCTCGTAATCCTGCAACACTGGTTTCGGGTACAAATTGTAGAGAAACTATCTCTCCCGCAGCGCCAAAGACACCTACACCGTGAAAGTTCGTGGGCTGGAAGTGCCCCATCAGGAGTGTCCCACTTGCTGTGCTTTTTGCTGAGAATAAATTAGCGTCGAATCCCGGTATTCCAAAGCCAAGCAAGTCAGGCTCATACTGGAACGTTGCTCCTGATGTAGCTACAAGTCCACCGAAGTTTGTAATGGTATTTGATGCCATATCAATACTGCTTGCTCCAGCACTATTCCCAGCTACGAGAGTCTGTGCAAGGGTTTGCGAACCACCACCACCACCACCACATCCAACACAACTCAACACGGTAAGCTCTCCGTCCTTTGTAAGCGACCAGTCTCCATCATCGTCGGAGAAGCCACCGGAAATCGTACTTGTGGCAGCGCCATCGTAAACAACCAATACACCTGCCGTAGCCACTCCGGTTATATCTGCTGAAGCCATATCGACCTGACCGCTGAATGATCCATTGTCAGGATCGAGGTCGCCGTCAAGTGTCATCTTGCCGGTGCATAAAATATCACCGTCTGTTTCGACCGTACAACCGCTGCCGCCTTTGTAACCTCCGCCGATCTCGAGGTCGTCGGCGACTTCTAAATCTTTTACGGTTGACGTTCCCGTGTCAGAAGCTATTGTTCCATCGACATCGAGGTTTACATCACCAGAGCTGTTGCCAAGTGTCATTGTCGGGGTCGAGTAACTCAGGGTAACTGCATTCGTATTGTAGTCGAAAACATACGAGTCCCCCTCATCAATGTACACATTGTTCCCAAACTGCCCAAAGCCCGAGAAGTTTCCGTTTGTTGATACCAGAGCTGGGATAATCGCACCATCAATTGTAACGAGGGTCTGGAGATACACGGTAGGAGAAGCGGTGGCGCCCTCACCCACTACTTCTTCAAGAGTCGGCACTGTTCCGTCGAGTGCTGATCCGTCCCCGTAGAACTTTCCAGACTCCGATGTAATATCCCCAGTTATAACCGCGCTGCCCGAAGCGTATATATCCTCGGTCGCTTGAAGTGTACCTGTCGCCGCAATAGTTCCTGTGGCGTTGATGTCCCCGTCAGACACTATACCGGAGACTTTGATTGGGGAGAATTGCCCGAAGGCTGTCACGCTCCCTATCATTATAAATAGAATCGCTGTTGCCAGCGACTGTGCTACTTTCTTGAACATTCCGTACCTCCCCTATGTCCTTGTTGCCGTCCAGTCAACGTCGCCCGTGTAAGCTGCGCCAACGTTGATCGTGAAGCCCGTGTTCGCTTTGCTGCTCCACCATGTAGTGATGTTATCCCCTATGGTAAGGGATATCTGGTAAGCGGCGTCGTCGAACTGAGTTGTAAATGTAACACCCTTGCTCGCCTCTCCCGTGAACGCGACAGAACCTCTCTTCTGCTTCGAACCGTCCGCACCCAGCAGCGCCGCTATATGAGCCTGCGTTACGAGTACGAACTCTTCGTTGTCTGTCAGTTCTAATGTTGGGATGATATCGTCTTCGATGACCAGCTTGTTATCCGAGCTGAGGGTTATCTTGCCCTGTGCCAAAACGTCAGCGATCTCCGCATCACTCGGGAATAGGGCAGTTATGTTCAGCTCCCCACCGCTTGCTGCTATCGCTGTGCCGAAGCCAAGCGCCGACACATCCCATAGGTTCGATGCGTGGTCGTTGACAAGTTTCCGTAGTCTTGCCATCCTTTACCTCCTCAGCCGTTAGTTGAAGATCATCAGCATCGCTGTGACGCGAGGCCGAACTGCTGCCCCAGCCGTAACCTTTACCGAGAGCCGTTCCCCTGCGGGCACCGTTACCCCGAGGTTCCCAACGTCTTCGCTTACCTGCCCGGCAGTGACTGTTACTGTCGCGAGGGTTCCTTCCGTATCTCCGATCAATTCCACCGTGAAGTCGGAACCTTCCGTCTGGGCAATCGTAACCCGTATGTGCCCGAGCGTCATGCCTTGAATGAGCTTCGCGCCTCGGACGTTACTCGGTTGCCCTTCATAGTCAAGGTACTGATCCGCGATGACCGCTGCTGGACGCTCATAGACGAGCTCCAGCCGATTCGTGTCAGGTAATTGTAATGCTATCCCGCCGCTCATGTATCTTGTAAGCTCGCAATCCCCCAGAAGTCAGCAGTACCGCTCGCCGTCTTGAAGTCAAACTCCGTGACAACCGTCCCGATGCTCAGGCTACCCCGAGGCGGGATAGGTCCCCAGTTCGTTCCGCCGTCGAAACTCACCAGCAGCTCCGTATTCGTGGACTTGTTGACTATCAAGATGTTGAGCGTGCTCTTCCCGAACGCATATGTGTCCGGGGTAACAGTCGCCGTATCCTCCGGGATATGATGCGGATCACCGGGGTTGACCTCGACCTCACCGATGGTGACTTCGAAGCTTCCCTCCGCAATATTGACAGGGATATTTCCTTCATCATCCAAAATGACCTGACACGGGTCGTATGCATGCGGTCCCACGTCGGGGCGTGGGTATAGAAACGGTGGTAAATTCCCCTTCCTATCCAACAGGTCGGGGCTTTGGCTTTCTTCAGTTACAACTGCATCTGGATCTGGTGCGGGCATCCCCTCACCTCCTTACCTTATTCCGCGTTATTCTTAACCCAATCAGTGGCCATTTCGAGATCCCATTCTTCTGCCTTCGAGAACTCGTAGTAAGCTACTGCGGGTCGATCGACGTCTCCATCGGTGCCCTTGATTATACCGGAAGCGACTGTGATACCTTTCTCGAAGTCTTCACCTTCGAAGTCAGCCTTAGTTATCTCGGCTTCTTCTCCGAAAGTCTCATCAGGTCTGATGATAAACTTCACAACTTCCTCGGTTTCCTCCACGCTCTTGTACACTTCACTGGTGCCGAGCGTTTCACCGATCGTAACACCCATCCGCCTCTTCTGAGTTTTGCGCCTGCGCCTTCTATCTTCAGCGCACCCTTTCTCATCTTTCTCCATTATCCTTTTCACCTCCTCTCTTACTGAACTTGTCAAACTCTTCCCGTAAATCTGTGATCGTCGGGTAGCCCTCTCGGTACCACTGACAGGGGACGCCCGTTCGATATGGACAATGCTTCCCCTGTTCTACCCGAGCCTGCGGGTTATAACACATTCCTGCTACTCCATATGCGCATGGCATAGCGTTCCTCCGACTTGCCTGCTAAAAAGTGGTGGCCTCAGGGTGTCGGCTCCCTTTGCGAAGCCACCGGAACTGGTTGATACCTTCAATCCTCCGAAGAGGAAGAAGAGGCTTGCTTGTATTTATTCATCAGCCGGAGGCAGCTCTTACAGGTTACTTCTTCTGCCTGCTCCCCTGTTCGGAGCTCGTCTCTGATGTCAGTGAGGTGCAGGTTGTCAGTAGCCCTACCGCACAGCGTTACCAGCTGATCGGTGCTCCCGTGTACGGTTCCCGTGGCGGCTTTATATAGGTATAGGGCTGCCGATTCCGTCTCGTTCGTCTCTGACTGCTCCTCCGGTGCCTCAGGCTCCTGTTCTACGGTAGCTTCCTCGTCCTGCACCACTTCCGGGTGTAGCGCACGCCATTCCTCCCGAGTCCAGTGCCCTCTGTACATCTTCCTCACCTTACTCCTACAGTGAGCGCACGGACGCTCCCCACCCGTGACCTGTGAGTACTCCTTCTTGCAATCCGGGCAGTACCACCAGAATAGCTTCGCTTCTTCGCGGGTTTCTTCAGTCATCGTAGCTTCTCCATTTCCATGCCGACAGTTGCAAGCAACTTTATAGTCCGGGATACCGCTGCCGTATTCTGGAAGGTCAACGTCGTATCCGGCTTGTCCTCCCCCGCAGTGAATATCAACTGCCCTCTTCCATCCGGAAGCATCTTGATACTGATGCCTGTAGCCTCGAAGTCTCGAGGTGCTGCTCCTCCAACTTCTACACCGTCTTCAGTCATGGCTTCAACCCTTTCTTGCTGCACCACCGAACATAATCAATCCACAGTCGTTCCCACACATCCGGAGGTGCTGACTTCTTCACTTTCTTCACTGTTATCTCCATACCACTCCTCCACTTCCCTTTCGTAACCTCTTGCCGACAGGTCCTCATACAGCTCCATAGCTACTTCTTCCTCTGGGCTGAGCTCAATCATCGTACCCGCCACCTGCTCCATGTATAGCGAGGTGTGAGGCTGGGTCTCCATCAGTTCAGTACCTCGCTCATGAACTCTTCGTCGTCTTGTAGCTTACGTCGAGCTCGAGAGATGGAAGAGCTCACCGACCCTGCTCTGAGCTCTTCCATAGCAGCTATGTCTCGCGGCGGTAGCCCAGTAGATCATCAGCAGCATCTGTGCCTCTCGAGGTCTTACTCCCACCCTCCGCATCTGATCCGGCAGCTCCTCCCTGGAAAGACGTATCAGTGCCTCTTCCTCAGCATCAACGTCCTGCAGTTTCCAGCGCCAATCAGCGAGCCCTACACTACTCACCACCGGAACGCGGTGCTTACGAGTCTTACTCCAACCTCGGATGAAGTTCACCATATTGTTCCGAGCTACCTGTATTGCGGTGCTCCGTGCGTACTCCTCATTATCTTCATGCTTCCTAAAGTGCTTCACCAGCGCGAGACGTCCTTCTTGCAGTAGATCCTCACTGATGTATGCAAACATCGTACCGAGCGACTTGAGCGCCGTCCACGCTATAGCGTTCACCTCGTCCTCTGTTACGATAGGCAGGGCTTCAGTCACAGTGAGGTTCTCCCCCTATCTTCATGTTCGGGTTACTCACCCTGCTCAGCTTCTCCTGCGCTCGATGCAGCTCAAACAGTGCTTCCTGTTCCGGAGTGAGCTTCAGCTCTTGGTTGAAGGCCCGCGCTACCATAGCATACGTCTCCTCGTCTGCGAGCTCCCCGCTTACCCCTACCACAGCTGCTGGTCGCTCTACATTGGTGTGGAGCGTCGTCATGTGGCACTGAGGGCAGTGGCTCCTGTACTTACCGGGGCTGATCACTTCGTCCCCATTCAACAGCATACACACGTTACCACAGACTGCGCATCGTAGCCATTCTTCTACTGCGCTGGTAGGGTCCCTTTCCTCGACGGTTATCCGTACAGGGATAGGCATTCCCCTGCCGCGGAAGGCGTCCCACGCTGCTTGCGCGCCCTCGTCGTCCACCAGCCCTCTCCCCATTTCGATAGCTTGTGCCGCTTGCTGGGGCTCGCTGGGCGAGTGGTGCAGGGCTACCGCGTGCTCTTCCTGCTGCCCTGCAGAATTCTCAGGGGCTATTTGCTTGCTGCCCATTTTGAACGAGTGGGGAGGGGTAGCATTTTGGGAGTCCGGTAGAGCCCTTCCTTTAACACGCGTGCTCCCCGCCTTGCCCGCGCATACCCCTACGATGGGATCCTCTCCCAGCATGCCCCCTATCTCAAGAGCCTGTATACCGGGGGGATAAGCCGTACCCTCTTCTGAGAGATGACCCCTATCTGGGACCCTATTTGGTGCCGGAGCTACCACTGTGAGGAAGCGCAGGGTGTCAACGCTACTGAGCACCCTGAGTACTGCTCTCGTGGTGGCCTCTGTGGCTTGGTCATGGCTTTGGTACTGTTGGTTACTCATTGCTACCACTCCTCAGTGTTCCTCGTACTCGCTGGGTGCCAGCGTTATAGCACCGCTCGGTAAGTCTTCCAGCCCGAGGAGCTTGTCTACTGCTCGCTGCTCCTCAGGGGACAGATTACCCTTGACCCTGAGCCTATCCACTCGTTCCCTCGTCAGTACCCGTTCATCCCCTGCCTTGGTTAAGTCTTCAGCGATCGAGGTACGGTTCTGTTCTAAGCAGGCCAGCCGCAGGCCGAGCTTGTCCATGATACTGAGTAAGTCCTTGGCGCTGATAGGCTCCTCGGGGTCACTGATCTCTTTACTGAGTTTATTCAGCACCGACTCCATCACTGACCACATCCTGTTGATGACCTTGAGGCGCTTGGTATCCCTCTCTATAGCAAAGGTATCTCGCTGTGCTCGCCGCAGTTCCTTCTGGAAGGCAGTCTTACTGAGCCCTGTCAGCTTCCTGGCTTCGGTGGGACTCTTGCCCGTCATCGCCTCGGCTATAGCCAGCTCCAGCTTCTCGGTGGTACCGAACCTGTCAGCTTGCTTCTGCACGTCTAAGACGTCCGGCTCGGGTTCCGGGGTTGGCTTTCGTATCCTCGGTACACGTTTCATAACCCTTATCCTCTCAGAGCTTGGCGGGGTAGGATCGGCTTTAGGGGCTGGGTCCGGTTCATCCAGCACGAGGGCAACACGAGGTAGCTCGTAGTAGCCTGCTCCCTGCTTGGTATAGAAGGTTCTCTAAGAGCAGCGCTGCTTACCCGCTTATACGCCTACTACCTACACACCCACCGTATAGAGATCCGGGACCAGCACCTTCTTGAAGAGATGACCCTTCCTACCTTCTGATGTCTTAGCCTTTCCTCCCTGTCTCGATGTAGCTGACCCTCATTATAGCGTGTGCGTGCGCGCCATGTAAAGACGCTCTCGGAGCGGTGGCGTATGCTTGGCTCGCACCGCACACGTGTATACGCTCACGCACGCGTAGAGAGGTTGGGGTCATAACTTGTCCAGTCGTAGGTAGCTTACGACTCATGCAATATCGTCACTCCGTTGGTGAACGTGGTGAAGGTTAGTCCTGCCTCTTTGATCTGCAAGCCGAGGTCATTCTGCGCGAGGAACATCCTCAGTAGGTCTCTCATCTTCTCCATTGCTTCCGGAGTCTCAGCTTCAAGGGCTATCCGCTTGATGTCTCCGGGATGAGCAGCTTCGTACAGCGTCTCGATGACTATGGCTATCGTGAAGCCCACGGATATTCGCGTCGCTGGTAGCCACTTGCCGCCTTCCCAATATATCATCTGGTAGCTGCGCCCGCTGAACGGTCTGTCGTACATCTTCTTGACGTTCCTCTTGACCCACTGAACCTTTGGGTTGAAGCCGTTGGGTCGCCACACTCGTACCGACTGCACTCGCTCATCCTCGAACTCCTCTTGCATCTGCTGCACTGCTTCGTCGAACGATTCCGTTGGTCGTGACCGTAATAGGTTATTGCTGTCGTCGAATACTTCCATCACACGTGCTCCTTTCTACCCGCTTCGTCGTATGCGTTACCGTAATGTTCCCTCCAGGCTTCCAACCGCATGGCCTCTATCTTCTTGGCCAGCTTCTTAGCCTTGTCACCGTCGCCGATCACCGCGAGTCCTACGAGCTCCTCCATCTTCTCGACGATATCCGGGCTGCGGTCACACCTCGGGACTTCCTTGTTGGCCATGCGCATGTCTGCTCGCTTCCGCATCATGTCTTCGAGTTGCTGAATAAACCCTTCCTTACGATCCGGCTCGTGCTTCATGATGTACAACAAGTTGCTGGTTGCTGACATCACCTCTTCAGCGAACCTTACCCACTCAGGCGATCGCTCGTGGTGTGGGATGCATAGCTTCTTACCTGCTATCTCCGTCAGCTTCCGTATCTTGACAATATCCCCGACGCCGTACGACTCCTTCTTCTCTGACCCGTGG
>Ga0255054_10000862_pt1 | contig 17671 bp, 17 predicted proteins | sample JV7_2_23_MG_FD_188634 | JGI IMG/M metagenome (GOLD analysis project Ga0255054, IMG submission 188634) | Seawater microbial communities from Jervis Inlet, British Columbia, Canada - JV7_2_23 | ecosystem: Environmental > Aquatic > Marine > Inlet | place: Canada: British Columbia | collected...
TGGGTGCCGCGCCTGAGTCCCTGGTCGGGCTCATAAAGAATTGAGATAGTTGAACGGGTTCGCCGCCCGCCCGACGCCCTATTGGAGGTCGAATGAAGCTTAGAGTAGGAGATCCTTGGATGCCCGCCAGCGAGTACAGCAAAACGCTGAAAGGTCTCACCATCAACCTCTTGGTCAAGGAGATAGAGCCCGCGTTGAGCTTTGCGAAAGAAGTTCTCGGCGCGGAAGTTGTGTATTCAGATCCTGATTTCGCCGTCCTGTCGGCTTGTGGTGCGGAATGGATGCTGCACGCTGATCATACTTACGACAGTCATCCAATGGGAAACACTGTATCGAACGGAGCAGGGCGCGGGGCGGGAGCAGAAATCAGGCTGCATGGCTGTGACCCCGATGCGGCGGAGGAAGCTGCATGGGAACGGGGCTACGAAGTTCTGTCACCCGCGACGGACAAGGGGCATGGAGTTCGAGAGGTTTTCATTCGCGATCAAGACGGATATATTTGGGTGCCCGATGTTCTGCTTCCCGAAGCTGAGTGATCCCAGAACTAATTAGTCTGGCAGTGGCTCGCCGCAGTTAGGGCAATTTTCCGTCCCCGATTCGCTTACAAATCCGCAGTTGTCACATGCGATAGGTTGCTCATACCCCAGCGGCCCCCCACAAGCCACACAGCTCGCATCTCCAACTGGATTGGCTGTGGCACAGTAGGGGCAAGTCAGGCGACGCAAGCGTTGACTGATCTCGTAAGACGCACCGAGAGTGGTAGCGGTGTCCTTCAGCGTGTCCATAATCCGATCGGCCAGAGTCAATGAAGAAATATCCTGCGCAACATCGTCTAATCGACCGATGATCGAAGTCGGGCGTAGCAAAGTCATGAGTGCCGTCTGGCCCAGGCTAGCCGCGAGCCCGATCCACTGCTGTTCTCCAAGCTTCACATGCACGCCGTCCTCAACCTCAGATAGGTGAATGGTCATCGCGGTCGACCCGCCAGAGCGCCGTGCATGGGCGGTTCCGATTTGCACGACGAGCTTGCCACCGCGCCCGCGCTGCTGAGCGCGCATGCCACCTCTGTTGAACCTTGCTAGGAGGGCATCGGCGAAGTCTTGAGCGGTTATGTGTCCGTGAAAGGTGCGCTGGTCTATGATGCCGCCTTGTTAACGCGAATCATCCTTAGTATACGACCTGGCTTTCCGCCATCCTTCAGATCGTCCCACGCGTTGTTACAATGAACACGCCATAGGAGGTGTGTGATGGGAAGTGGAAGCGGTACAAAGGAATATCCGTGGGTATTGAAGACCCCGCCCGGCAAGTCGGAGTACATGATGTACAAGGACGAAGAAGCAGATCCGCCCACGCTAGTCTGTGTGGTTGGATCGACCAAGCTCGGCTATCAGCTCCGATGCCTTGAAGATGCCCATGCAATGTTGAAAGAGCATGGCGATTGGATGGAATTAGGCAACAAAGACGAGCAGAAGGAAACCAAGGAAGGAACCCTTGAGCACTGGGCTCGTTCCCCGGATAATCCGGTGGGGGGATGGTACGGGATCAAGAAGGGCCTTCGAGGTCGCTTCGGCAACTATGTCCCGCCGCTCATGGAACATCTGGGATTGGTGGAGCTGGAACACAACGCTCGCAACAACCGAGTTCGGGCAATCTAGGGAAGGCGGATAACGACCAGCTTATCCGTTCCGGATTCAGCGCCCCAGACCTCGCCGGGGATGCCGAGTATCTGCCTTACGTTTGCTGGTGAACTCGGAACCGGGAATATCTCGAACTGTTCCTCATCTGGGTCAAAACTGAGCATTGAGTTTGATCCAAAATCACTGAGCCAAACAGTGTCGTTTTCATCAATATAGACCGCGTAGGCTTGCGGACCGCTGCCTGGCAATCTCCATTCGAGCCACTCGCCGCTCGCTGGATCGTATAGCCCCAGCTGACCTGCATTCCATTCGCTTACCCATATTCGTCCCGAAGAATCAGACCACACCCTTCGCGCGCCCTGGCCTGATGTAGGCGGTTCGATGACCGTCGCTTCATGCGAAATTGGGTCAATGCGTGCAATGTGGTTTCCGGCAAGAGAAGCGTAGTAGACGACCCCGTCTGGCGTAGCGGTAATGCCGTAGGGTCCTCGCCCACGCGGAGCACTGAAAGCCTGAACGACCCCTTCGGTTGGATCCAGGCGGCCATAGACCCCGTTTTGGCCGGTGAACCATAGCACTCCTGCGTTGTCAAACACTGCGGTGTTTAGATTCGCATTAGGAAAGCTCGTAGGAAGCGGAAAGACATCAACCCCTTGTGTGTCCGGATCGACACGCACGATCGCATTTAGCCCGCTGTCGGTGATCCACGGCGCCCCATCGGGACCAACGATCACCCCATGCGGTGCGGAGCCACTTCCCAGAGGGATATGAACGGTATCTCCGGTCTCGGGATCGAGCCGGCCCAGGGCGCCCTGACGTTGCGCGGTGTACCAAACGGTTCCATCGGGGGCCGGCGCTACGTCATGCGGCCGCGCGCCGCTAGGTACGGCAAATTCCACCACTTCAGGGTCGCGGGACTCAGTAGCGGGCTCGGTTGGGGCGGGGGATGGATCGGATGACAATTCATCAGCAGACATCTCACTTGAAGAGTCGGCAGTCTGCCCAGTTTCAGTTTCGCTCTTCGCTTCAATTGGACTCTGTTGGGTGGCGCAGCCGGACAGCATCAAGATCAAGACCACAAAGAGTACGGTCATATTTCGTGACTGAATTGTGAGCATTCTCTCGTGACGGTCTCTCCCGATGAGCGACCATTCGGTCTGGATTGCAAGAAAGTCGGGATTATAATCTGCCCGCACTTGCCTCACTAAGACGTTGATCGCTCGAAACCATCTATGAACAACAAACTACTCCGAGTATTCATCGCGCTTCTCGTTATTCTGTTGGCCGTGAGCGCAATCCTTCCTCAGGCCTTTGCTCAAGAGGAAACTCCGACTCCCGTTCCCGAAGCCGAGGCGGAATCGACCCTTGAACCCGAAGCGTCATCTGAGCCAGATCCTACATCAGCGGTAGCTCTCGATTTCGGCGCAGATCTCGAAGCTGCTGCGCAATCCTTTGACGTTTCCAATCTAGAGCCGATCGACATCGTGCGCCTGGTGTTTGCGGTCGCTCTTGCGGTTGTTCTCGTGATTTTTGGGCGGCGACTCGTGACCCGTTTACTTCACCGCTTCGCCAAACGGACTGCCACCACATTCGACGATGAGCTCATCGAAAAAATCCAAGGTCAGATCCGCTGGCTGCTTATTGTCATATCCGTAGATCTCGGGTTGAGAATTATCTTCTTTGGCAACGATGACATCACCGACGCATTCGGGAATGTCATTTTCTGGTTCTACTACGGGATTCTGTTTTCGGCCGCCTACACGATGCTCCGATTCTTCTTTGAGTGGTACGAGGCACAACTGGACGAGGAGGAGAATCGTATCGCGGTTTTTCTTCCCATCCTGCAGAGGTTCAGCATGGTGCTGCTCATTATCTTCGCCGTGGTAATCCTGCTCGATCACCTGGGAATCAATGTAACTGGATTGGCGGCTGCAGCAGCGCTGATCGGTCTAGCAATCGCATTAGCCGCTCAAGACATTATTGGGGATCTAATCAGTGGTTATGTCATCCTGATGGATCGTACCTTTCGAATAGGGGATAGGATCGAGATTCCTGGGCAGGACGCCTGGGGGGACGTGGTCGAGATTGGCACCCGCACCACCCGCATTCGCACCCGCGACAACAATCTGGTAATCATCCCAAATTCGGAAATGGCGGATGGCCAGATTACGAACTACACATATCCGGATCCCAACTACCGTCTTGAATCGGATATCGGAATCGAGTATGGCGAAGACCTCGACAACGTTCGGCAGGTGTTGGGTGATGCTGTTCGAAAGGTTGAGGTCGTGCTCAAAGATCAGCCGGTTCAGGTACTGTTTATCGAATTCGGCGAATCCTCGATGACCATCCGAGTGCGCTGGTGGATCGATACTTATTCGGACAAACGGATGGCACAGGACGAGGTAAATACAGCTTTGCAGGAAGCGATTGAAAGATCGGGCATCGTCTCGCCCAACCCGGCGCTGGATCTCAACGTCAAAATGAAGGGTGACTCGCAAGAGGGCGCGTGACGCCCAGGATTGCGTCTCCATTCAATTGTGGTATTTGACTGCTTGACAATACAGTATGTTTTGTAAAACGCATCGCGGAGATTCTAAGATAGGAGAACATTATGACTGAGAAAAAGACAGAAAAACCAACCAACTGGATGGAGCAGTCTCCGGTTGAGCCGCGCGCCGATCACAGCGGCTACTTCCCCAATACAGAGCACCTGGGGAAGGATGAAATGCGGATCATTATTCTGGGGAGCGGGATGCCAAATGCCCGTAAGAAGCAGGCTTCGGCGTCCATTCTTGTAGAGTTAGGGAACGGCGACAAATTCATTTTCGATATCGGTTCAGAGTCGGTCGCCAATTTGGGTTCCCTGGAGATCCCTTACGATTGGCTGGACAAGGTTTTCATCACCCATCTTCACCAGGATCACTTTGCCGATCTCTTAGCATTGTGGATTGGCGGGTGGACCGGCGGCCGACACGGACCGCTGCAAATTTGGGGTCCCAGTGGCGACAAGCCAGAAATGGGAACCAAAGCGGCCATCGAAGGATTTAGGGCCTCCATGTTGTGGGACGTAGCCAGCCGCACAGGAGAAATCCCAGCCGGGGGCGGTGAGCTGATGGTGAACGAGTTCGATTACAAAGGTGAGAACCAGGTCATCTACGACAAGAACGGGGTCCAGATCTCTTCCTGGCCAGCCGTTCACGCTTTAGATGGCTCGGTCAGTTACGGGTTGCGTTGGAACGATCTGTACTTTGTGTTCGGCGGGGACACCTACCCGAACAAATGGTATGTCGAATACGCCAAAGGTGCCGATCTCGCAATCCACGAATGCTTTCCAACCATGGATCAGCTTGTCGACAAGTATCGATTTGGGCCGGAAACAGCTGTTAACGTCGCCATCCACGTGCACACAGCTCCATCAGCGTTTGGAGCTGTCATGGATCTGGTAAGACCGCGGATGGCTGTTGCATGGCACTTCTACAACGATTTTGATACTCGGTATGACGTTTATGAACAGATCCGAGAAACTTATGATGGCCCGTTGGCTTTAGCAACGGATATGCTCGTCTTTAACGTGACCAAGGACAATATTGGAGTGCGAGAGGCGATCGTGAATCCGAGCACCTGGCCAGCACCAGCAACCATGCCGCCGGAAAAACCCGATCACAAACTGCTTACGCCACGCTCGAAATTCATCAATGACGGAGCTTTGACCGATTTAGTGGACAAGGCGGTAGGGAAAGAGCTTGCGGACTTCAACAAGCGCCACGGTATTGAAGGAAGCGCGAGCGGGTAAATCAACAATCATTCGATTCAAGAATTAGGAGAGTTGACCAATGTGTTTCTCACAATACACTGAATATGCGCCTCGACCAGTAAGGGAAGAAATGGATGTCACGGTGGTTCGCCCAGAGGGTGCACCCCCAAGCAAGGCCGAGCTGGACGCGAACCTGTTCGGGCCAAAGCCCACACCGCCAGAGTGGGCAGTGGCACAGGCTCCCGTAAATGAGCATACCCATACACACGCGGAGGTTGCGCCGAACGTTGCAGTCCAGGCTTTTGGAAGCCAAGCCAACGGATCGGCTGCGATCGCTTCGGTCAGCACACAGACGGTCGAAGCAGTGGTCGTCGAGCTGGCAAATGGCACCAAGCTGCTGATCTGCCCGCTGGACTAGCTCACGTCAACGGTATCGCCAAGGCTTCAGACAAGGTAGCGCTGTCAAGAGCCCTGCGGCTAATCAATTCACCTATGGCGGAACCATCCATCCTGCAAATGGACAGCATATTGCTGCGGATCGTGTTTCCTAGGAGAACATGCACCTCCACTATCGGTCACGGACGCTGCGGGAGCGCAAGGCTACCTCTTTAAGGAGACAACGTGAGCTATCTTGATTCACTAATGCCCAACTCGAAAACAATTGTGAAGGATGCCGTTTCTGGCTTCTCGACAGGGTTGTTCAGCATCCCCGAAGGTATGGCCTACGCCCAGCTTGCTGGGGTCAACCCTGTCTACGGGCTGTACTCGGGTATGGTGGCCACGATCGTCGCCGCTATGTCAACTGGCACGATCCTAATGATCAGCACCCTCACAAGTGCCATCGCCTTATCTACGGGCAGTGTGCTGGAATCGGCGGGGCTCGATGCGAGCTCCGATCCAAGTGCCTTATTTACCATCACATTTCTAGTCGGGACCTACATGTTCGTGATGGGATTGTTGCGCCTCGGCGGCCTCATGAGTTTCGTCTCCAACGCGGTGATGACCGGTTTCGTCGCTGGCGCATCGCTCCTGATCATTATCGGTGAGCTGGGCGACTTTTCTGGCTACGATCCGGTTGGCGCCAATGACTTCGCCGAGATCATCGACTGGATAACCAATATCGGTCAGTGGGATCTCGCTACGACGGCGGTAGGGACGATTACCGTGGTGATGGTGCTGGTTCTCAAGCGCATCAAGCTGACTAAAAAAATGGCCTCGATTATTGTCCTCCTCTTGATGTCGGTCGTGGTCTACATCTTCAGCATTTCGGTGGAGCTGGTCGGTGACATTGCAACCATCCCCAGCAGCCTGCCAGCACCGACGCTGCCTGACTTCAGCCTGATACCGGAACTGGCGCTAGGCTCGCTCTCGGTAGCTCTGGTTGCTCTGGTGCAGGGCGCTGGAATCAGTACGGCCTATCCCAATCCTGATAAAACCAAGGCTTCCACGAACCGGGACTTCGTCGGAGAAGGGTTGGGTAACTTGTTTGGCAGCTTCTTCCAGTCGATGTCGACTGGCGGTTCGCTCTCACGCACCGGCATCAGCGTTGGAGGCGGTGCCAAATCTCGCTGGGGGGGAATCTTAGCCGGCATTTGGCTGGCAATAATCGTGTTGCTTTTCGGCCCCCTGGCTGAGCTAGTGCCGTTAACGGTGATTGCCGGTCTTTTATTCGTGATCGGAGCCGAGCTGATCCTGGCTCGAGTGCCGAGCATGAAACTTGTTGTCCAGACTTCTTGGGGCTCCACTGCGGCTATGGTTCTAACTTTCGTTACGGCATTGCTAATTCCGCTGCAGTGGACGATTTTCCTGGGCGCCGGACTCTCACTAGTGCTCTATGTTTATGCCTCCTCCAAGACGGTTCGAGTTCATCAGCTTGTCCGTAATAACAAGGGCATGTTCGAAGAGCGCGAAGTACCGGAAACCTATCCATCGAACGCTTCAACGATCATTAGCATCGGCGGCCAGGCTTTCTTCGCCGAAGTACCGGTGCTGGAGGAGGAATTGCCTGCCCTTGAAGGGACGCAGAATGCGGTTGTGATCTTCCGCCTGCGCGGCAGGGAACATGGCGGAAGTACAGGATTGAGGTGGCTAGAGCGATATCAAGCCGATCTAAAGGCTGTGAACAGTACTCTGATGCTGTCTGACCTGGAGCCGGTGTTCTATGCTGAGCTTGAGAAGATCGGCGTGCTTGAAATCTTTGGCAAAGAAAATGTCTTCAAGGCTCAGCCAAGCATGGGTGGATCACTCATCGAAGCCCTCGACGCGGCCGATAAGCTGCTGGCCGCTCGCACCACATCCCAGGCTGTAGAGTCGTTAGACGACGACCCAGACAACTGAGTCACGGCCGCCACGCGAGTAATAGAGCACCTATGATTCTGCGGCCAAATCAGGACGGCGGTTAACGCGGCACGCGTGACCGCCGTCTGTGCATTGCCGTGATTTTGAGAGTTCGGGGAATCTGCCTATGCGGAATAAGCGAGGCAATCTGAGAACCGGGAGGGAAGTGATCTAGATGGAAGGGTTAGGGTTCGCTCGTTCGAAGGAGTACTGGATCCGCTTCGGCTGGGGGGTGTTGATCGGATTCCTGGCTGCGCTCGGGGTGTTAGGTTTCAATTACGTGATGAACCTGGGCCTAGCGGCACTTTGGCCGGAGGACACGGGCGCCGAGCCTTTCTCGGGATCCATCTGGATTATTGCAATTCTCACCGTCGCGGGGCTTATCGTCGGCCTAATTCACCAATTCATGGAGGCCGAGGATGTGGACGCGGTGACTGGAATCGTGTCGGGAAAGATCAATACTAAGCCGATCCCGGGTGGACTCCTGGCCTCGCTCGTTTCGCTGGTTGGCGGCTTTAGCGTCGGTCCCGAGGTGCCATCCGGTATGCTCGCTGGTGGCCTGGCTCAATGGATATCTGAGCGGCGCAAGCTAAGTGACGAGACCCGCAAATCGAATATCACCAGCGGCATCGCATCGGCATACGGTGGGTTATTCACCGCGCCTTTGGGCTCCGTCCTCATCCCTTTTGAACTGCCGCATCGGCAATCGCTGGCGTTCTATGGAAATATGGTTATCGCAGGGGCAGCCGCGACCATAGGGTTTCTGGTCTTCTTCATTGCCGGAAGCGACCAGTTCGCCGGCTTGCTGCGACTTCTGGACCTCCCGACCTACTCGCTTCTACCCTGGCATGTTGTGCTTGCGGTCCCGCTGGGTATCTTGGGGGCCTTGTTGTCTGCTACTTATGGACTGTCGATGGGAGTATTCAAGCGACTGGTGAAGCCGCTTGATCGCATGCCGATCGTGCGGAACACGCTCGCAGGATTCCTGCTAGGACTGCTCGGATTTGCGCTCCCGCTCACTCTCTTTCTTGGATCGGATGGACTGGTCACAGTTACTGAGAACGCCGCTGAGCTCGGCGTCGCGCTATTGATTGTCTACGTGTTCGCCAAGATTCTTGCTACCAGCGGAGCGATCTCGACCGGGTTCATTGGTGGCCCCATCTTTCCGCTCTTCTTTGTCGGAGGGACGGCCGGTACAGTGGTGAGCATAATCTTTCCTGAAATCCCGGTATCACTAGCTGTGGGATGCATGATGGCCGCGGTAACCGCCGGCGTGATACCCATTCCTCTGGCACTCGGTGTCTACACGATTCTTATCGTCGGTCTTCCTCTCACCGAGGCGGTGCCCATCCTGCTCGCAGGGCTGATCTCATTCATGTTCATGAAAGGAATAGTGGCGAAGACCCACAAAACACCCCCTCCGGAAGCCAGCCAACAAGCCTAAGCAACACTGCGTATTCCAACTTCGGAATTACTTGGGTATGATCAAGGAACGAATCCCGAGCTTGGTGAGGACATAAAAGGAAGGAATTGAAGCATGACCAGTTTGACAACCATCGAAGGAATCGGAGAGGTGTACTCCGGCCAGCTATCGGAAGCTGGGATCACAACCACCGAAGATATGCTTGAGAAGGCTGCAACCCCGGCTGGGCGCCAGGCGATTGAGGAAGAGACCGGCATCAGCGGCAAGCTAATTTTGCGCTGGGCAAACATGGCAGACTTGTTTCGGATTAATGGCGTCAGCGAAGAGTATGCCGACCTGTTAGAGGCTTGCGGCGTTGACACAGTTCCGGAGCTGGCGCAGCGAAACGCAGAGAATCTCTATCAGGCTCTCTTGAAAACCAACGAGGAAAAACAGCTTACGCGCGGCTCTATTGGCGAGAGCCAGGTAGCAAGCTGGGTTTCGGAAGCCAAAGAGTTGCCGAGAGTCCTGACTTACTAGATCGCCCAAAGCGGTCTCAGAAAAATCAAACCGTTCGGATGAGCCATTGGTGAATCTTTTTCTCGTGGCTTGTTCGAGCGGTTTACAATTTGCGCATCACACCCGCATCATAGGGAGATCCAATGGAAACCTACAGAGACCTCATTATGGCCCTGGCCAAGGTGATCATCGCAGTTGCATGGGCCGATCACGAGCTGGACGAAGAGGAAATCGAGAGCCTGAAGGACGTGGTTCATAACCTTGGCAGTACCTTTGACATGGGAAGCCAGATCTCGGGTCACGAGTGGGAGCAATTGAAGATGTACATGGAATCCCCGGTCGACCAGGAGGAACTGGATCAACTGGTGATCAATCTACAGGACGCGATCCGCACCGACGATCACAAAGAGCTGGTCCTAACAGCGCTTGACAATGTTGTGACGTCCGATGGCGAAGTCTCGGATGAAGAACAAGCTGCCCTGGAAGATATCAAGGCCTCCATTGATGATGTTGGTACCGGCGTAGGGCGAATGGGTTGGGCGGTTCGAAAGTCTATGGGACGCCGCTCCAAAAAAGCGCAATCTACGGTGACGCTTGGAAGCAGCGTAATCAGTGCCAATGGCGAACTCGACATGTCCGGTGAGGATCTGCGCCGACTGGTTTTGGCTGCAGGCTTGATGGCCAGGGTTGCCTATGTTGATCGCGAAGTATTAGCGGAAGAACAGCAGCTCATGGAAGACGTGATGAAGGCCTACTGGAAAGCCTCGCCGGAGGCTTCTAGCTTCGTGGCGAAGGTCGCAATTGACGAAGGAACAGCAAACGTTGACCAAGTGCGACTGCTGCGCGAGTTTACTGAAGTTTATGACAGATTTGAACGTGCCAAATTCTTGGAAGTGTTATTCGGGATCGCCAAGTCAGATGGTGATATCTCTATGGAAGAAGATCGGGAAATCGAGAAAATCTGTCGTGGTATCGGATTGTTGAACAAGGAATTCGTTGACGCCAAGTCAAAATTCACTTAAACAGTGGAGTTAAGCGGGTGAGGGGTTATGGCTACTGATTTCAAGGGCTATCTGATTGAAGAATTTATCGAAGACTATGAGGAAGGATCACTTCAGCGCCGCCAGGCGCTGAAATTGATTGCTGGCGTAGCAGGAAGCGTCGCCATCGCCGATTCGCTTCTCGCGGCGTGCACTCCGGCGCCTTCCGGCGGCTTTCCATTGGTCACCTCAGCTACTTTGGGAGGCGATGATCCTGCCACTGCTGAGGGTGGCTTTCTGGTTGCCGGTGATGACATAACCTTCCCAGGTCAGGACACCAAATTGATGGCATACCATTCCCGGCCGGCCAAGGAAGGCTCTTTTCCGGCGGCGCTCGTCTGCCACGAAAACCGCGGACTGACTGAGCACATCAAGGACGTCACGCGGCGCCTCGCGTCTTCGGGATACGCAGCGCTTGCCGTCGACCTGCTGACCAGGGAAGGGGGGTCTGCGTCCCTGGATCCCTCCGACGTTCCCGGTTTACTTGGGAACACGCCTCCCGAGCAGTTTGTACAGGACTTCATCAGCGGCTGGGAGTGGCTCAAGACCCAAGAGTATGTCAATCCGGATGGCGTGGTGATGACCGGTTTCTGCTTTGGGGGTGGAGTGACCTGGCGAGTGGCGATCGGTTTGCCCGATCTCCGCGCCGCGGTGCCCTTCTATGGACCCCATCCGGCTCCCGAAGATCTCGAGTCCATTCAAGCGGCAGTGCTAGCCGTATACGCCGAAAGCGATCAGCGCATCAATCAGAGCATCCCGCAGATCGAAGCTGCCATGGAAGAATACGGCAAGGTGTACGAGAACGTAATTTACCCGGACACCAGCCACGCGTTCCACAACGACACCGGCCCGCGCTACGCACCGGAAGCTTCTGCAGACGCTTGGTCCCGCACTTTGGCTTGGTTTGAGAAGTACCAATCAAGCGACACATAAAGCGTCGAACCCCCAGGCGTTCCGCCAGCTACTCTGGTAATTTGAGATTGTTAGTTAGGGTGTGGCAGCGGAATCCTGAAATGTTGCTCCTTTGTCAGTCTCGAAACATCCCAGTCGGGCTCTGCTCTCAGTTAGATTCTTAATACAACCTTTCCGCCTCAGTACACCACAGCTTCAACCGAGTGAGGTCTTCCGGAGGAGTCTTAGTTAATCGGATCTTGTGCTTTAGACTCATCTTGCCTCATGGCCTCTCGTCTCCTGCAAGATACAGAACGAAGAGTCAGCAAGAAATCAAGAATCAATATCCCTGGTGTCCTGCAGTGGCACATTCCGGTTGCCTTTGTTACTAGTGCCTCAAGTAGTCCGCAGCGGCAATGAGAAGAATGTTTCACGCAACCAGATTACGACCTTAGGTTACGAGAATATCGATTCCCAACACCTGCTTGTTGGGTTACAAGCCAGCCAATCAAATCACCACTAGATCCCTTAGTTGCGGTCATCGCCCAATTTTATGGAAGCACATTGTCATTAGTCAGGCTAATCTACCAACCAACCGCCCAGTATTCGCAAGCGCACGCGTAGGCGTAGACTTCAATCATTCGCACTTGCTATGTAACTCCTCCTGCCAGCGGGCTTTGAATTAATCATAGCAACACTAAACGAACGGATCTACCAACCTATCGAGTGAGCTAGAATCACATTGCTCGGTCAAATGCAAATCTCAAGTTCTCCCGAAGCATAAACAGAATTTGTTTTATGTTGAATTCGACAGACTCTAAACTGGTAGTGAGAATGTGACTTCTCGCATCCGCAGAAGCTTGCCAAAGCGAAGAGCTATAAGTGGCTGCATTGGATGTTCTGGGCAGCCTATATTTCAGGAAAGTTTCCCAAAATATTCCGGATTCTCTGGGTTGGTTTCACGGAATCCGCGTATTCACGACAATACGCGGAACTGAGTTCACGGAATGGTAAAGTATGGCTGAATACCGTGGAAGAACTTCCGCGCAACCCTCCCCACGGTAACGATATTTGGAAAGTTTTCCATGGAATCAATGGTTAGCTGTACACAGCCAAACCTGAAAGAAAAGGAGAACAGAGATGAATGAAGATAGCAAGCGCCAAGCAACGGGCGGAGCTTACAATCCCATTGCCGGCGGTGGCACGTCGAACCGGGACTGGTGGCCGAACCAGTTGAACCTCAAGGTTCTTCATCAGAACTCTCAAATGAGCAATCCGATGGAAGAGGAGTTCAACTACGCTGAGGAATTCAAGAAACTCGACCTGGAGGCCCTGAAGAAGGACCTCTATGCGCTGATGACCGACTCGCAGGACTGGTGGCCGGCCGATTACGGTCACTACGGGGGGCTCTTCATCCGGATGGCGTGGCACAGCGCAGGCACCTACCGCATCGGCGACGGCCGCGGGGGCGCGGGGTCCGGCACCCAACGCTTTGCGCCGCTCAGCAGCTGGCCCGACAACGTGAACCTCGATAAGGCGCGCCGACTGCTCTGGCCAATCAAGCAGAAATACGGCAAGAAACTCTCCTGGGCCGACCTTATGATCCTCGCCGGCAATTCCGCGCTTGAGTCGATGGGATTTAAGACCTTCGGCTTCGGCGGCGGGCGTGAGGACGTCTGGGAGCCGGAGGAGGATACTTACTGGGGGACCGAGAGCGAGTGGCTTGGTGACAAGCGCTATTCCGGTGATCGGGAACTTGAGAATCCTCTCGCCGCTGTGCAGATGGGCCTGATCTACGTGAACCCGGAAGGGCCGAACGGCGAACCGGATCCGATCGCCTCCGGCCGCGACATTCGCGAAACCTTCGCGCGCATGGCCATGAACGACGAGGAAACAGTTGCGCTCACCGCCGGAGGACACACTTTCGGCAAATCCCACGGCGCGGGCGATGTCGCCCTTGTCGGTCCTGAACCTGAAGCTGCCGGCATCGAAGAGCAGGGCCTCGGCTGGAAGAGCAGCTTCGGCAGCGGCAAGGGCTCCGATGCCATCGGCAGCGGCCTGGAAGGTTCCTGGACGCCGAACCCGACCCAGTGGGACACTGGCTATTTCGACATGCTGTTCGGCTACGAGTGGGAACTGACAAAGAGCCCTGCCGGCGCCAGGCAGTGGAAGGCGAAAGACGTGGCCGACGAGGATCTCGCGCCGGATGCTGAAGATTCGTCGAAGCGGGTTCCGATTATGATGACGACCGCCGACATGGCGATGCGAATGGACCCGATCTATGAGCCGATCTCGCGGCGCTTCCACGAGAACCCGAAGGAATTCGCGGACGCATTTGCTCGGGCGTGGTTCAAGCTGACGCACCGCGACATGGGCCCCCGCTCGCGCTACCTCGGTGCGGAGGTCCCGGCGGAGGAATTGATCTGGCAAGACCCGGTACCCGCAATCGATTATGAGCTGATCGACGCGCAGGACATCGCAGACCTCAAAAGCAGGATTCTTGCCTCGGGACGATCTGTCTCCCAACTGGTCTCGACGGCCTGGGCGTCAGCGTCCACGTTCCGCGGCTCCGATAATCGCGGCGGTGCGAACGGGGCGCGCATCCGTCTTGCGCCGCAGAAGGATTGGGAAGTCAACCAACCTGCCCAACTGAAGACCGTGTTGCAGACCCTTGAGAGAATCCAAAAGGAGTTCAACAGCGCTCAGTCAGGCGGGGAGACGGTTTCGCTCGCCGACTTGATTGTCCTGGGTGGATGCGCAGGTATCGAGCAAGCTGCGAAGAATGCAGGTCACGATGTGACCGTTCCCTTTACGCCGGGGCGCACGGATGCATCGCTGGAGCAAACCGACGTGGAGTCATTCACCGTACTCGAACCGGCTGCAGACGGATTCCGTAACTACCTCAAGACCAAATACGCCGTATCGGCAGAGGAAATGCTGATTGATCGGGCGCAACTGCTGACACTAACCGCTCCTGAGATGACGGTTCTCGTTGGAGGTATGCGCGTCTTGAATACCAACTTCGGACAGTCCCAGCTCGGCGTCTTCACCAGCCAGTCAGAGACGCTCACCAATGACTTCTTCGTGAATCTGCTCGACATGAGCACGACGTGGAAGGCAACCTCGGAAGACGAAAACGTGTTCGAGGGTCATGATCGCGCAACGGGCGAACTCAAGTGGACTGGCACCCGTGTCGACCTCATCTTCGGTTCGAACTCCCAACTCCGGGCCTTGGCGGAAGTTTATGGAAGTGAGGACTCCCAGGAGAAATTCCTGCACGACTTTGTAGCGGCGTGGAACAAGGTAATGAACCTTGACCGCTTCGACCTTGTCTGATCGTAGCATAAACGTCTTCGAGGGCACCTCAGAGGACGGAGTACCGCCGCCGCTGAACCGGACTGTTATGCAGAATTCTGCTCAGGCCTAATATCACAAGCCAAAGGAATAATCGCCTCGGCCTCGGCGGAATTTTCAACCCAGCGGTCGAGGTCGGCATCACCATTATGGGAATGATCGATATGAGCTTCATCTGGGTCTATTTTGTGGCAACGCTGCTCGGCGGCGCAGCAGCTGCGCTAGCATTCAATGCGCTAAAATTGTCCGCCGATTAACTAGGAGATCCGCACCAATGATCGAGGAAATTCAGGGGCTGCCGAGAAACGTTGTCGGGTTCTCTGCATCTGGGGAAGTAACGGGCGATGACTACGAAACTGTGCTGATTCCAGCTTTGGCATCTGCACATGAAGCGCACGGAAAAGTAAGGATGCTATTTCTGATAGGGCCCGATTTCGAAGGATTCAAAGCGGCCGCGATGTGGGACGATGCCAAGGTCGGGATCAAACACTTCACTCACTTCGAAAAGATCGCTATCGTGACTGACAACGATCTGATCTTGAAGTCGATAAAGACCTTCGGTTTCATGATGCCCGGCGAACTTGAGCTGTTCGGGAACGACCAAATGGAGGACGCTAAGACCTGGATCCTAGCCTAGTAGCCTAGTCGAAAATTAGCCTACCCCTCTGTTTGGTTTCTAAATTGGATCACGCAGCACCGGACAGGTCATGCAGTGCCCACCCCCTCGGCCACGGCCCAATTCTGAGCCATCAATTTCCAGAACCGTGATCCCGGCCTGGCGTAATCTGGCATTCGTCCACTCGTTGCGGTTGTACGCCACAACAACGCCCGGCCCTAAAGCAACGACGTTGTTGCCATCGTCCCATTGCTCACGCTCTTGCTCAAATGCGTCTCCTGCTGTGGGAATAACGCGCAGTTCTTTCAGGTCCAGGGCCTCCTGAACAACCTCCAGCCAGCCCTTGTCTTCGACTACAACCTTGGGTCTCCCATTGTCACCGCCTGGATAGTAGCTGATCGGCTGAACCTTGTTCACAACGGGCTCATATATCGTGACCAGATCTCGGTCACAAAAGGTAAAGATGGTATCGAGGTGCATGCTGGCTCGATCCGGCGGCATCTTTGCAGCGATAACTCGACTGGCTGCTTCATTTTCGAACAGTGACTGCGCCACCTGGCTAACGGCTTGATAGGTTGTGCGCTCGCCCATCCCAATCAAAACGACGCCGTTGCCAACAGGCATCACGTCTCCACCTTCCAGCGTGGCGCCGCCGTGATCCATATCGGGGGTCAGGTCATCCATCGCGCATCGGTTGGCCACCATTCGTGACTCGGCCAAGATCATGGTCATCAACGGCGGCGAGATTGAAGAATACGCGCCGCACGATGAATTGATGGCAGCCCGCGGCTTTTACTACTCACTATATATGAGTCAGTTCAAGGGCAAAGCTCCGGCAGGCGCAGACGTGGCTTCCGCCGACTTCGTTTCAACTTAGAATAGACTCCACATCCACAGTTTGGCCCTACAATCCAGGTTTCCTGAAGGCGGTTCGGTCCGCCTCAGGTATTCGCTGGAACTTTCCGCATATGGAGGACAAAATGTCTCGAAGAGCCCACATCAGGCGCATACCCCTCAGGCAAACGCTTTTTATCGATCTGCTCATCGATAAGACGACTCGCAAGATCTTCTTCTACATCTTTATCATGATCACGGTCGGGGCAGTGATTTATCATTTTCTAGAAGGATGGGACTGGCTCGACTCGTTTTATTTCGTTGTTGTTACTCTCACGACGATCGGATATGGCGACCTTGTTCCCACCCGGCCCATCACCAAGTTGATCACGATCTTTTATGGGCTGAATGGCGTGATTCTCTTGCTGACGATGTTTGACGTGGTTCGAAGAGTTCGGGGCTTAGAACTGAAAGTGGATCTGGACAATGTCGATTCAGAGCAATAACCTGGCCCGCCGCGGTACGTTTCATTCGTACGATTCGAAAAAAGGAGATTGACAATGGCTCGTTTTTTATCCAGCACTCGATTTTTGGTAGCCGTTCCCGTTTTAGGTTTGGCGCTCGCGGCGGGAGTGTTCTTCGTGTTCGGCGGCATCAACTTGATCATTACGATCGTAGATGCGGTAGCCGGCCTTTTGGAGGGCCACCCGCCAGAAACGAGTGGGGGAGAGATCCCCTTCGTTATCGAGATCATAGAGCATGTACACACCTTCCTGATCGGCACGGTCTTATACATAACGGCTGTGGGTCTGTACCAGCTATTTATTTCGGATGTCGAGTTTCATGGATGGTTGAAGATTGACAGCACCGAGGATTTGGAGATGAATCTGATCGGCGTGACCGTAGTCGTCCTGGCCGTGAACTTCCTCTCCGTTGTGTACACTCGCGATCCATCTATTCTGCTGGAGTATGGAGTCGGTATTGCATTGCCGATCGCCGCGCTAGCGTTGTTCGTCGGCTTGCGGACATGGTCTTCGCGGGTTGGCCGTTCGAAATCTGATTCCGCTGAATAGTGGTTGAGGGGGCTACCAAATCATGGCTTGGATTGTAGTGATTCATGAGGACGAGGCAGAGGGCGAACTCTCCGAGTATTACAGCGAGATCACCGAACCCTGGGGTGGAGTGGACAACATCCTGAAGATCCACAGCCTCAATTTGCCCTCGATGCGCGCCCATCAGGACATGTACGTCGCTCTGATGAAGCGCAAATCGGAGCTCAGCCGC
>Ga0255054_10000865_pt1 | contig 17641 bp, 12 predicted proteins | sample JV7_2_23_MG_FD_188634 | JGI IMG/M metagenome (GOLD analysis project Ga0255054, IMG submission 188634) | Seawater microbial communities from Jervis Inlet, British Columbia, Canada - JV7_2_23 | ecosystem: Environmental > Aquatic > Marine > Inlet | place: Canada: British Columbia | collected...
GACCAGCTATGAATCCATCCTCTTTGAGCTCTGCCGGTTCTCTGGAACGGATGAGTTCAAATCTATTTCAAAACTTGTCAAATAAAAAGGGATGAGAAAGGTTTTTGGATTCGGGGAAACTGTTCTCGACATTATTTTCAAAGATGGACAACCCAGGGCAGCCAAACCCGGGGGATCTGTGCTCAATGCTTTTGTTTCCCTCGGGAGATTGGGTTGGGAGCCTTGTTTTGTAAGTGAGTACGGTCAGGATAATGTGGGACGGCTCATCGACGATTACCTGCGTGAGAACGGGGTCAATACAAAATATATCAACCACTTCACTGATGGACAGTCCGCCCTGGCCATGGCTTTCCTCGATGATGATAACAATGCGAATTATACCTTCTACAAGAATTTCCCGGATGAGCGCCTTCAGGAGTTGCCGGAAGACATAGCAGCCGATGACATTATTCTTTTCGGTTCTATATATGCCAGTTCGAGGGAGGTCCGGAAATCTGTGGTAAGGTTCCTGGAAATGGGAATAGAGAGGGGAGCTGTCATTATTTATGATCCCAATTTTCGCAGGGCTCACCTGGCAGAACTCGAGGAGTTAAAACCACTCATCATTGAAAATATCAATTATGCTGACATTATCCGTGGATCCGATGAAGATTTTCAGTTGATCTTTGGAGCAGACCAGCCGGGAAAAGTGCTTGAAATCATTGATAATGAAACAAAGTTGCTGCTCTACACAAAAAACTCAGGCAATGTAAAGGTATTCCTGAACTCCCTGGAAGCCAGTATTCCTGCCGAAAAGATAGAACCGGTCAGCACCATAGGAGCAGGGGATAATTTCAATGCAGGGATCATTCACTGGTTGCTGAAAAATGGTACCACGAGAACGGGACTTCAACTGCTGGAGGAAGGGGACCTCGGGGATATGGCTGGTACCGGAATAAAATTCGCGACAAATGTCTGCCTTGGATTTGATAATTATATCAGCCACGATTTCGCCCGTGGAATCCTGGGTGGGGAATAATCCATAGGGCATTGCATATCATCTCACAGGGAGCGGCCGGCAGACGCCAATGATATGGCGTTCGGCCTGCTGGGGACTTTCAATTATGGTATAAAACTCCTCAAGGTATTCCAGCATTTCCGGCCGTGATTTTTTATCAAGCAATTCAAGATCCTCTACAAGTGAAAACATGGCCTGTTTATTTTCTGTGAACACCTTAAATAATCTCTGGTAATGATCATCTGAAGGGAGGCAGAATCCCCTGTAGACCCTGGTCCGGACCGTTTCAGTCCCCAGGTTCTCGTCAGGTATGGCATAGACTGTATTGACCATGCCGCTGTAGTCAAAATCGTATGGGATGGCCAGTATGTTTGAGTTTAAGACTGATGGCATTACCAGCCTGAAATTATGCAAAACCGGGATGGCCCAGTCCGTATTCCCGATCATATACTGGAATACGGCCATCAGTCCTGTGAGGTAACGATCAGTATCCCAGGTATTTATGTTGGTCCTATCAATCCTTAATCCCTGGAGGCGCTCTGCCAGGTGGTTATGGCTTTCAATGATAAATCCATATTTGGTGAGGGGTTTCACCTTATCTTCAGAATCAATATAGTCTATCTGTACCAGTTTTACCCGGAAACTACTGTCGGTCAAAAGATTGTACATCTTGTAGACAAGGAACTCCTTCAGGAGGTATTGTTCGTACAAATCAGAGTTTTTGCAATGGGTGACCAGTTTCAGGGAGTTGATATCATTCAGTGAATCATTATCGAATTCTGTTTCCTTGAAATTCAGTTTAATGGGGGGGAAGTAGCAGATGCTCTTCCGGGTTATGCCCCTGGCCCGGATCCTGATTTCCGTTTCCACTATATTGGAATCCGGGTTGTAGAGGGTTAATTGTGCTTTCTGGTACTCTTCCTTGTGCTTGGTCTTGATAAATTTCTTCATATCAAATTTCAATGAAATTTTAATGATATCGTCCGTCAGGAAGGGATCTTTCTCGGGAAACAGGGTAAAATCAATCAGGTAGGTGGAATCATGTGTAGTGGTTGGATCCGGTTGGGCCAAGACTATCTCAGGTGTTATAGCAAGTAACAGGATAAGGATCCCGGCAAAAGGATAAAAGTTTTTCATTTAATGTCAGGTTTCGCGTGAGATGAATTTATGGATGACTGCTTTCCCCAGTGTAATGAACTCATTCATTTTTTCTTTCCGGGGATTCCCGTCAATGTCGAGATAACCCTGTTCTCCGCGGGACCGTAAATACTGGTGGGCTGCAATGATACTGGCCCCCTCATGGGAGACAGCCGCTAAATCTTCATCAAGGAATTCCCCGCCCCGTGTAGATACACGCAAGGGTTTATTATCAGGCGTACTATGGGCCGTTCCGAAGATAATGACAAATCCGTTCTTCTGGAAAAAGTCAACATAATCCCGCAGTATCTCAACATCATTCCGGTATGGTATGAATTCGATACAATGGATCCCGTGGGCAATGAGCTCATTATGCAGGATCTGTTTGTTTGCCTCGTACTCCGTACAGCGGCCGGACTCGTCATCCAGCAGGATAGGGTAGCAGGGGATGCCCCCTGCATTGATAATTATCTGCATTACCTCCGGCACCGGGAGGAAGGCGCTGCCATCCTCAGGCACGTAAGCCCTGCCACCTGATTTTAGTAATTTTGTCCGGATCTCATTTTCTACTGCTGCCAGGTCATTCAAGTCAGCATTAAAACCCATATCTCCGCAGAGTCGGTTCAGAAAATCCGTTCTCTCAGGTGATTTCGGGCACCTGGCATAGACCAGGGTACGTATGGCCCTTGATACGTGCCTCTCCGAGACAAAATCTTTGGCAAACAGCCTTTTGATCTCCGAATATTTCAATGCCAGGAGCAGGTCAATTTCCTGTATGATCCGGTTGGCCTTTTCAATAATCTCCTTGGTGTGGATCTGGTTCTCGTATCGGATATTATGCAGCATGCATTCCATGGCGGGATCCAGTTCAAACGGAAAATCGAGCCCTTTGCCTGAAATATATGTACGCCCGGGATTGTTGGGATCATTGATCCTGAATTTTTTGTACTGTTCCTCCATCAGTAATCCCACAATCTCAATATTGAACATGGGGAAGATCCTGTTATCATGTGCCAGCTCATAGAAATCATTGTAGCCGTCCGCCATGAAAAAATCATTGATGCCGAGTACCCTTACATTTTCTTCCAACGCCTGTTCAAAGATCTGGGACATGCTGAAAAAAGAGCTGAAAGAATATGGGGTGTGCACATGGCCATTTATCTGCGGGATCTCTGGTTCAGGCATACTTTCAAACTCAAAGATCAATTCATCTTTGCCGGGGAAATCTTTTAGCAGGTAGCTGGTCATGCGGTTGTAAATTTAAGACAGGTCCATCAGTATTTCAAGCTTATCGAGCTGTTTATTTATGGTATCCATTTCTTCCTGGCTCAATTCAAACTCCATGGCCACTGCATTTTCCTTGAGCTGCTCTTCATTGCGGATCCCGGCCAGTACGGTGCTAACACCTGGCATCTGGAGTGTCCAGCGGAGCACCAGCTGGGCCAGGTTGACTCCTTTGCCATCAGCGAAAGGTTTGATCTTGTCAAGGAAGTCATTGATCCTTTTTACATTTTCCGGTTTATAATATGGTGTATCCGGACGTGAATCACCAGAATTGAATTGATGCCCGGGTTTAATCTTTCCGGAGAGTATACCTCTTTGCATGGGACTGTAAACCACGATGCCAATATTGTTAGCTATGCAGTAGGGTACTATTTCATCCTCAATACCTCGCTTGACCATGCTGTAGGCGACCTGGTTGGAGGCCTGGGGCACAACAGCATGAGCCCATTTCATTTCCTCTGTATCATAATTTGATCCACCGGCTGCCCTTACCTTGCCCTGCTTAATCAACTGCTCAAGCGCCTCCATACTCTCTTCCATAGGTGTGGTCTTATCTGGCCAGTGTTGCTGGTAGAGATCGATATAGTCTGTGTTCAGCCTCCTGAGGCTGTTTTCACATTCTTCTATGATGCTTTGCCTACCGGCGAATCTGTGGATATTAGCCGGCGTACCGTCATTGAATTGGGTAGCGAAAAAGAATTCCCCTTGGGTATCATCCCACCTGAGTCCGTATTTGGTCAGGATCTGCACCTTGTCCCGTTTCCCCTGAATGGCTTTCCCGACGATCTCCTCGCTCAATCCGAACCCATAAATAGCCGCTGTATCAATGGTGGTAACACCCATATCAATGGCAGCATCAATTGCTCTCAATGCAGCTGCCTCATCGGTTCCTCCCCACATCCATCCCCCGATGGCCCATGCACCGAAGCAAATCTGCGAAACTTCAAGGTCTGAATTTCCAAGTTTGATATAACTCATCTCTGTTATAAATTATAACAGGTAAATATATGAAAAGTGTCTAAGAATCAGTCTTTACTGCCAACAATATCGCCCACGCCGTCCAAATCTAATCTCGGCTGGTAGGTGAACTCAGCCATGATCTGCCGGCTGGTGATACCACTAAATACCAGGCAGGTATCAATTAAAGGTGAATACCGTGGATTCGGTCCGGGCGCCATCCATGAGACGCAGCAGGTCTTCGGCAATATCTTTGTTTTCTTCAGCAACATTCCTGGTTTCGGATGGATCTTCAGCAATATTGTACAGTTCCGTAGTTGTTTTTTCCGGGGAAAAAACATCATACCTTACCAGTTTCCAGTCCCCCTTCCTGATAGCCTGCCGGCCATTCTTCTCGTGGAATTCCCAGTAGAGGTACTCATGTTCCTGCTGTCCTTCCTTTGCAAGCAGGGTCGGGAGGAAAGAGATCCCGTCTACACTGTCATGGATCTCCTGTCCGGTTAACTCGGCCAAAGTAGGGTAAACATCCCAGAAGGCTGAAAGATGATTTGTTTGGGAATTGGCTGTTATCTTTCCGGGCCACCAGGCAATGGTGGGAACCCGGATCCCCCCTTCATAAAGATCTCTTTTGTAGCCTGTGTAAATGCCATTGCTGTTGAAATAATCCGGATCGGCACCTCCTTCTAAATGGGGACCGTTATCCGAGGTGAAGATCACCAGGGTATTTTCCGATAATCCAAGTTCGGTTATCTTATCCATGACTTCCCCGACCTGATCATCCAGCAGGGTTACCATGGCGGCAAAGGCAGCATGCGATTCAGGCTGGGATCCGTATGGACCATCCCTGAATTTTGGCCCTTCATCATATCCCTGGTATTCTTTCTCCGGCAGAAATTTACCGCGGAACATTTCCATATACTCCTCAGGGGCAAAGAGTTCTGCATGGGGTATGACATTGGGGTAAAAAAGGAAGAAGGGCCTTTCCTTATTTGTTTCTACGAATTCCAGCGCTTTTTCGTGGATCAGGTTGGGTCCATAAATACCCTCCTGGGTTCCTTCATTCTCATGCAGTATCACTTTCTCCAGGTTGTCCCATAAATGCCTGGGATAATAATTGTGTGCCTTACCCTGGCAATTATATCCAAAAAACACATCGAATCCCTGTAATACCGGATCGCCCTCTGTACCCGGTCCCCCGAGTCCCCATTTACCGAATCCGCCGGTAACATACCCTTTCTGCCGGAGTAGTTCAGCCAGGGTGAAGGTTTCATCGGCAATGGGCCATTGTCCCTCAGGTTTAACTGACTTATTACCCCTGATGGGTGTATGCCCTGTATGCTGGCCTGTCATCAATGCGGACCGGGACGGTGCGCATACTGTTGAACCTGAGTAATGCTGGGTGAACAACATTCCCTCGGAGGCAAGCCTGTCGATATTGGGTGTACTGAATTTCTCCTGTCCCAGGCAACTCAGGTCACCATAGCCCAGGTCGTCGGCGATGAAATAGATGATATTGGGAAGGGTTTCCTGGCTGTCTTTTTGCTGGCAGCCAAACAGACAGGTAAGCATAAAAATGGATAATAAGGCTACTCTCATCTTTTTTGTGGTGAAAATACCTAAATTTTAGCAATACTCTTTTTTCTGTTTTAAATTTGGTCAGTGATAAAATGATAAAACCTCAAAGTGATATGAATTCAATCAAAACAGTAATCATCTTTTTAATTGCCGGTGTGGGAATTTCCATGATTACCGGTTGTACTCCATCCAGGGAAGCAGAAGCAAGCCCGAATATCATATACATCCTGGCTGATGACCTGGGTTATGCAGAGCTCGGTTGTTATGGACAGGAAAAAATTGAAACACCAAACCTGGATAAACTGGCTGCCGATGGAATGCGTTTTACAGAGCATTATGCCGGAGCACCCGTGTGTGCCCCATCTCGATGTGTGTTGCTAACGGGACTGCATTTAGGACATGCGCAGATCAGGGGTAATGATGAATGGAGATCCCGCGGTGATGTATGGAGCTTTGAGGCCATGGCTGAAGACCCTAACCTGGAAGGGCAACGTCCCCTGAAGCCTGGATCCACCACCATAGGTACGCTTTTGCAGGGAGCGGGATACAGGACCGGCATCGTGGGAAAATGGGGTTTGGGAGGGCCATTGACTGTAGGTATTCCAAATAAACAGGGTTTTGACTTCTTCTATGGCTATAATTGCCAGCGGCAGGCACATACCTTTTTCCCGGTTCACCTTTGGAAGGATACAACGAAAGTGAAGCTGAATAACAAAATGGTGCCACCTCGGACCTTACTGCCTGAAGGTGCTGATCCCTACGACCCTGACGCATATGCCGATTTTTGGTTGACCGATTATGCTTCAGCCTTGATGCAAAATGAAGTGATTAATTTTATCAGGGAGAACAGGGACAAACCGTTTTTTATGTATTATGCCAATCCCATCCCTCATAATCCATTGCAGGCACCTGAACGCTGGGTGGATTATTATGTGGAAAAATTTGGTGACGAAGATCCATATGGCGGGGAAAGGGGCTATTTTCCACACCGGTATCCGCATGCTGCCTATGCTGCCATGGTGTCATATCTCGATGAACAGGTTGGAGAGATCGTTAAAACTTTAAAGGAATTAGGACTCTTTGATAATACAATCATCATTTTCAGCAGCGATAACGGGCCAACCTGGAGTGGTGGTGCAGATTCTCCATGGTTTGAGAGTGCCAAACCATTTAAAAGTGATCCCGGATGGGGCAAAGGGAATGTTACCGAAGCTGGCATACGGGTGCCGATGATAGCCCACTGGCCGGGAAAAATAGAAGCCGGTTCGGAAACTGATCATCTATCCGCTTTCTATGATGTCCTGCCAACATTATGCGATGTGGCTGGTATTGAAATTCCGGGAAATATCGACGGCATCAGTTTCCTACCCACGCTGACAGGTGACGGATCACAAGAGGAACATGCTTTTCTGTACTGGGAATTTCCCGCGTCAGGCGGACAGCAGGCGGTGCGTATGGGAAAGTGGAAGGGAATCCGGAAAAACATTTTTAAAGACAGCCTTGGGGTGCAGCTCTATAATCTGGAAGAAGACATTCAGGAACTGAATGATGTTTCCGCCAGGCATCCTGAAATTGTCCGGAAAGTTGAAGATATTTTCAGGCATGAGCATACCCCGGCAGAAATAGAACGGTTTAAAATCAAGCAGCTGGGGGATTGATTAAACGCGTATTTCGGCTTACGTTTCATCCTGCGGGTACCTGATCCCACATGATGCCCTGACTGTGTCAAGGGTTCCCATCAGATCAAGGCTGAAATCGAGTGGAAGTGAAGGACTCTCCGTCAGGCCACGGTCAAGGCATTGCATGACTTCAGCAGCTTCATAATGGTAGCCATTGCCAGGTTCCGGAAATTTGAGCCGTTTGGTTTTTCTTCCTTTTCGGTGGATGCTTATGGGGCCCGGGAGAAGCCACCAGGATTCCATGCGGATCCAGCCATGCTCAAACAACAGGTTGGCTTCAGTGGGTGCATCGGATAACAGTGTGCAGTTCAGCGATGAAACAACCTCATTACCATGTTCCAAGATCATGTTGCAACTATGGTCAACGCCATTAGGAGCAAACCGGGCAGTAGCCTGTAACTTTTCAGGCGGACCAGCCATTAGCTGGGATATAAAGAGGGGATAAATACCAAGATCGAGCAGTGCACCTCCTCCTTTGGCAGGATCAAATAACCTGTGTTCCGGGTCAAATTCAAGCCTGAAACCAAAATCTGCATCGACATTGGTCAGTTTGCCAAGTTCACCGCTTTTTCTGACCTCCAGAACCTTTATGGTAGATGGTAAGAACCGTGACCAGATGGCTTCCATCAGGAATACCTTTTTTTCCCTGGCTATCCGGACCAGTATGTCCAATTCCCGTCGATTCATTGTGATGGGTTTTTCACAGATAACGGCCTTGCCGGCCTCCAGGCAGGAACGTATATTTTGGAAATGGAAAGGATGATGCGTGGCCACATAAACGATGTCAACCTCGGGAGCAGCGGCCATGGCATCCCAGGAATCGTACCAGTCAGGGATCCTGTATTTTTTTGCGAAAGAGGATGCCCGGTCGGCTGAGCGGGAGGAGACGGCCTTCAGTCTGGCCTGGGGGAGGAGTTTCAGGTCCTCTGCAAAACTGCCGGCGATATTCCCGGCCCCGATGATTCCCCAGTTGTATTTGTTCATGAACGGTTCAGTATTTCATCGATCTTGTTCAACTCTTCATTGTCAAATTCAGTATTATCAAGGGCTCCCAGGTTATCTGCCAGTTGCTTCACTGAACTGGCCCCGATAAGGACGGAAGTCACCCTGGTATCTTTCAGGAGCCAGGCCAGGGCCATTTGTGCAAGGCTCTGCTTGCGACCGGTTGCAAGGCTTTGCAGGCTGCTGGTTTTATTCAAGAGATCCGGTGTGATCGACTGCTTCTGTAAAAACCCATGACTCAGGGCTGCCCTTGAATCTTCTGGGATGCCCTTGAGGTATTTATCAGTGAGAAGACCCTGGGCGAGCGGTGAAAATGCGATACAACCAATACCTTCATCTTCAAGGGTGTCCAGGAGTTCTTCTTCGGGTTCCCTGACCAGCATGGAATATTTGGGTTGATGGATAAGGCAGGGCGTTCCAAGTTCATTCAGGATAATGGCAGCAGCCTTTGTCTGGCTGGCTGAGTAATTTGATATTCCGGCATATAGGGCTTTGCCGGACCGTACAGCCTGATCCAGGGCCATCATGGTTTCCTCCAGGGGAGTATCCGGGTCCGGGCAGTGATGGTAAAAAATATCCACATATTCCAGTCCCATTCTCTTCAGGCTCTGGTCGAGGCTGCTCAGCAGGTATTTCCGGCTACCGAAATCTCCATATGGTCCTGGCCACATTAAATAGCCCGCCTTGGTGGAAATGATCATTTCATCCCGGTAACTTTGAAAATCCTGTTTCATGACCCTGCCTAGATTTTCCTCGGCGGAGCCCGGGGGGGGACCGTAATTATTGGCCAGGTCAAAATGTGTGATCCCCGCATCAAAAGCGGCATGCATCATTGATCGGTAGGTCTCAGGCTTGTCTACATGACCAAAATTATGCCATAATCCGAGTGAAATGGCAGGAAACATGAGGCCACTCTTTCCGCAACGGTTGAAAGGCATTGCTGAGTATCTGTTTGAGGACGGAATATATTTCATCCTGTAAATATTGTAAAAACTTTAATAAGTTATAAATACGGGATTGGCCTTTTATCCGTTTTCTTTTATAATTTTGTGATTTCTATGCACCGGGGAACCCTCATAGCCAATGAGTAACCGGGTGCCTATTTGCTTTATCTTAATAAATAACAGTCATGTCCATACGAAGAATTTTTTTCATTTCTCTCATATCGGTAGTAATCCTTGCCACTGGCTATATTGCCTTCAGAAAACTGGCCCTTTTTGCACCTCCTTCCATTAACCTGTCCCAATACCAGACTGCAGAGGTGGATATTGGAACCGTGTTCAGGACTGTGGAAGCTGAGGGAGTTGTTGTGCCCCAGAGCGAGGTGCTGTTATTAAGTCCCGCCTCAAGCATCATCAAGCAAATTGCCCAGGTGCCGGGAAGCCATGTTAATGCTTTCCAGACCATCCTTCGTCTCGATCCACAGCCAATCCAGGATGAAATTAACAGCATCGAGGACCAGCTCGAGGTAAAAAGAAACAACCTCCACAGAAACCGTTTGAATGCAAGAGGCACGCGGCTGGATTTGGATTATAATGTGGAGATGAAGAAACTGAGGATTGCTTCTCTGAAATCAGAGGTGGCTGACCAGGAAGAGCTGCTTGAGGTCGGTGGGATATCTCCTGCCAAATTTGATAGAACCAAACAGGAACTTACCCTGGCAGAAAAAGAACTCGAAATGGTACTCTCAAAAAATTCTATCAGGCTAAAACAGCTGGAAGCTGAAGAGCAGGGACTGAAACTGCAGATTGAGATCCAGGAAAAGGAGCTTGCGACAAAACAGGAAAATCTGAGCAGGACAACCGTTCGCGCACCTTCGGCAGGGATTATCATGTCCATCAATGGGAAAGAGGGAGAGAAGGTGAACAGGGACCAGTTGCTGGTCAGGCTATCGGACCTGTCCTCCTTCAAGATCAATGGGATGGTAGCCGAGGAGCATGCGGCCATTATGAAAACCGGAAATACGGTTTTTGCCATTGTTGACAGGGAGCAACTTGTGGGACAGATCGCGAATATCAGTCCCGAGATACAGGGAAACAAAATCAGTTTTGATGTGTACCTGGATCAAAGCAATCATGCAAAGTTGCTGGCGAATATGCAGGTGCCACTGATGGTTGTCAGGAGAATGAAAGAAAATGTGCCAAGGATCCAGAACGGGGATGGCCTGGGTAAGGGGAGAAGATCTGAAGTATACGTGATTGAGGGTACCAAGGCTGTACGAAAGGTGGTTAATTACGGTATGAGGGGACTGGATCACAGTGAGATATCTTCCGGCATACAAATCGGGGACAAAGTTATAATCTCGGACGTTGCTGCTTTCCGGGGCCGCCCGGAGATCGAAATTATAAATTAATAAGCAATTCAAGATGGGAAAACGAATTACTTCCATTCTTTTACTGGGAATGGGATTGCAATTGATATGCAATCAGGATTTATCTGCACAGAGTATGGATATCAAGCTCAACCTGGGCCTGAAAGATGTAGTAAACCTGGCCATAGCCCAGTCTACGTCCATGAAATATGTACAAAACAGGAATGTAAATTACTACTGGAGATACCAGAACTTCAGAACCGGGTTCAGGCCGCAGTTGATTCTGAATGGTGACATTCCTAATTATAATCATACTACGGAGCCCATCACCCAGCCCGACGGAAGTGTTGAGTTCAGACAGGTCTCCAACATCCAGATGTTTGCCAACCTGGCGCTCAGCCAATCCATTCCCCTGACCGGGACATATATCTACGCGGCTTCTTCTGTATACCGCATCGAGGATTTTTTCAACGATAATGTTGAGTTTTCAGGCACCCCCATTTCCATTGGATTTGTTCAACCGGTATTCGCCTACAATCACATGAAATGGAGAAAGCGTACTGAACCATTGCTCTATGAGGAATCGACCAAGGATTTTCTGGAGTCCATCGAAGAAATTTCCTTCCGTGCTGCCCAGTATTTTTTCAGATATCTTAGGATACAGACAAACTATTCCCTGGCCGAGAGCAACCTTAAGAACAGTAATAATAACCTGAAAATAGCCCAGACAAGAAGAGAGCTTGGCACCATATCGGAAAATGATTTTTCCAGGATACGCCTTTCGGTAATCAATGCCCAAAAAGCCCTGAATAAGGCAAGAATGGACTTGAAAAATGCCGATTTTGAGTTGAAGTCCTATATACAGCTGGAACCTGAACAGGAAATAGAGCTGAGTATGCCACTGGATATTTTCTTCTTCAATATTGATACGGATAAGGCCCTGGCTGAGGCCCTGGAAAACCGGAAAGAAACCCCTCAATATGCTAGACGCCTGATTGAAGCAGACAGGCAACTTACATGGGCTAAACGGAACAGCGGACTGAATGCAACCCTGAGGGGGAATTACGGGATGTCCAATGTTTCCTCATACGTAGGAGGAATTTACAAGCAGCCGGAGCAACAAAAGCAGGTAAGGCTTTCCTTGTCCATTCCCATATTGGACTGGGGAAGGTCCACTTCCCGGATCAAGATGGCCGAGTCTCAGCGTGAACTGGTATTGTACGATGTGGCCAATGACAAACGCGACTTCGAACGGGAGATCGTGGTTCAGGTCGAGCAGTTCAGCCTGCTCAAAGACCAGATGACTACCTCCGAAGAAGCGGACAAGGTAGCTGCGAATGGCTATGAGATTGCCCTGAAAAAATTCCAGAATGGTGAGATCAGCATCACCGACCTGAATATTTCATTGCAGGAGCGGGAGACAGCCAAGCGGGATTATATCACCTCCCTGGAGGATTACTGGGAAGCTTACTACAGACTGCGTATACTCACCCTGTATGATTTTGAAATGCAGGAAAAGATCTGGTATCCCAATCCAATGTTGAATGTGCCTCGAAAAAATAAGGCTAGTGTCAATTTGGATCCGTAATGAACCTGTGACCTAATAGTCCACGTAGTGATCTTCCATAATGTATCTCCACTTCTCCATCAGTTCCTTATTCAGGTCCAGCGGTGGTGCGGCATCTTCAGGAAGGAAAGGCTTGTAGGGATGATCCTTTGAATATTCCTCGAATTCAGCCTTAATACCGTTGAGCTCATCAGGGAGTGTCAGGAGATCAATCGCAGAGGCAGCCATGGCCTTTGCCCCGGCATTCAGCCCCTTCCAGGCCAGTGATCCGTAATTCCCGGCCACGGCTGACCAGTGGTGTCCAATGGACCCCGGTACGCCTCCCGGAAATACGATGGTGGCTGTAGGGGCGATCAGGGAAACTTCCCCAACATCAGTAGATCCTCCACCGGTAAATTTGCCGGAAGGGGCCTTCAGTGAATCCATCTCTTCGGGCATGCCCTTTTCTTCCTTTCCCATTTCCTTTTGCATGGCCCTTGCATACGCCTGTTCCTCGTCTGTCCATTCCGGCATGCCTGCCAGTTCGATATTCTTCTGTAAAAGTTCGGCCAGGGCCTTATTTGAATGTTTCTGGTGTATGGCGGTCAGTATCCGGATATCGCTAAGTTCTGTCCCGGTAGCCAGTGCAGCTCCCCTGGCACAATTGACCACCCGTTCATACATTTCTTCCAGCCTTTCATCGGTATTTCTGACATAATACCAGACGCTTGCCCTGTCGGGCACGACGTTTGGTGCTTCGCCACCCTCCAGTATGATATAATGCAGGCGCTGGGTATAGAATAAATGTTCCCTCAGGTAATTGGTGGCAATATTCGTGAGTTCAACGGCATCCAGGGCACTCCGGCCGCTCCATGGCGCTCCGGCACCGTGGGCCGTTTTTCCGGTAAAGGTAAATATGACCGAATAAAGGGCATTGCCCCCTACACCAAAGGAGGTGCCAAATTTACTGCTGTGGTGGTTATCAATGACGGCATCAATCCCTTCGAACAAACCGGCACGTATCATATAGGGCCGGCTGATCAGGGTTTCTTCTGCAGGGGAGCCAAAGAATTTGATGGTCCCTTCGATATTAAACTCATCCATTGCATTTTTCACGGCTATGGCAGCAGCGATGCCGGCCGTTCCCATGGTATTGTGACCGCAACCGTGTCCGGGAGCCCCCTCAACCAGCGGGTCACGTGTGGGGACCAGCGCTTTCTGGGAGATCATGGGCAGGGCATCATACTCTCCCAGTATACCTATTACGGGTTCACCGGATCCATATGAAGCGACAAAACAGGTCGGCATGCCTGCCAGTCCCATTTCCACCCTGAATCCTTCCTCCTCAAGTGTTTTCGCGAGCAGGGCAGAAGATTTATATTCCTGGAGTCCGAGTTCAGCATAGGACCAGATCGCATCGGATATTCGTCCAAATTTTTCAAATGATTCAGTTTTGCTGATATAATCCAAAACAAATTGCTTTTCAGGCCTGGTTGGTTGATTATCAGATGATTGTGCAAAAACTGAAACTGGTAACAGGATCATGAAAGCGATACGAAGCATTTTCTGGGTGATCATCATGGGTGTAAAGTTTAGATCAAATATTAATAAAGCCAGTTGAGAACATGTCCGGCTATTTCTTTCTTCTTTTTCTGCGGCTGGTTTTTTTCTCCAGTTTAAGCGGGGAAATGGTAAAACTGAATGAAGTCTTCTCTGCCGGCAGCAGGTAAGCCGGACGGCAACCCGGACCGCAGGTAGCCGTTCCGAGTCCACTTTGACGGTAATCAAAATTAAACGTGATATAATCCTGCTCTTCAAGCTGCCAGGTATGTTTTGCTCCTGCAATACTGGCATCATTGTAGGGATAGGCACTGAAGTTCATAGGATCCGGGGCGGAGAACCGCAGTCCGTATCCCTGATCATCGCTTATGCTAACCCAGCGGATTTGGGACCGGTTGCCGTTTTCCTGCGGGACGATGTAATTTTCCCACAGTTCATCGACGGTTTTCCGGAAAACATCAACCCTGCCGCTGGATTGGCGGTCCGGGTAAGTCTCATGGGGCCCCATACCATACCACTCAACATTTAGCTGGCTGCCGGGTAGTCTGAATTGCATGCCGGATTTTGCCAGGTATTCAGCTTTGTCAGCTGGATCCGCCAGGACCTCAACCTGCATCTTTCCATCCCCGTATAAGCGGTAGCTGATCTTTACCTGGAAGATTAGTTCCTGTTGGTTATTGTGCAGATCGAATGCAGATGTCAGCAGCAGGCGGTCCTCATCATCCCTCGAGGTTGTAAATCCGGATAGGCGATGATCAAGGCTGTCAAGGCCGGCCTCCTTCCATTTCCGGTAAGCATTCTGATCTTTCAGGTCATTCTCGGTAGGAGGGCGCCAGATATTGAGAACCGGACCGTTCACGATCAATTCCTTACCATCCAGCAACCAGGATTCCAGCATTCCTTGTTTGCTGAATGTGATTGTATACCCGTCTCCACTGATAATTACTGATGCCTGATCTTCGGTTACCGTGTAGCCTGGGGAGAGTATGGCGTCAGTTACAGGAGCATTAGATTCAGCGGGCAGGAGGAACTGTTCCCATGCTACCATATGACCCGCACTTGCCCATTTCCTATCTTCCGGCAGGAATACCTGGATATCCAGGAAATATTCTTTCCCGGGCAGCAGGCCTGCCGGGTCAGGTTCCGGTTGCCGGATGGGAAGGCGGATGGTTCCTGAATCCTTTGGCTGGATAACGGGCAGGGATATCTTTCCCTCCTGCAGGACTTTGCCTTCACTTTTTATTTGCCAGCGGGCATCAAAATAATCAAGGCTGGTAAAATTGTAGCGGTTAATCAGATTGATTTCACCATTCAACAGGTCAGCGGGCTCAAAATGGATGTACTGGTAGACTTTTTTTATTTCCTTTATCGCGGGACTGGCACGGCGGTCGGGGTATACCAGGCCATTCAGGCAAAAACTGCCATCATTTGGCATGTCCCCGAAATCACCACCATAGGCCCAGTATTTCTCTCCGGATTCTGTGTATTTCGCCAGTCCCTGGTCCACCCAGTCCCATACGAAGGCTCCCTGCATCCTGGGATGGGCATAGATCACATCCCAGTAATCCTGCAATCCGCCCACACTGTTTCCCATGGCGTGGACATATTCACAGAGGATCACCGGCCGTGTCGTATCATCCTCATGATATGCTGTAATGACTTCAGGGGAGGCGTACATATCGGAGATGATATCAAACCTTGATGGCTTGCGCTCCGGTCCATATCGGTCAAGATGATCCTCATAGTGAATGGGGCGGGAGGGATCCCTTTCCCTGATCATGGCTTCCATGGCATAATGGTTTTCGCCAAGCCCGGTTTCATTGCCGAGGGACCAGACGATCACCGAAGGATGGTTCTTGTCCCTTTCTACCATCCGCCTTCCCCTGTCCAGGAAAGCTTCCTGCCAGTCCGGGTCCTTGGCCAAGGTACTCTCCCGCCGCAGTTCATGGCTTTCGATATTGGCTTCATCCCACAGGTATATACCATATATATCACAGAGCTCGTACCAGAGAGGTGTGTTGGGGTAGTGGGATGTCCGTACGGCGTTAATATTATGCTGCTTCATCAGGGTGATGTCCTGTACCATCAGTTCCCGGCTCATCACCCTGCCATTCTCGGGATGGATCTCGTGTCGGTTCGTGCCCTTGAGATCAACTGCCACCCCGTTCACCAGGAGTTGTCCACCGGCAATTTCTACCTTCCGGAATCCCACCCTGGAGGAGATGACCTCATCTGTTCTTCCCTCCTCATCCTGCATCTCAAGGATCAGGGTGTAGAGGTTCGGGTGTTCTGCACTCCAGAGCCTGGGCCGGACTACTTCCTGCTGGAAGGGTATGGTCAATTCCTGCTGGAAGTTCAATGATTGGTTAATTTCCAGCTGATGGCTGAGTATTTCCTGTTCTTTGTCCATCAGGGTAACATTGATTTTTTTGGGCTTACTGCGATCCATTCCGGCATTCCTGACACTTACTTTCAGGTCAAAGACCGCATTCGAATAGTCCTGGTCCAGTCCAGTGGTCACAAAGAAATCACGCATGTGCATGGCAGGCCTTGCCATCAGGTAAACATCCCTGTAAATACCGCTCAGCCTCCAGAAGTCCTGGTCCTCCAGGTAAGAACCATCCGACCAGCGGTAAACCTCCACGGCGAGTGTATTATGGCCTTCCTGCAGGAAGGGGGTCAGGTCAAATTCTGCAGCCGTCATACTGCCCTGGCTGTATCCCACCTTCATGCCGTTCAGCCATAAATAAAAGGCTGACTGTACTCCCTCAAAATGGATGTATACCTGATTCCTGTCCCATTTTTCAGGGATCTCAAACCCGGTACGGTAGGATCCTGTTGGATTGTCCCGGTTAATATTCGGTGGTTCAGCCGGAAATGGATGTTTGATATTGGTATAGATAGGTATGCCATATCCTTTCAGCTGCCAGTTGGACGGGACTTCAATATCATCCCAGCCGGTGTCATTATAATCCGGCAGGTAGAAATCCAGAGGACGATCTTTAGTGTCTGCCGACCAGTAAAATTTCCATGTACCGTTCAACATCATGATATTCCCTGAGGCCAGCCTGTCAAATTGTAGGGCTGATTCAACATCCGGACAGGGGACAAGGGAGGCATGTGCATCCTGCTTATTGTAGGATATTATCCCGGGGTTTTCCCAGTCATGCTGCGATGGGGCATCCTGGGCATATAATCCTTCGGGAATCATCAGCACTGCCATGACCAGGTAAACGAGCCTGGAAATATTCAATGTTCTATCCATCATTATATTATTTCTTTTTACCGTAATCTTCTATGGTTTTCCACAGGTCCTTTTTCATCCTATCCGCATCTATACGAGTATAAACATGTATTTTGCGCTGGACATTTTCAGGTGGGGTGATCACCTGCTTCTGTGAGGACATCTCGGGGTGAAGGATGGCCTGTATCAGGGCAAGGCTTCCCATGGCGATGGAATCATTATTCAGGTCCAGTGCCTTCCAGTTCTCTACTATGTTATCAAACAGGCTGTCCCTGAGGGGGAAATTGCCGAGGGACTGGCTGCGGTCGATGACCAGGTCCTGCCCAATGGTGGCGGGCATAAGGTACAA
>Ga0255054_10000867_pt1 | contig 17632 bp, 14 predicted proteins | sample JV7_2_23_MG_FD_188634 | JGI IMG/M metagenome (GOLD analysis project Ga0255054, IMG submission 188634) | Seawater microbial communities from Jervis Inlet, British Columbia, Canada - JV7_2_23 | ecosystem: Environmental > Aquatic > Marine > Inlet | place: Canada: British Columbia | collected...
GACCACCCTGGCTCACGTTCAGATCAAAATGCTCCGCCTCCATCACCACCTGGCCACTGCCGTCAGGTTGGTAGGGCTCTGCTTGGGCGGCAAGTGACGTGAATAAGAAGATTCCAGCCACGACCGTCAAGAGCACATTCCCGAATTTTGATTTGTACTGCTGTTGGAGCACTATTAGATCGCTCTATTAATTAGTTCTGGCATTATTTTTTTGCAACGAGCTTTTCGCCAATTTTAGCGCTGTATGGCATTGATCGAACGAGCCGAATTGGCCCTGAAATCAATTTATCAAACTTGGCATCCGAAGTTACTGACTCGATTTAACATAAGTCAATTATTTCAACTGTAGTCTTGCGGATCAGGACGATTCGTTCTCCGAAATCGCCATGTAGTCTGCAAACAACCAACGGATACCGCGCCTGAACGACGCGGGTGGCGCGGAAAAATGGTTGTGCCCCTCGAGCGTTTCGACTCGCAATCGCCAGGGCTTTTCCGCTTGGCCCGACCAGTGCTCAATCCACTTCAGGCGTGGTTCCAGGAATCTGGGATCGTCGTTTGAGGCGTCGCCGACGAACAGGTGCGAAGTTGTAGCCGGCGGCTCAGGATGGAGCTCGAGAAACAGCGACAGGTTTCTGTGCAGCGCCGGATTGCTCGCGATATGACCCCAAAAAAGATCCGGTTGTGTCTGTGCCGTATAGAGAACGAACTGTCCGCCGAGTGACTGGCCGAATATGACGCGCCGATCTTCTCGCGAGCGATAATGTCCTTCGATGAAAGGTATCAGTTCGTCGCTCAGAAACATCTGAAAGTCTGCCGCACCACCCCAATGCTCGCGCTCATCAGTCGGCGCCGTGTAATCATGGCCACGATCATTACCGCTTTGCCAATCGCTCGTGCCATAGGAAATGGCGACGAGAATGAGGTCCGGGGCTTCGCCTCCATTACGCAAGTAGCGCGAGTACGCCTTGAGCAGCGGATACAATTCGCCGCCATCGAGGATGTAGACCGTCGGGTACGTCGAATCGCCCGATTGATCGTAGCCATCAGGAAGCCCGACGAGCACGTGGAAGCGTTTGTCCAGCGATTCGGACGTGACGACATGGTGCTGCGTCTCACCCAGCCCCTGCAAGCCATCGATATCGACGGATTGCCCGGACGAAATCGCGCCGGACGCAACGAGAAGAACGACTGAGGTGAGTAATTTCACTTGCGGTTAGGCTTGATCAGAATCGATTCGTTCCCTCAGCTGCGCGGGAGGGAGATGGGGTGGACGATGGGACTCGAACCCACGACGACCGGGATCACAACCCGGGGCTCTACCAACTGAGCTACGCCCACCACGGTTTTTCCATATTACTAAATGCCAATCGAACTGGCGCGCCCGGCAGGACTCGAACCTGCAACCGTCGGCTTAGCTTACCTACTACCGCTTTCGCGGCCCCGCTACGGCGGGTTTGGGGTCTGGACTATCTCTTCGCCATCTCAGGCGCCGCACGTATAGTCTCTACGGATCCCCGCAAGGGCACGAAGCGCTTGCCGGTTTCCACGGGATTGCCATCAGCACTACCTGTTAAGGGTTCCCCGTTACAGTGCAGTCCACTGTACCGGTTCTGTTTCCCGGCACAGGCTCCTCACTCAAAGGCCGATGCTCTATCCAGTTGAGCTACGGGCGCTCTTTTGATCAATAGGCAAATCTCTCCAAAGTGTATAGAAATCCTGGTCGGGGCAGACGGATTCGAACCGCCGACCCTCTGCTCCCAAAGCAGATGCGCTACCAGACTGCGCCATGCCCCGTTGCCAGACATTCTGCCACACGATAGCCGGCTTCCGCCGAGTACTTTAAACCCGGCCGAAGCCGGGTTTTGTGGGGGCACGATGGTACGGATCGGCCATTGGTAAGTCAATTTGGCGAATCGCGCTTCGAGAAGCGCTCCAACAGTGGTACCTTCGCGCTTCGAGAAGCGGGCCAACAGTGGTATTTCCCGCTTCCAGTATTACTCCAGTGAGGAAAACCACCTATGAGAAAGAGCCTGATTACGCTGATCCTGACCGTCGCCAGCACCGTTGCTTTGGCCGCTGACAGGGTTCCGGCGCATCCGCACGTCCTGATCGAAACGAACATGGGCAATATCAAGCTCGAACTGGACGGCAAACTCGCACCGATCACAGTGGGGCACTTTCTCGGCCTGGTGGACAGTGGTTTCTACGACGGCCTGATTTTTCATCGCGTCATACCGGGCTTCATGGCTCAGGCAGGAGGCTACACGCCCGGTCTCCAGCTCAAGGAAGACGACGCCAGGATTCCGAACGAGTCGGGCAACGGCATGAGCAATGTGCGCGGCACCATCGCGATGGCACGCACCGGCGACCCGCACTCCGCCAATTCGCAATTCTTCATCAACGTTGGCGACAACAATCGACTTGATCCCGGTAACAACCGCTGGGGCTATACGGTGTTCGGCTATGTTATCGAGGGCATGGACGTTGTCGAGAACATTGTCTCGGTCGAAACCGGCCCGCAAGGCAAGTTGCGATCAGACGTGCCGGTGATTCCCATCGTTATCAAAAAAATGTCACAAGTCACTTACGACTGAGCACTGATATGACGACACTTTTCATTTCCGATTTGCACCTCGAGGCCGACCGACCCGAGATCGGCGAGCAGTTCTTTGCATTCCTCGACGATGAGGCGAAAGGCGCCGACGCCCTGTATATCCTTGGCGACTTCTTCGAGGCCTGGGTCGGGGATGACGATCCCGATGAGTATTACGCGGGCATCAAGAAGGCGTTGCGGACCCTTGTCGGTCGCGGCGTACCCGTCTACTTCATGCACGGCAATCGCGATTTCATGATCGGCGAGCAATTCGCCACTGAAACCGGCGTAACAATCCTTCCGGACCCCTGCCCCGTCGATCTCTACGGCAAATCGGTCTTACTGAGCCATGGCGATGCAATGTGCGTTGATGACGTGGAGTACCAACAAGCGCGGGCGATGACTCGCAACCCGGAATGGCAGGCAATGATACTCACGAAGTCCCTCAAGGAACGAATGGCCATTGCGGCACATGCACGCGCACAGAGCAAGGCACGTAACATTGCGCACGACGACGACATTATGGATGTCAATCCGGATGAGGTACGAAAGACGATTGCGGAGCACGACGTCGAATTTCTATTGCACGGCCACACGCACCGACCGGCGATTCACGACGTGGAAGTTGACGATCGCATTGCGAAACGCATCGTACTCGGCGACTGGTACGAGCAAGGTAGCGTACTGCGCTGGGACGAAGACGGTTTCGTTTTGAGCGTGTTAGAACGCTTCTAGAAGCACAATTATTGGAGCGCCTTTCGAGGCGCGACTGATCACGATATTCGCAGCGGGTTACAGAGACTTCCAGCCCAGATCCTCGACTATCTCGTGTAGCCCTTCATTGAAATCCATGCCGGCCAGGGATTTGCCGTTTTTTAGTGCGACCCGGGCAGCGATGCTTGCCGGGAACGGTTCGTTCCAGCCGCTGGACGGCATCAGCTCCGAAGACACCGTTTCCCGCACTCTGCCAAGCTCGGCCTTCGCTTCTCTGTGCTGATCCAGAGCGAGGAGAGCCAGGATACGCACGTATCGCGAGTCGTAGTTTCCGGGTACCAGCAATAGCGATTGATCAGCTGCTCGGATAGCTTCGTCGAACCGCTCCAGAGCCAAATAAGCAGCGGCCTCAAAATAGAGGAAGGTCGTCATTGCCATGTCCCTGGGACTCAGCCTTTTTGCAACGGCAATTTCCTGAAGAGCGAGTTCATTCTCGCCTTGTACCTGGAGAATCTTCGCCATCACTGCACGAGCAACCGCATTCGACGGGTTGTGGCGCAGCGATTCCTGCTGCAATTGAAATGCGGCTTCAAGTTCACCCGACATCAACAGCATTGCGGCCTGACACGAGCATACACTGGGCTCGAAAGGGCTCATCAAGCGGGCCTTGTCGCCGTACTCTATGCCTCGCCGGCGGGTCTCCTCGGCCTCCTCGTCCGTCAGCAAGTGTCTCAGGTTAACGACATAGCTACCGTCTACGTGATTGAGCAGGCGGTAGGCCGCCGCGAAGTTCGGATCGATCTCCAACGCTTTGAACAGCAATTCGCGAGCCAATTCCAGACGCTCCGGCGACACGTAGCGGCCGTTCAGATCCGTGAACGCAAAAGGAGCATAAGTATTGGTTGCAGCTTGCAGGAAGTAGTCCCAGGCTTCCATGTCTTCGGTCCGTACGAAGCGCACACGATCAGCCTCGGAAATAATCAGTTGAGGCTCTATGGCCAGAATTACGTTGCTGACCAGCTCGTCCTGAATTTTCAAGGCGTCTCTGAACTGAAACGTGTAAAGATCAGCCCATACATGATTGCCATCAGCATTGTTGAGCTGGACGTTGATACGAACCAGATCATCGACCTTGCGAACGCTGCCTTCGACGATATACCCGGCACCCAGGGCAGCCGCTATTTCTCTAATGTCAGGTAAATTATTCTTGTATGTGAACGTCGAGGTTCTGGCGATGATAGGAAAACTCTGAAATGACTGAAGTGCTGTAATGAGGTCTTCCGTGATCCCGTCTGCAAAGTATTCCTGTGCGGGATCATCAGACAGATTGAGAAAAGGCAGCACTGCGATAGCAGCTCGGTTCGAGAATCCGGGCACCGGCTGTGATACATCCACCATACCTTCCAGCGGATCAACATCATCGGGCACACGGTCGTTGAGGACGACGACGACAAGCGCGATCGCGAGCGCCGCGATGATCGCGTAGTTGAGCTTCTGTCCTGTAAGCCTGCTGATGCTCTCTTCCAGAGGCACGTTGCGGGTCTTCTTGATGCCCTGCGGTGTCACCTCGTAGGCCCAGGCCAGAATAATCGCAACCGGAAACCCCAGGATCAGGGTGAACGTGATCGTCCGCGGAACCCATCCTGGAGCGCCTAAGGTAGGAAGTACGATGTCCGCTATCTGAATAAGGAGCCAGGTCACCACAAGATAGGCAACACCGGCCTTGAAGACGTTTCGTCTTTTCAGTTCATCAAAAAACGACAATAGACGCCCCCCCCCCGACGACTCCGGTCCCCGAATTCTACTCCGATCGGGCCTGTCGCGCTTTTAACGGCGCGATAGTTGGAGTGGCGTTCCGGAATGGAAGCGGAACTGGGCATCAGGTTCTGAAATCAGGCCCGCCTCGATCTGCTTGAGCTCGGCGAGTCGTGCGTCGATCGCGGACTCATCGATACCGCATTCCGATTTAGCGAACGCGATGTAATGCTCGAAGTGACGCGCCTCTGACGCCAGCAGTCCTCCATAGAATTTGCCGAGTTGCGGTGCCAGCCTTGGCGCCAGTCGCGCGAAGCGCTCGCAGGAGCGCGCCTCGATCAACGCCCCGATCAACAACATGTCCAGCAGTTTGTATGGCTCTTCCTCACGAACGGCCTCGCGGAGACTCCCGGCGTATCGTGATGCCGACAGGCGCTCGAACGGCACCTGCATGTCCGCCATGATTGATCGCACTTGCTCGAAATGCCGCAACTCCTCGCGGGCGAGGCGCGACATTCGCTGCACGAGCTCCGCCCGGTCCGGGTAGCGATACAGAAAACCCAGCGCAGTCGACGCAGCCTTGAGTTCGCAGTTGGCATGATCGATCAGCAGCTCGGGCACGCGGTTGCTGGCCTCATTCAGCCACGCCTCGGGCGTCTGCGTGTCGAAAAACGCCACGATGTTCGCGGGCATATCGGGCACTACAGCCATTCTTCGACCTCGGCGGCACTTTGCAGCCGGTTTTTGGGCTCCTTGGCCAGCATCATGTTGAGCAAGGCCTGGTACTCGGCGAATCGTGCCGGCAACAAGGGCACAGGAGCACGCGCATGCTTGTAGATGATGCCCATTGCCGTCTCGGCCAGGTACGGCTTGTCACCTGTGAGCATCTCGTAAAAGATCACGCCGAGACTGTAGATGTCGCTACGCTCGTCGACCACCTCGCCATGACCCTGTTCCGGACTCATGTAGTACGGCGTGCCGAAGATTTCACCGCTGTCGGTAATCTCCATGTGCAACCGCAGGCGTTTCGCAAGGCCGAAGTCGATCAATGCTATCGAATTATCTCTACGCAGCATGATGTTGCCAGGCTTCAGATCGCGGTGCAGGATGCCGACTTCGTGTACCGTCGCGAGCGCGCTCGCGATTTGCCGCAGGTACATGGCGGCAACGGATGCAATGATGCCCTCGTTGAGTCGTTGCCTGAGATCACCACCGTCCAGGTACTCCATCGCGATGTGCGCATGATCGTCAGCAACGCCGAGATCGTAGATCTTCACGATATTCGGATGCTTGATCTCGGCGATGAGCTCGTACTCCTGTAAAAACCGGTCGAACGCTCCGATACTTTCATCGTTCACGTCGGGAATCTGTTGCAGCACCTTCAGCACCATTTTGACGCCAGTCGATTCCCGCTCCGCCAGGTACAACGCCGAATGTGACGAAGTAGCGAGTTTCTTTATCAACCGATAGCCCTTGATCAGGGGGTTGATGCCGGCCGCTTTGTCGCCGACGAACAGTGAACCCGTCGATGACACTCGGCGGCGAGCAACCAGAATGTCGCTCAGCCGCACGACCAACGCGTTGTGGCTGACATCGTCTCTGAGGAAATAGCCGTCGACGCCCCTGTCGAGCGCGACACTCGTCTCTTTTCTGTGGCCGAAGTAGACGAGCGCCGGGAATCCCGGCCGCGATAAGAACTTCTTGATGACGTCAACGCCTTCGCGATCGCCCTGCTCATTGCCGAGCAGAATGATGTCGTTGCCGGCGCCGGAGAATTCGTCGGGCAGGTGGCCGCCGGCGATCGGATCGTAGTCCGTGATGATGGCGTCGGGCCAGTGCGTCGACAGATGATGGATCAACAGGCTGCGAAAATCGGCCTGCCCATCGATGATCATAAACCTGATGCTCATTGGACTGCGCCGTTAGCCAGCGATGCGCTACATGCCGACAGCGGGTTTCGGTTTCCTGGCACCGGAGTTTTCGGCAGCGATCCGCGCCTTACGTTTCGCCTTCCGCCGCTGCTTGGCGGAGTCGTTACGACGCTTCTCGAGTTCACGCAGGTACTCGTCCGTGACATCGCCCGCAACATACTCGCCCGAGAAACAGGACGTATCAAACTCGGTGATGTCTGAACCACCATGGCGCACCGAACGAATGAGGCCGTGCAGGTCCTGATAAATAAGACGGTCCGCACCGATCAGCTTTTCCACCTCCTCAACTTTCCGGCCGTTCGCGATCAGCTCCGAGGCCGCGGGCATATCTATGCCGTACACGTTCGGATAGCGCACAGGGGGCGCGGCAGAAGCGAAATAGACCTTCTTCGCACCAGCCTCACGAGCAAGCTTGATGATCTGCTTTGACGTCGTGCCGCGAACGATAGAGTCGTCGACGAGCAACACGTTCTTGCCCCGAAACTCGAGGTCGATTGCATTGAGCTTGCGTCGCACCGACTTCGCGCGCTCCGCCTGGCCGGGCATGATGAACGTCCGGGCGATGTAGCGATTCTTGATGAAACCTTCGCGATATTTGACGCCAAGGTGGTAGGCGACCTGCAGCGCAGACGTGCGGCTCGTGTCGGGGATCGGGATGACGACATCGATATCGTGGTCCGGAAAGTCACGCACGATCTTGCCAGCCAGTTCCTCGCCCATGCGCAGGCGCGCCTTGTACACCGATATGTCATCGAGAATCGAGTCCGGCCGCGCGAAATACACATATTCGAAGATGCAGGGCGTATGCCGGACCTCGCCGCGATGCTCGCGGCTGCGCAGGCGTCCGCCGTTTTCGATGTAGACCGTCTCCCCCGGCTTGAGATCGCGCAGGCGGGTGAACTGGCATACGTCCAGTGCCACGCTTTCGGATGCCACCATGTAATCCGTTTCGTCTCCGGACTTGCGCTCGCCAACGACGAGCGGCCGGATGCCGTTGGGGTCACGAAACGCGACGATGCCGTGTCCGACGATCAGGGCAACGACCGCGTAGCCGCCTTTGCAACGTCTGTGCAATGCCTCAACCGCGTCGAAGACCTGGTCAGGTGTCAGGTGGCCATTGGCACGTATGTGCAGCTCGTGTGCGAATACGTTCAGCAACACCTCGGAATCCGAGTCGGTGCTCAGGTGACGGCGATCCTCGCGGATGAGCAGGTCGGAAAGCTCGTCATGATTCGTCAGGTTACCGTTGTGGGCGAGACAAATTCCGTAGGGCGAGTTGACGTAGAAAGGCTGCGCCTCCGACGATTTCGAGCCGCCCGCCGTCGGGTAGCGCACATGACCGAGACCCACTTTGCCAGCGAGCCGCATCATGTGGCGGTGGTGAAATACGTCTCGCACCAGGCCATTGCCGCGGCGTTGCTTCAGTCCGCGTTTGCCCCAGGTGACGATGCCGGCCGCATCCTGCCCGCGATGCTGCATCACGGTCAGCCCGTCGTAGATCGCCTGGTTGACCTCGCTGTTGCTAACTATTCCAATAACGCCGCACATGCATCACTCCATGAGTTTCGTTGCCCGCAGCTTCAGCTCGGTCGGCAAATCGACCGGCAACGAGTCGGCTGGCTGGTCCGGCGTCAGCAATTCGTAGCCCTGCGGCGCCATGATCTTGATCCACTCGGCGACGAGTTCGAGATGCGGGATCAAGATCGAATTCTCCCACCAGTCATCGTTATCGAAGCCCGAGAACTGCCCGAGAATGATGAACACCGCGATGAGCAGTATGCCGCGGCAGATTCCGAACACCGAGCCCAGGAACCGGTCCATCCCCGAGAGGATCGACAGTCGCACCAGTTTCGACAAGCCCCAGCTCAGCAGGCCGCCGACAGACAGGATAATGGCGAATACGAGGATGCGGCCGAACCACATCTGCAGCTCCTGGGAATCGAGCCAGCTGGCGGCCGCCATACCCACGGCCGGGCCGAAATACAGGGCTGCCCAGATTGCCAGCAACAGCGCCGTGATCGAAATGGCTTCCTTGATGAAGCCCCGGACGAATCCCACGATCACCGAGATGATGATGGCAACAACGATGAGTATGTCGATAATCGGCATCAGCGATGTTGGGGGTGTTCAGGCGCGGTCCATTGCAGGATGGTGGCAAATTCTAACAGAAGGTTAATGCAACGCATTCATTTTTACGGATGCGGGACGACTTGCCCCTTGTGACCCGCTTTTTGCAGCCGCGCCGCCATTGCCTCGGCGCTCTCGCGATCCTTCTGCGGCCCGATGCGTACGCGATGCAGCTGCCCGGAAGCGGTCGATATCTGGCTGAGAAACGCGGCAAATCCCTGCTTGCGGAGGTCCGCGGCCAGGCCCTCGGCATTTTTTTGATTGCCGAAACTGCCGAGCTGCACAGCCCACATGCCTGTCGAAGAACTCGTCGCCACACCTGACGCTTCTGTTTGCTGTTGCGGGACGGGCTCAGGCGCCTGCGGCATCGCTTCGGGACGCTTTTCCGTGGTGGCTGCCTTCACCGTGGCTGGCGGCCTGCGCTCGGGTTCAGGCTTTTCGGCGGTGGCCGTAACCGGCACGGGCTCCGTGCGATCACGTTCCAGTACGACCGTGCGTGAGTCGTCCTGGTCGGCCTGCCCCGGAAGTGGCACGCGCTCGCTGATCACCTCGCCACCCTCGGGTGGACCGTCGAGGAACACCGGCACGATAAGCACGACGAACACCACGAGCACCGCCGCGCCGATGATGCGTTCTTTTAAAGCTCGATCCATTTGATTCGTGTCATTCCCAAGCGCTGGGGAGTATATATCAGTCGCACGCCGATAAGCGCTCCAGCATCGGGCCGACGACGTAAAACGAGCCGGTCACCAAAACGCGTCCATCGCCGCCGGCGAATTCACGGGCATTGTCTATGGCGGCCTTGTGGGTGTCGGCGATCAAGCAGGCCTTATTCGTCGCATTCGCGATCCGCCGCCCGAGTTCCGCAGCGTCGATCGCTCGCGGACTCGCGGCGGTTACCGCAATCCAGTGGTCCACGATCCCGGCCAGTGGCGCGGCGACGCCCTCGACATCCTTGTCGTCCAGCATTCCGACGATCGCGACGGTCGGAGTGCTTGCCGACCGCCGCAACGTCGCCGCCAGGGCCGTAGCGGCCGCCGGATTGTGAGCAACGTCGAACAGCCAGTCGTGCCCACATTTCAGACTCTGCATGCGCCCCGCCAAGCTTAGCCGGCCAAAGGCGGCATCGACAATTGCTGGCGCCAGCAGGCTATCGAGCCCAAGCCCCTCGATCAGGGCCAGCACGCCCGCCGCGTTGTGCATCTGTATATCGCCTGCCAGCGATGGCCGTGCCAACGATGGCAGCTCGTGCCGTTGCCCACGCCACGACCAGCCGCCATCGTCCGCAACTGTCCACGTGTAGTCCCGGCCTGCAAGGATCAGGCTCGCTCCGATCTTGTCCGCCTGCGCCTGGACCGACGCCGGCACATCCGGATCGGCGAACACGACGGGCTCGCCTTCGCGCATGATACCGGCCTTCTCGAAGCCTATGGATTCGATGTCGTTGCCCAGCCACTCGCAATGATCGAGCGACACGTTGGTGATCAGGCCGGCATCGGGCTCGACGGCGTTTACGGCATCCAGCCGTCCGCCCATGCCGATTTCGAGTATCGCCGTATCGACGTTCATTGCATCAAAGACGGCCATTGCAGCAAGCGTGCCGTATTCGAAATAGGTCAGCGCAATATCGTTACGCGCCGCCTCGACGTGCTCGAACGCGGCAACGATCTCTGAATCACCGGCCGGTTCGCCGTTGATGCGGATACGTTCGTTGTAGTGGATGACATGCGGTGACGTGTAAGTGCCAACGATAGTGTCGGGCGCAGATAAAAGTGATTGCAGCATGGCAACGCTGGAGCCCTTGCCATTGGTACCGGCGACATGAATGACGCGCGACGGACGATCGAGCGCCATCCTGTCCAGAACCTCGAGTACGCGATCCAGGCCGAGTTCGATCTCGTGCGGCGACAGGGTCTCGAGACGACGCAGCCAGTCAGTCAGTGGCAAACCGGCCTGTGCCATTGCGGCTATGTCGCGCTGACAGGGCTCGGCCGATGCTCGAACTTGGCAAGCAGGTCGGCAATCTGAGCACGCATCTCGCGGCGATCGACAATCATATCGATCGCACCATGATCGAGCAGAAATTCGCTGCGCTGGAACCCTTCCGGCAACTTCTGGCGTACGGTCTGTTCGATCACGCGCGGACCGGCGAAGCCGATCAGGGCGTCTGGTTCGGCAATATTGACGTCACCGAGCATCGCGAGGCTGGCCGACACACCGCCGGTCGTCGGGTCGGTGAGCACGGAGAAATAGGGCACGCCTTTTTCACCGAGCCTTGCGAGCGCCGCGGAGGTCTTCGCCATCTGCAGCAGCGAAAACAGGGCTTCCTGCATGCGCGCACCACCGCTTGCCGAAAACGCGATCATTGGCATGCCGTGATCAGTTGCATGATCCGCGGCCCGTGAGAAGCGTTCGCCAACCACCGAGCCCATCGAGCCACCCATGAAGCCGAATTCGAACGCGCATGCGACGACCGGGCGCCCCATCAGCGTGCCGGTTACTGCGACCAGCGCATCTTTCTCGCCGGTTTTTTTCTGCGCCTGCACGATCCGGTCCCGGTATCGCTTGCTGTCGCGGAATTTCAGCGGATCTTCCGGTTCGAGTCCAGCCGACAACTCCTGTTGCGAATCCGGATCGAGGAATACGTCAAGGCGCTGACGCGCGCCGATACGCATGTGATAGTCGCACTTGGGACACACCTGCAGATTGCGCTCGAGTTCGTTGCGATACAGCTGTGCGTCGCATCTGCTGCACTTGATCCACACGCCCTCCGGCACCGAGCGAGTACGCTTTTCCGTGCTGATGCGCGACGGCATCAATTTCTCGAACCAACTCATGGATGCATCATATCCAAATTCGCCGACCGTCCCAATGCAAGCGGCGCAGGAATTCCGAACTCATCGGGATATTCCACACGCACCAGCATCAACCCGTGGGGTGGTGCTGCCACCCCACCCTGTGTTCGATTGCGGCTTTCGAGTACTTCGCGCGCCCACTCGACCGTCTCTTCGCCACTTCCGACAGCCACTAACGTGCCCATGATATTGCGCACCATATGCTGCAGAAACGCGTTGGCCGTGACGTCGAGTACGATCAGGTCACCGTCGCGAGCCACGCTGATCGATGTTATTTCGCGAACCGCGGTCGAAGCCTGGCAACCCGCCGCCCGATAGGCGGAAAAATCGTGTTCCCCCAGGAGACCCTGTGCGACGTCGTGCATACGCTCGTGATCGAGTTCCTGGTAAACCCACCACGCACGCCGTCGCAGCAGCGCCGAGCGCACCGGGCGATTCAGAATTCGGTAGCGATAGCTTCTTGCCGTCGCCGAGAAACGCGCGTGAAACTCGTCGTCGACGCGCTGCACCCAGTTCACGTTTATGTCGTCGGGCAGGTTGCTGTTGGCACCGAGTCGCCAGCCGTGATCGTTGCGATCGGCCGTCGTATCGAAGTGCACCACCTGGCCACTCGCGTGTACACCCGCGTCGGTGCGCCCGGCGCAAATGACTTCGACATTTTCGTTGGCGACTTCGGTCAGCGCCTCCTCGAGGCGTTCCTGCACGCCCGCGCCATTGCGTTGCCGCTGCCAGCCGTTGTACGCGGTACCGTCGTATTCGATGCCAATGGCAATACGCATGTCAGGGGAGGTTCAGGCGCCCTCGGCGCACAGGCTTAGCTGGGCAGTGATTCCAGGAGTTGCTGCGCCTGCTGGCGCTGTGATTCGTCGCCCTCGTTGAGTACTTCCTCGAGGATATTGCGAGCGCCACCAGGATCACCCATGTCGACGTACGCGCGAGCGAGATCGAGCTTGGTGCCCACCTCGGTCATCGTGCGTGCCTCGTGCAAATCGTCACTCATGTCCTCGGGCGCAAGCGACATCGTCGGCACTTCCGCTGTATCGTCCATTTCGATGTTCGGACGTACGTGCTCGACTGTCGCATCGTCGCGCGGCATATCTACGGTATCGCCCATTTCGCTCACCTTGAGCGCTGCCGTGAGGTCGTCGAGGTCCAGATCGACATCGGTACTTGCGACGGCGGGCAGTTCACCGGTCTCGTCGAGGCCCATATTGCCTGTGAAGACATCCTTCGGCAGCGCCTCTGTCTTCGCGAAGTCGAAGTCGTTATCGTCGTCGAACGACGACGCGAGCAGCGTCGAATCCTGATCGCCGAGGCCGCTCGGTTCCTCGTCGTCATCGTCCAGGGACGCCAGCAAAGTCGCAGCATCGTCGGAAATAACTTCATGCCTGCCAGTCGGTTCCACGGCAAAGTCTTCCGGGAGAATCTGTGTATGCCCGGTTGCATCGAGCAGGCTTTCATCAAAGCCGACGTCGGTATCTTCCTCGACTTGCTGCATCAAGGGATTCTGCCCGGTCTCGTCGGCAGCGAGGCGCATTTCCGAGGTCGAGGACAACGCGTCTTCCATATCGAGTACTTCGCTCAGGCCCGTGTCGTCCTCATCGATAATCTTTTGCACGCCGGTCGCGTCGGGATCGACCTCCGGGTTCTTGCCCGTTGCCTCGGTGAGGTCGTCCGGCAGTACTTCGTTGATACCCGTGTCCTCGAGTAACTCCTGACTGCTCGTAATATCCAGTTCGTTCTCAAACGACGCGACTTCGGTCACATCGAGAGAATCCAGGTCGAGCCCGAGTTCGTCGAGATTAATCTCTGCCGTGGCGTCTGAAGACTGTCCACTCTCTGCAATGGCTTCTTCGACCGCGTCCGATATGGACGGCAGTTCCGATGTCGAATCGAGCCCGGCGAATTGCTCTTCGATCGTCGGTGTCTCCACCGTCGGCTCCGCAGTCGACTCCTCAGTCGGCATCTCCGCGGTTGTGTCATCGGCGGATGCCGCCATCGTTGGCGTTTCCTGCGTGACGTCGAAGTCGATTTCATCGTCGTCGGTACCGGATTCCAGAGTCGCGTCATCGTCAAAAACGAAGTCCACACCGTCGTCAGGAGCCACCGTACCGGTTTCCGCACCCAGGTCGATGACATCCTCAGCTGCATCGTCCCCGGCACCGAGGTCTATGATGTCTTCGCCAGCATCACTCGCGGCTCCGAAATCCATGTCCAGCTCGCTGGCCTCGTCCATGCCGGCTTCGAATGACAAATCGACAGCCTTGGTCGCACCCGCGACGCCGGCGCCGGCAAACAGTTCGTGGTCGGCGGCAATTTGCTGGCCCATGATGACGATCTTGTCCCAGTCACCGCTGTCACCGTCCGACGACGCCACTTTCACGCGTTGTGCGGCGTCGACGAATGCATCGCGGTTGCCCCAGACGAAGTAAATCTCGCAGAGCTTGGTCAGCAGGTCGAGGCGATCGGCCTCGATTTCGAGCGCGCCATTGATCAGATCCGCGGCCTGGTCGTAAAGGCCGTAGGCCATGTGGAAATCAGCTTCGGCGATCGGATCGCTTTGATCGAGGTTGACTGCCGTCTCGCTGCTGAAGGTGTCTTCGAGCGATCCGAATTCCCCGGTATCTCCCGTCTTCGCGCCAAGATCGTCGCCGGGTCCCGGCGCATCGAGCGTATCTTCGTCGAGTGGCCGGATGCCGGACTCCTGTTCCACGACGACGATCGACTCGTCATGTGCCGGAGCCCTCAGTGATTCAGTGGCCGACATAATCGTATCGTCGAGACCTTGTCCTTCGGCGGTGGTCCACGACTCGAGCTCGTCATCGTCTTCGCGACCGCGGCGTACGAACCAGAACAACACAGCTGCCGCCAGGATGAGTGCGCCACCTATGATCAGTACCCAGGCGTTCGTGACGATGCCGATTATCTTGTCGACCAGCGACGGTTCGCTGCGCGTCGGCGCAGAAATGATAGACGGTGGTGGCTGTATGACAGCATCCGCATCGGTCGCGGCCTCGTCCGTATCCACGGCATCTGCGTCGTCCGCTGCAAGATCGTCGGAATCCGCGTATAGATCCTCATCGGTCGCGGCTTCATCAGTATCGTCAACCAGCATGTCGGCATCGTCGACCGGTGGCTCGTAAATCTCGCCGCGGATGTCCGCCAGTTCCTGCCGCAGTGCCGCCAGTTCGTTATCGCGGATTTCGATCAACGACCGTTGCTGCGGTACGTCGGCCGCTTCGAGTTCGGCGATCCGGTCGAGGACCTCCTGCTCGCGCGCCATCGGCTCGCCGTCGGCAGGACCTTCAATTCCGGTACCCACGCCGGCCGGCTCCTCGTCCGGGGGGACGAGCGTCAGGCTCGGACGTGATGTCGTTGCGACCGCATCCACGGTAGGTGCTGGCGCCGGCATGCCACCCCATTCCGCATGCTGCCGCCGCGCTTCATCAAGCGCATAGCTGCGATCGATCCGATAGATGTCGTCGGGGCTCGGAATCGTCAGGCTCGCGCCCGCACGCAGGTGATTGATGTTGCCGCCGAAAGCGTCAGGGTTAGCCTCGTAGATAGCAAGCATCGTCTGGTTCATCGTCTGACCACTGCCGGGACGGAAACGTGATGCGATGCCCCAGAGTGTCTGGCCTCGACTTACAACGTAATCGCCACCTGTCTGGCGATCGTAGTAGTAAGACTCATCCGGTGCGCTTGCCTGGGGTTCCGGTTGCGTGCGTTGCGGTGGTGCCGGTACCGGTCGTGCTTGCCGCTCGGGTTCACGCGCTGCGGGTTGTGGTTGCGGCTGCCGTTCGATACGCGCGCTGTCGGTCGGCGCGCTACGCTGTGGTGCCGTTACCGCCGGCTGCGTTTGTGCTGCCGCCGGAGGTGCGAAAGTCGGTGGGTCGAGAAGCACAGTGTATTCACGCAGTAATCGACCGCGTGCCCATGTCGCTTCGACGAGAAATGTCAGGAAGGGCTCGGTGATGGGCGAGGAGGACGTAACACTGACGTAATTGCCCTCTGCGGACCCGGAGCGAACGATTTCAAAATGAACGTCTTGCAGATAGTGCGGCCGGTCGAGGCCATAGCGCTCGAACGTCTCTTGCGAAGCCATGGCCACGGCCAGGTTGTCGAGTTCCTCGGGCGCCGCCGAAAGCAATTCGATCTCAGCCCGCAGAGGCGCGTTAAGCGCTGAATTCAAACGAATTTCACCCAGTCCAAGCGCCCAGGCATTGCTCGACAATAGAATCGCGAACAGAAGCAAGAAACGAATGAATCGTCGCGGCATAGTGATGGTCTCCAACTCCCCAAGTGCCCCTGCTGACGCCTTGCAGGAACGTACGCGCGGCAGGCAAAACTGCCTCTCCAATTGCTTGCGCACTATAGCCTAAAAATGGTTTTTCGCCAATATTTCAGCAATTTGGACGCTATTTAGAGCCGCGCCCTTACGTATGTTGTCGGACACTACCCAGAGGTTGATGCCACGAGGGTGTGAGATGTCTTCCCGCACCCTGCCGACGTACACGGGATCGTTTCCGGAACTTTCGGTAACCGCGGTCGGATATTGTCCGGTCTCGACGCCATCGATGAGCTCTATGCCCGGTGCATTGCTCATCAACTCACAGACTTCGGCCGCCGAAATTTTGTCACGCGTTTCGATATGGACGGCCTCTGAATGACCGTAAAACGCCGGAATCCGCACCGCCGTCGGATTCACCAGAATGTCCGGGTCGCCCAGGATCTTGCGTGTCTCCCAGACCATCTTCATCTCTTCCTTCGTATACCGATTGTCCTGAAAAACATCGATATGCGGCACGGCATTGAAGGCTATTTGCTTGGCGTCGCCCTGCATTTCCAATGGTCGGCCATTCAGCAACATCGTTGTCTGGCGGACGAGTTCCTCGATCGCATTGCGACCGGCGCCCGACACCGCCTGATACGTCGCAACGTTGATACGTTCGATGCCGGCCGCGTCGTAGATTGGTTTCAAGGCGACCACCATCTGAATGGTCGAGCAGTTCGGGTTGGCGATGATGCCGCGAGTCTTGTAGTCGCCGATCGCGTCCGCATTGACCTCCGGCACGACGAGTGGAATGTCGTCGTCATAGCGAAAGTGCGAAGTGTTGTCGATGACGACACAACCGGCCGCCGCCGCGCGCGGCGCATACTCGGCCGAAATGGAGCCGCCCGCTGAAAACAGCCCGATGCGAACGGTGGAAAAATCGAAATCGGCAAGGTCGCTTACTGTCAGTTCGCGATTACCGAACGCCACTGTCTTGCCGACAGAGCGCTCACTCGCGAGTGCATGCACCGTGCCCACAGGAAATTTACGCTCGGCGAGTATCTCGAGCATGGATTCGCCGACGACGCCTGTGGCGCCAACGACGGCTACATCGATCCGGTCTGTCATCAGAGTGTCTACGTAATTGCGGGTGTCTCCGACTGAACGTCGGCGTTTTGTGCGCGATTGCGCAAGTAGTGATCCATGAGCACGAGCGCGACCATCGCTTCGGCGATAGGCGTTGCCCGCAAACCGACGCAGGGATCGTGGCGGCCTTTGGTAACGATTTCGGTTTCCTTGCCGGTCTTGTCGATCGTCTTGCCCGGCACCGACACGCTCGACGTCGGCTTCAGCGCGATGCTCGCGAGTATGTCCTGTCCGGACG
>Ga0255054_10000868_pt1 | contig 17631 bp, 12 predicted proteins | sample JV7_2_23_MG_FD_188634 | JGI IMG/M metagenome (GOLD analysis project Ga0255054, IMG submission 188634) | Seawater microbial communities from Jervis Inlet, British Columbia, Canada - JV7_2_23 | ecosystem: Environmental > Aquatic > Marine > Inlet | place: Canada: British Columbia | collected...
GATCACCAATCGTCAGATCCAGCGGTATCCCTGATCCAGAGGAATCCCCAACCGATGTCCCGGATCCTTCATCGAACTGGTACAACACCAACAACCCGTCACTCACCCGAGACGGAACCGCCGCCGCAGGACTCGGCGGTGGGATCACGGACAACGTCGCGAGCACGATGAATGCAATGGTGAGGATGGCCGAGCGTTTCGCGACGGGGGCTACCGGCCCGCGGCGAGCCGCAAGACGGGTGCGTTGCAGCATCGCTTCTTCTACGGCATGGTTGCGGCGCACCTAAAGCAAGTGGTGTGTATCGGATGCCGCGACAGAAACGTTGCTGTCACACGCAAAACACGACCGCTCCGAGCACCGATCATCGGTCGATGACGCAGATGCATCATTCCCCCTCCCCCTCGAGGCCCCACGCCCGAGGCGGTGACCTTACACGGCGCGACCATCGTGTGGGGTGCCGTCGATCGAGAACCCGTGATCCCGAGCAGGGCCGAGTAGCGCGGTGTCAACGAGCCGCGCGGCGTCCTATCGATCGCAGGGCTCGCAAGGACCGCCCCGCGTATGACTTCACCGCGGTCATCGGGTGCCTCCAGATCGGGGCGGTCGTCGGCGGGCCCACTCGTGTGTCGAGCAGCGATCGGAACCGTTGTTGGTACTGAGCAATGGCGTCGTCCCGATCGGGGCTCCCGGGATCGAGGCCGGCGATCGTCGCCTTGAGCGCTGCCTCGCGGTCGACTGCCTCGTCGAGCCAATTGGGCTGTTCGAGCCCGACGATTCTGCCCAGGTGGCGGGCCACGTCCTCGTACCGCGAACCCCACGCCACCGGCACGGCATCGGGCGGGATGGCTACCAGTACGTCGAGGATGCCTCGGGCGAGGACGTCTTGGACGGAATACCCTTCGTCGAAGAACTCCTCGTCGATGACTGAGAGCGAGTTGTCTTCGCCGATGATGAGGTTTCTCGGGATCAGGTCGATGTTGCGACCATTCTCCGTCTTCGCGGCGGCCACGAGCAGTGACCAAGCGCGGAGCAAGGCCGCCAGCTCGTCTGGTCCGGCTACGGCAGCCATCTCTGCAAAGTCGGTGCCCGGCACAAAGACGCTGTCCGATAGGACGAGCCGGAGCGTGCCGTGTCTCACCGTCTGCCCCCCTCCGTCGAGGCGGAAACGTTCGAGGAGTAGCTGCTCTCCCGACCAACGCACCACCGTCTTGGCCATCATGTCCGCGCGGCGCTCCGACCCGATGAACGTTGCCTTCGTCGTGGCCGGCCAGAGATGCTTCGCGGGCTGGGCTCCGCGCCGGTGGGCGAGTGCAAGGAACGCGTTGGGGAAGGCATGACCGTGGCCCTCTCGGACGACGGCCCTCCACAGCTCGAACTCGGGTGACGAGCCGGGCATCGTTGCCCCTGGGAATCGGGGGAGACGCCACGCCAGGGTGCGTTCGTCGCGGGTGTCGAGCATCCAATCCGTCATCGCAACTCGGGCATTGGTGACGGCGGGGAAGACAGAGAGAAACTGGACCGTGAAACCGGCCCGACCGAGCGCCGCATCCAACTCTGCTCGAGTGGAGCCCGCGGTGTCCTCCCGGGCGTCCCCTGACCAGCGCACCAGGTTGGAGACTCCGAGACGATTCTGCGCTACCCACATGAGCGTTCCCCCTGGGCGAAGGACCGCGCGCGAGGCAGCGGCGACAGCGTCGACCGAGTCGGCGCCGAGCCCAAAGGCGATCTCGTGAGTATTCCCGAGCACCACGACGATGTCATACGAGGTCTCGTTCGGGAGGGCGTCGAGTGCTCCGATGAACACCTCGACGCTCGAAAGATCCGCGGTGCGACGCCTCACGAGCCGAGCGCGATCGATCGTTGGCTCGAGTACGTCTACCAGCGCACATTCCTCGCCCAAGAACCTCGCGGCACTCCCGTAGGCGGAACCCAGCTGGAGCACCCGGTAGCGCGCCGACAGATCGACCATGCGCAGGACGTTCGCGGCAGATTTGGAGAGATGTCTTCGTTCAGACCAGCCGCGTGCAGCTCGTTCCAGTTCGTCGCTCATTGTGCTCAGGTCCGTCACCGTCATCATGCGACTCTCGAGCCGCGTCGCCATCGGATCTCGCTGGTTCCGTGGCTCTGCAAGTACCCGACAGTCCTCGAGACGAGTGTGCGTTAGGTCTCGCAGTGGGGTGCCGGTGGGTTTCACGATGTGGGGCGAATCCGGGCTCACAGTCGGGCGACGGTACCATCCGGGCCCAGCCATTTGACGATTCTGGTACTACGATTCGTGATGATTCGGGGATGCGAAAAGGGGGGACGTCGATGGGGGACCGCCTGTTTTTCGACCTGAAGGCAAACCGCTTTTCACGCGCCACGACAGGTGCAGGGTCGGGATCATGTCGGTGAAGGAGCCACGGCGCCCGCGACGGCGGGTGATTCTCGGTGCCGTGGCCATCGTGCTCGTGGTAGCGGTTACGGGATTCGTCGTGCTGTCGTCGCCACAAGCCGCATGTGCCCATTCACCACACGACCCGATTGACGGCCTGGCCCTCTCCCCAGAGTTCGCAGACGATCAAACGGCCTTCATCGCGATTCGCGATGTGCTCTTGCGCTCGACCGACGGTGGATGGGAATGGCAGCAATTGTGGAATGGGCTCACCCATGTCGCGCCGTTCAGCGGAGTCGTGGTTTCTCCGGCGTTCGGCGACGACGCCACGGTGTTCGCAACGACCGAAGGCGATGGGGTCTTTCGCTCCACCGACGGAGGGGAGACCTGGAGTCCCTCCTCGACCGGTATGGTCGACCTCCGGGTCGAGGAGATAGCTCTATCGCCTACGTTCGCAGCCGACGATGAGGCAGCGGCGCTCACGGCGGACGGAACCCTGCACCTCAGCCAGGACGGAGGTGCCACATGGTTTCCTGTCGATACTGGGAATGACGAGGTCACTGCGCTCGGTTGGGTCGACGTCGGTCGTTTGTGGATCGGCAGCGGTGGAGGCCTCATCAGCGAGTTGGTCGATGGCGGTCCTTCTGATTTCGGCCGGATCGACTCCGCCGGGGCGATCACCGTCATCGCGGGATCCCTGACAGAGGACCGAATCGGTTCCACCGTTTTCGTGGGGACGCAAAGGGGCGGAGTGTTCCGGACGTTGGACGGCGGCGCGACGTTCGAGGACGCGAACAACGGACTGAGCGATGCAGCGCAGAACGATCCTGACCCAGACGAGATCAACGTCCAGTCGATCGCGATCTCGGCCAATGCCGGGGCCGATGGGGTGGTACTCCTCTCGGCGAAGGATCGGGCTCCATTCCTATCTCGCGATGGAGGCTCCGCGTGGGCGATCGCCGAAGCAGGCGTCACGTGCGACGACCAGCCATACGGAGAGGCCCAGTACGCCGATGCTCCCCAGTTCAGGGAGCTTGCGATCTCGAATGGCTTTGCGGAGGACGGCACGGTGTTCTTGGCGGGCTTCGACGGTCTGTTCAGGACTTCGGATCAGGGTGAGCGGTGGGTCCAGGTGGAGACGCTTCCGGTCGGAACCATCAAGGGCCTGGACGTCTCCGGGTCGACGGCCATCGGTCTCGCCACGTATGGGGGAGGAGCCTACGTCGGTGACGAGTCCCTCGGCGATTGGGTTGTTGCGAACGAAGGGCTGATCACGACTCGGCTTGTCGACATTGCTTTCTCGCCAGACTTCGCTGTGGACGACGTGCTCTACTCGGGTTCGTCCGGTCGTATGCTGATCAGCAAGAATGCCGGCGCATCGTGGGATGCGGAACTCCAGGTGTACACGACCTGGAAGGAGCGGTTTGCATCCGCCGTCAGCAGGACGGGCCTTCCGACGCGATGGATGCTGACAGATCAGGAACGCGCCAGGCCGTATCCCACCGCCATCACGCTGTCCCCGGCCTTCACCGAGGACGACACGCTGTTCTGGGGGACACGCAAGCACGGTGTCTATCGGTCGTCGGATGGTGGGCAGACGGCCGTGCCGTCCGGCCTCGATGAAGGGGCCGCCATCAACTCCGTTGTCATGTCCCCTGCCTTCGCTACCGACCAAACGGTCTTCGCGACCGTGTTCGGCCGTGGCGTCTACAAGAGCGACAGCGGCGGCCACGGCTGGTCCCAGGCGAACGATGGCCTCGATTTCCTCGATGAGTGGCAGGCGGAGCCCATCCTCAGCGACACCAGGAAAGCGAAAATGCTGCTTGCGATCTCACCGGACTTCGAGCGCGATCAGATGATCTATGTCGCTTCGTCGGCCGGCCTGTACCGATCCACCGATGGCGGTGGCCGGTGGAGCCAACTCGGTACGGACGAGTTCGGAAGTCGGTATCGGGCTCGCGCAATAGCGCTTTCACCCGCGTTTGCTACAGATCGGACGCTCATATTGAGCGTCCGTGGTGAAGGACTGTTCAAGAGCGCAGACGGTGGCGAAACGTTCTCCGAGATTGGCCGCTCGCTGATCGAAGACCAGCGAATTGCAAACTTTCTCGCCTTCTCTCCTCGCTACGACATCGATCAAACGATCGTTGCGGCCTCGGCCGAGGGGCTGTTTGTGTCCACGAATGGTGGAGCAACCTGGGAGGTTGTTGGCAGGCCCGTTCGCTATGAGAACCATCGTGAGGTGGTCGAATACGGCGGAAACTGGGAGACCGTCAAGGACGTTGAGGCAAGTGCTTCGAGCGTGACCGTTCTTCGCGAACAGGGCAGCAGGGCATCGCTTCGCTTCGTCGGGACGGGCGTCACGTTGATCGGCTCGCGCGGCACGGATGGAGCGGCTGCAGACGTGTATCTCGATGGCGCATTGATCGAGCGCATCGACCGGATCGGTGATCAAGCAGCCGTCGCACCGTTGTTCTCACTCGACGGCCTTGTCTATGGGGCCCATACGATCGAGGTGGTGTTGGTGAACGGAGCGCTCGAAGTCGATGCGTTCGACATCGATTCGTGAGAGCGGCGCGAGCCGGTTGTGCTTCTGTCAGGCAATACCCCAGCCGTCGAAATCGGCTCTCGACAAGTACTCGTGTAACCGTTTCACGTCGTCTTTGAGTTCGTCCTCGAGTGCCTCCATCGTTTCCGGAAGGATTTCGATGGCCGAGGGGTCGGCTGCAGGAGCCGTGATGGTGCGATAAAGGCTCTTCCTCGTGCCTTCTGGCAGCGTCCGACGAGCCAACTCGTAGCCGGGGAGGCGCTGCAGGTACGTGCCGAATCGGGTCCGTTTCCTCTTCTCGGAGGTGCGATGGAACTCTCCGGTGGGGACGGAAAACTCGGGTTCCACGCCGAGGTGTGAGAAGACCGTGTGCATGGTCGCGGTTCGGTGGTGTCGGAGGTCCTCCGATAGGACAATGAGGAGCTGGCCCTGGTCGAAATGTTCCAGGTATTGCTCGATCTGGAGCGCATATCGGCTCATGTCGAGATAGAGAGGGTTCACGACGAGCTCATCGTTGATGGGGAGGACATCCCGGCCACTGACAAGGAAGTGCGCGTAGTGAGAACGCATCCGCTCGATCGGGTGTCGGATGACGTAGACGAGTCGCACATCGGGAACCAGTGAAGCGATGCGTTCCGGGACACGTCTCCGGTGCGGGTACATGGCGTAACCCGGGGACGCCTCACCGACGGCGATGGCCTCCCCGGCGTCCTCGAAGAACCGCTCGTACCATGGCGCGCCAAGCTCCCAATCTTGGTCCCGGTTGAAGAAGTGGATCTCCTTTTCTTCCGGCATGAAGACCTCCGGATGGGAACGGAGGTAGTGGTATAGGCTCGTTGTTCCCGCCTTCATGGCGCCGATGATCAAGAAGTTGGGGAGCGTGCCGCTCATGGCGTCGATCTGGTCACGTTCCCGACCGCATGTCGGAGCGTGTCTGCGGCGGAAGCTCCAACCTCTTCAAGCCGTCTCAGCTCGCTGCTGGTCGTTGTCATGGACGACGGGTCGATGGATCACTCTGGCAGGTGGAGCGAAGACCGTGGAGTTGGACGAAATGTCCGTGAGCACGACGGCGTTGGGGCCAATACGGACGTTGTCGCCGATGGTGATCGGACCAAGAATCGCGGCACCTGCACCGACATCGACTCGGTCTCCCAGCGAGGGAGCGACCTCGGTTCTCCGATTGGCTGCTGCGCCGATGGTAACTCCCTGACGGATCGTGCAGTCATCCCCGATTACCGCTTCGCGGTGGATGACGATCGATCCGGAGTGAGGCATGAAGAGACGCCGCCCCACGGTGGCTTGAGCCCGGAGCTCTATGCCGTAGTGGAGGCGGATGTAGCGCTGCAGGCTTCGGTACGTAATCCGAACGAGCCGCCGCGCAGCCTTGGAGCGAAGGTCGTGCCTCGGCATCCGTCGTTCCCATGCGCCGAGGCGATACACGGCCAGAGCGCGGAATCCTGGACGCGTCCAATCGCGCCGATGACGGATCCAGTCCTCTCGAACGATAGCGATCAGGCCTTGCAGCCCGGTGCTGGCGGAGGATTTGTCCCCCATTGAACCCCCAATCATCACCCTCGTGACACTCCGGGCAGTCCCATCGTATCAAGCCACACGAAGTGTCGGCTCGCCAACAAAGTCTGTGATTGCTGTTGACCATACCCGCGATCCGTAGTCAATACGGCTCCTTCGTCCAGTGCCGGCTTGTCCGTCGCTTCCCCGTTGCCGTGTGGCGGTCGACTGCAACCGCCCCGACGACACCTTCGCTGTCCCTGGTGAGCGAGATCGAGTCCGATGTCCCATCGGGCAACGAGACACGCCAGATGGTGGTCGGCCCTTCATCGGTTACTCGTTCAAGGTCGGGCAGGGGGGCATCGAGTGACGCCACCGTCGGCCACAACATCGTGGTGTGATGTAAGGCGCGCCGTTCCGACCAGCGGTACACGACGGTGTCCGCGGGTTGTTTGTCGTACCGGCGCTCGGAGACCCAGCCTTGGAGAGGATCCGTGCGACCGCGGACGATCTCAGGACCTTCGCACTCCGTCGGCTCGGGAATGATGGCGAGCATGGCGTCGCCGCGCGGCGACGCGAGCCGAGTCAGCTGCCGAGGTCCGCTCGTGGCCCGAACATCGATGCCTGCATGGAAGAGGATCTCGAACGACCGCGGGTGAAGTGAGGAGACATCGTCGACGATGATCCAGTAATCCGGCTTGACGAAGAGAACATGCCTGTGATGAACGACTCCTTGCGCGATGATCGAACGATCGCCCGCCCTGAGGTGGTAGTCGCCGTAGCCGTCCTCATAGTCCGCAGACGCGAAGTCGAATACCGAGCCCGTTTGCCACGTGCCGTGAGGGCCTGAGGCCACCCGGGCCCTGCGATGCTTGGGATTCCACCTCCGCACTTGGCTCAGCCCTGTAACCACCAGAGTGTTGTGCGCCCGCGAACTAACGAAGAAGTCTCTCTCCGGATCGTTGATGTTGTAGGTGTAGGTCCCCGGGTCCACGAGGAAGGCCGTTCCGAGGGCGAATACCTCGACGTTCAACTTGTCCTCATGACCGTGATGGCCGCCGAATGGGCCACTTTCGAATAGCAAGTACTTTCCGGTAGCACGCCATGTGTCGCGCATGACATACCAGCCGGCGTCTGGAACTGCCACGGAGTCCGCTGCGGGAGCCGTGCCGTCTCTCCCCCCGGTGGCGATGAATGCCAATGACGGATCGTTCAGGTTTGTGGCAGCCTCGGAGAGCATCTCGCCCCAGTCGAAGCCTGCAGGGAAGTAGCCGTCGCCGATCATGGGCAGCGATCCGTCGGGTCGAGTGAGCGCGGCTAGGGCTCCGAACATGGCAGCGAGACGGCCTGTCATGAACTGACTGCGATGATCGTTCTGACCGCGAAACAACTCGACTGCGTATGCGAATTCCTCGAGGGCAAGCACCTGATACGGCGTGCAGAGTTCGTAGTGGCTGCCGTCGGCATTCACCTGCTCCTCGAGGGCCCCATGCAGCCGAGTTGCCGCCGTCTCCCACCACCCCTCGGAGGTGTCGAACTCGGGGAACGCCGTGCTCAGGTGGGCCAGGCCGTTGGCTTCGCGCAAGAGGTGGTTCCCGGTGTTGTGATGTCGCTGCAGGTACACGCCGTGGTCGAAGAGGCTGCGGAGCATCGCCAACCTTGCCTCGGAGGTGAAAGCCGGTGAATCTTGAATGACGCCAAAGACGGTTGGCCAGATGAGACAGCGGATGCCGGCCTCCATCAGCGCCCAGGTGCGGCTCGATTCGTCTTTCGAGGGAGGGCGCGGGGCCGATGCAACCCAATCTCGGACCGCTCGATCGAGGAACTCAGCGTAGCGGTCGTTGCCGGTGACCCGGTAGGCCTCGGCCACGGGCATCCACCAGAAATGGCGATTCAGCTTACGGGTTGCTTCTCCACGCGGGTCATTCGTCGGAGCGTGGTGCCAATCGATCTCGGTCTCGAAATGGATCTCGCCGAACGAGCCGAGGTTGATGTAGCGGTCGAGCACGCGGTCGGCGGCGCGCTCCACATCGGCCGCCGCCGGCAGCGCCTCGGCCGTCATGTGGCGTGGGAACGACGGCCATGAGGCGGCCGGTCGCCGTTCGAAGTGACCGAGCAGCTCGCCGATTGCAATCTCGGGGGTGCGCGTCAGCCGGTCCGGTGCATCGCGGATTGCGAACAGCTTCAGGAATTGCTCGTCGGTCATGTCGAGCGCTGATGGGAGGGCGTGAGTCAGGGAGATTCGGAGTCGCGAAACCGCGTGTTTGGCACGACTCATGCCCTTGCGGAAGGTCGTCCGGAGATCGCGTTCACCTTCGTCCGGGTTTGCCCGCAATGGGGGCTCCATGCCTGAGTCAACCACCGTGTGAGGAGGCGCTCACGTTCTTCGCCCCTCGGAGAGTAGTCGCGTGACCCTGAGGCTCCGGGCTCGGTCCCGCACAGATCCCATGCCGCGCCTTGCTCGGTAGGTGCGAAAGCGAACCTCCGAAGACACGCGCTCCTTCGTGCCGACCGCTCGGCTGACACACGGGTAGCCGAACCGTCTCATCTCGGCGCCGAGAACGATCTCAGTGTGCTGGACCTGTGCCGGCGTGAGCACCTGCTGCCAGCGTTCGATGCTTCCGGCGCGGACCTCTCCGTCTTGATGGTATGCCCCGGTCTTGTGTCCGCCCCGGGCCTCCCGATCGAGGAAGTCCGATGGGTAGCTCAGAAGCAGCCAGTCGAGGATCTCGTGCAACGCGATCTCCGGTTCGGTTACCAAGTGCTCGTACCGGACGACCCGCACGCTGGGTGAGTCGTTCCAGCGGCGGATTTCGTAGACGCTGTCGCGCCAGGCGGAGAGGATCGTATCTGCGTCGAGTTTCGCCCACCGCTGATCGACCTTGAGGTACGAGGCCAACACGCCACGCGGATCACGGAGCAGGAACAGGATCTGGGCGTCCGGGTACCAGTCGAGCATCGTGCGGATGTACCTGAAATGACTCGGTGTCTTCTCTCCGGCGCGCGCCTTTCCTTGCGATCTGGCGTGGACGAGAAGGAGCGAGGTGAAGATCCCCTCGAGATCGACGTGTTCGAGTTGGTCGATCTCCGTTCTGAGCACCGTAGGATCGACGCCGAGGCGAGCAAACTGCTCGCGCTCGACGAAATCCTTCCAACACGTCTCGAACGCCGCCGGAGAACCGAGGTCGACTCCGAGGTAGCGGCCGGCGAAGGCGTTGAAGAAGTGGCTCTCCCGCGGGAGCATCGCCACATCGGGGTGGTCGGAGAGCAGCGAGCGGAGCAACGTCGTGCCCGATCTCCCCGAACCCACGATGAAGATCGGCGCCGTCAACACATCCGCTTTCCCCATGGTTGTCCCCCCTGCCCAGTCACCCACGCCGATAGGATATCAGCCGGACGATGCCTCGCTCCCATGAGACCTTGCTCGGCTCTGACCTGATCCGGGCGGGCCGGTGCGCGCGAAGCCGCATGGTACCCTTTGGTTTGGTTCGGGGTCCGGCGGAGTCTGAGGTGTCCTCGAACACGTCCCTGCGGGCAACGACGTCGTGGTATCGGGTAGGCAGGTTGTGGTTCGTATGAGCGGTTCGGACAAGTCAGACGAATCAACACGACCGGTGGGTGCCCCCAATCTGATCAGCGTCGTGATGCCGATCTACAACGGCGAGGAAACCGTCGAACAACAGCTGAGCGCCCTCGAGCACCAGACCTATCCAGGTGACTGGGAACTCGTGATCGTCGACAACGGCTCGACCGACGAGAGCGCCGCCATCGCTCACCGATGGGAAAGCCGTCTTCCTGGCCTTCGAGTGATCTCGGCAACGGACGGTCAGGGTGTCGGCTACGCCTGCAATGCCGGAGCGTCCGCGGCGCGCGGTGACTTCATCATGTTCTGCCACCAAGACGATGTCGCAGACCCGCATTGGCTGGAGGCAGTTGCGCTCACCGCGGCGAGCAGCGATGCGGTGGGGGGGCGCAACGAGTACGCGAAGCTAAACGACGAGTTGGTGACGGTCTGGAGGCCGCCGCCGCCGCCCGATCGGCTCCCGGTCGCCATGCATTTCCTCCCCTTCGCGGTTGGAGCCAACCTGGGCATGTGGACCGAGGTTTTCGGCGCCATCGGTGGCTGGAGCGAGGACCGTAGCTACGGCGGCGAGGACGTCGACCTCTGCTGGCGCCTGCAACTGGCCGGCTACCGTCTCGGCTATTCCCCGGACGCCGTGATGCACTTCCGCTTCAGGTCAGATCTTCGGCTGTTGTGGAAGCAGTTCGTGGATTTCGGGCGCGCCGAGCCGCATCTGTTTCGCAAGTACCGCGAGCACGGGCTGCAGCAGAGCAGCGTGAAAAGTGCCCTGAAGCAATGGGCAGTTGGGCTGATCCGACTCCCCGATCTCGCCCGCTCCGCAGAGCGCAAGGGCATCTGGGTGCGCAAGATGGCCTACAAATGGGGCAGGCTCAACGGCAGCCTGGAGAGCCGGACGCTCTACCTGTGACGAGGACCATGAAGGGCGTCGTGCTGTCCGGCGGAAGCGGTACGCGGCTGCGGCCGATCACCTACTCCATCGCCAAGCAACTCGTGCCCGTGGCGGGAGCGCCGGTCTTGTTCCATGGGCTCCGCGAGCTTGCCGCGGCAGGGATCGAAGAGGTGGCACTCATCGTGAGCCCGGAAACCGGCGACCAGGTGCGGGCGGCCATCGAGGAGGCTGGTGATCTCGGCATTCGGGCGACCTTCATCGTCCAATCTGAGCCGAAGGGTCTTGCCCACGCCCTCCGTTGCGCGCTGCCGTTCCTGGACGGCGACGACTGTGTGATGTACCTAGGGGACAACCTGGTCGATGGCGGAGTGAGGGCCGCTGTAGACGGATTCCGACGCACGGAATCGTCGTGCCAGGTGCTGGTCGCACATGTGGACCACCCGGAGGCGTTCGGTGTTGTCGAGGTCGATGCCGCCGGCGGCGTGCTTCGCCTGGTCGAGAAGCCCAAGGTTCCTCAGTCGAATCTCGCCATCATCGGTGTGTACGTCTTCGACCGCCACATCGCGCAGGCGGTCGAAGCCATCGAGCCATCGTGGCGGGGTGAGTATGAGATCACCGATGCCATCCAGCACCTCGTCGATTCGGGCCGCCCTGTGGGAGCGACCGTCTTGGAGTCGTGGTGGAAGGACACGGGCCGCAAGGAGGACATCCTCGATGCCAACCGCATCGTCTTGGGAGGGCTGCAGGCCTCCATCGAGGGCGAGCTCGTGGCCTGCACCGTCGAGGGACCGGTGAGCATCGAAGCGGGAAGCCGACTCGTCGACTGCACACTCATTGGCCCAGTGATCGTGGGCAGGGGCGTCGAGGCGAGAAATGCGCGAATCGGGCCCAACGTGGCCATCGACCGCGACTGCCGCATCGAGGGGGGGTCGATTGTCGACACGGTCGTCATGTGGGGATCCGAGATCGTCGGGTGGGACATCGTCGACAGCCTCATCGGCCCGGAATCTCAGATGCGGCCGCCGGCTCCGACCGGGGCGGTTTCGCTGACGCTGGGACAGCGGACCATGCTCGGCGCAGACTGACCGACCCGAACGGCGCCGGCAGGCTGCACGATGGGGTCAGAACCAGTCCGAGTCTGGCTCCACCTTGCGCCCCATTCGGCCGGTCCACCCATCCCACGCCGCAGTCGCATTGAGGCGAAGGTGGCGGATCGAGAGTCGTGGAGATACTGGGAGGTTTGCAAGCGGTTTGAGGAATCCCCGCACAACCGATATTCGCGCAGCGGCGAGTGATTGACCGTTGTGTCGCAGGATGAAGATGAGATTGCGGAGGCTGTAGTACCGCCTCCACCCCGGTTCGCCGAGGCTCATCGTCATTCCGACGTAGGGAGTTGGCCGATTCTGCCGACGGATCCTCCACACATCGCCGCGAGCGAAAAGCCGGAATCCGGCGCGACGCAACCGCAGACAGAACTCGAGCTCTTCGAATCCAAAGAAGAGCCGTTCGTCAAAGGGACCAACCTCGCGAATCGCCCCGACCCTGTAGATCGGGAACTGGTTGCCTGCAATGACATCCACGCGGACCGGACCCACCAACTCCTCATCCGGCACCCGTACGACGCGTCCTCGGCCGACATCGAACCGACTTCCAACCGCGCCGACACCGCCGAGCCTGTCGTGTGTCCGTGCCATGTCGAGTGCGAAGGTGTGGAGCCGCTCGATCAGATCGTCTGGGGTCGGTGGATCGTCATCATCGAGGAGAATCAGCCAGTCATCGCGTGCCGCGGAACTGAGCACCCGTTGCATGCCAAGTGCGATACCTCCGGCAGGTCCGAGGTTGGTCGTGGCGGGAAGGTACGTTATCCGAGAGCGGAGAACGGACCGATCGACCACGGGTTCGGCAGATCGCTCTGGGTCGTTGTCGACGACGAAGATACGGTCTGGGCTCCTGGTCTGGGCATCGAGTGCCTCGATCATGAGCGCGAGGTCGCGGGGGCGTCGATAGGTGACGATGATGCCGTACAGGGTCATTCTTCAGCCTGCTCCGCCGGACTCAGGCGCGACCGCGCCGAGTGAAGCGCTGGATGTACCCCGGAGACGATGGCGGCGAATCGTTCCGGGGTTGTCGTGTCGTTGACGCGCAACCGCGATATGCGCAGCGGATCACTCGTCACCGTGGCGAGGTGATGATCGAACAGCACCCCGATCTGGTACCCGAGATCGACGAGAGCAGCTTCGGCGCGTTCGGAGTGGTTCCCGTTGGGGTAGGCGAACAGGACAGGGGGGACACCGATGTTTGCTCTCATCCACTCATGGGCACTCTCGACTTGGTCTAGTTGAACGGACGGCTCGCATCGATCGAGGCAGGGATGGTCCCACGTGTGGTTGCCGATCTGCCATCCCGAGTCGATGAGAAGTCGGAGCTCTGTGGATGTCACTTGCCGGCGTTGGAAGGGAGCGCCGTTTCGGTCCACGATCGACGCCGCCAACCCGGCGACGATTTCGCGTCGCCGCGTATCGTCCAGGGTCTTCAAGCGTCGCTTGAGAGAACCGAGTTCGGTCGCACGGTACTGGCGCTCGCCAAGGCGAACCGTCTCACCGAGGTCCAGGGCGGCGGCAACCGTGTCCCACCAGAGGGGCTGATGGCTGTCGACGACGCCGGGGCAGATGAACACGGTTGCAGGGATCTGGTATTCGGTCGTTACCGGGAGCGCGTTTTCGATGACGCTCGGCTCGCCGTCGTCGAACGTCACCCACACGGCGGCGTCTGGGAGCGGGTCGCCTCCGTGGAGAGCGTCGATCACCGCTGCTGCACCGACGGGGTGATAGCGCTCGCGGATGTGCCGCATGTGGCGAGGGAAGAAGCTGTCGCGTTCTACGCCGTGGTAGGCGAGAACGCGAAGCTGCCTTCGGGATGCTCGCCGGGGGAGGGCAGTGACCGGCCCGCTTCCGAGCGCTCGATCCGCCAGGCGTATCACGCGATCCACCATGTGTGACTCGTTCTTCGCGAATACGCAGCGTAGCGACCCGGCCACCCTCATACACTGTCGGCATGAACTGGATGAAGCGAGCAGCGCAAGGTGCTGCCCCGTTGGTATCTGCGAAGCATCGCCGGTGGAAGCGCTTGCTGGCCAGCCTGACCTTTGATCCCGCGGACGCATCGGGACCGCTCGAAGAACCAGGTGCCGCCGACTTCATCATCTGCGGTTGTCCCCGTACAGGGACCAGTCTCCTCAGCGCGCAGCTCTATCAGCCACCGAAGGTGGTCACCGTCATGGAGCCGTGGGACGGGCTGCGGATGGCGCCTGCCGCCCTGTTTGCCGATCTGCGGCAGGAGCTGGCAGGTGGAGTGCTGCGGCGTGGCAAGCTCGACATCGACCGTCTCGAGGCCAGCGGCGAGGTTCAGTGGTGGACCGAAGGCCACAAGGTGGTACCCGCGGCTCTCGAAGAGGAGTATCAACTCGGTGTCAAGTGGACTGCGTTTTGGAGGTACCTCGATTTCCTTCCAACGACGAGGTTCCTCGTCTGTGTACGTGATCCTGCCGAAACGGTCGCCTCGTTCAAGAAGTCGGGGGGTCGCCTCGAGCGTGGACTCAACTACGACGTTCCCTTCAACGGTGAGATGAACTCCTATCTGGAGACAACGACGCACGATCCGGAGCTGCGCAGGGTGCTGCTGTACGAGTACATCAACAAGCGGGTGATTCCACATCTCGATCGACCTGAGGTGTTCGTCGTGCGCTACGAGCGTTGGTTCTCTGAGCCCGACGCCCTGCGCGACGAGATCGCCGAGTTTGTTGGCGTTTCGCTGGCGGAATGGCGGGTGTCGATCCGTCCTCCTGCGGCGGCGAGTGACCAGCTGTCCGAGCGGGAACGGAAAGCGATTCGAGAGCGATGCCCATCGGCGGAAGCCCTTGGTTATCAGGCTCCTGGTGCGTAGACGGTGAGAGTCCTCATCGTGGTCAATGGCCTCGGCACCGGCGGTACGGAGCGTTCGCTTGCCGAAATGCTCCCGGGCTATGCCCAACGCGGCGTCAACGCCATAGTCGCGTGCTTCTACCGACGTGACGAAGGGGTGCAGGATGGCGTGATCGCTGCCGGGCACGATGTGAGGTTCATCGAGGAGAAGTCGGTGCCGACGCGGGCCCGCGCCCTGCGGCGCTTGGTGGAGGAGGAGCGCGTCGATCTCATCCACACTCAGCTCTTCGACGCCAACATGGCAGGCCGGCTTGCCGGCGTCGGTCTCGAAGCGCCTGTGCTCACGAGCCTGGTGAGCATGAGCTACGAGCCGATTCGTTCTACCGATCCGAATATCTCGCGCCATAAGCTTCGAGTTGTCAGGGCAGTCGACGGCTGGACTTCTCGACACCTGACGAACCACTTCCACGCGGTTTCACACGCCGTCAAGGATGCAGCTGTTCGTGCGCTCGGCATCGACCCGAGTCGAGTCACCGTCGTGGAACGCGGTCGAGACGCTCGCCGTCTTGGTGAGCCGTCGTTCGAGCGGCGGACGACGGTACGAGAAGCGCTCGGTATCGATCCGGATGCGCCCGTGCTGATCACGGCCGGTCGGCAGGAGTACGTCAAGGGTCACGTCTATCTCCTCGAAGCGATGGCCGAGCTCCGTACACGCGTCCCAGGAGTCTTGTTGCTGCTGGCAGGGCGCCGCGGCAACGCCAGCGAGGAGCTGGATACAGTGTATGAGCGCCTGGGACTCGGGGACACCGTGCGGTTGCTCGGCCACCGTGATGACGTCCCCGATCTGCTGGCTGCGTCGGACATCTTCGTGCTTCCTTCGCTCATCGAGGGGATCGCCGGTGCGGTCATCGAAGCCATGGCGTTGGGCTTGCCGGTGGTGGCGTCGGACATCCCGTCAACACGCGAGGTGCTCGATCCGGGTGGGAACGCCCTGCTGGTGACTCCTCAGCAACCGACTGATCTGGCCGACGCCGTCGCGACGCTGCTCGGCGATCACCCGATGATGGAACGGTTCGCCGAAGCAAGCCGGCACCGCTTCGAAGAGCGCTTCACCCTCGACCGGATCGTCGACCGCATGGTGGCGATGTACGGGAACGTGATCGAAGGGAACCTCTCCAGCTAATCATCGTCCTTGCGGTTGTCGCGCCTCCTCAAGCCCGTGCCGCCGGTCCGAGGAAGAAGCACCCACAGCGGTATGCCCGCCAATGTCGTTGTGGTTCAGGCCGCGATGTAGGTGGCGGTGATGGTGACGTTGCTGGCGGGCATGGTCACGGTGGTCGAAGCATTGTTGACGTTGGCCACTGTGCTGGTGTCTCCGGTCCATTGGTCGAACACTTGCCCGGCCGGTGGCGCGCTGGCAGAGACCGGTACCACCGTCCCTGCCGTATAGCTGCCGTCACCCGAACCCGAAATCACCGTCAGCGTGTACAAGATGTCCCGATAGGTGGCGGTGATGGTGACGTTGCTGGCGGGCATGGTCACGGTGGTCGAAGCATTGTTGACGTTGGCCACTGTGCTGGTGTCTCCGGTCCATTGGTCGAACACTTGCCCGGCCGGCGGCGCGTTGGCGGTCACGGTCACCATCGTTCCCGCCAAGTAGCTGCCGTCTCCCGAACCCGAATTCACGGTCAGTGTGTACAGGGTCTGGTAGGTGGCGGTGATGGTGACGTTGCTGGCGGGCATGGTCACGGTGGTCGTGGCACTGTTGACATTCGCTACGGCACTGGTGTCTCCGATCCATTGGTCGAACACTTGACCAGCCGGCGGCGCGTTGGCGGTCACGGTCACCATCGTTCCCGCCAAGTAGCTGCCGTCTCCCGAACCCGAATTCACGGTCAGTGTGTACAGGGTCTGGTAGGTGGCGGTGATGGTGACGTTGCTGGCGGGCATGGTCACGGTGGTCGTGGCACTGTTGACATTCGCTACGGCACTGGTGTCTCCGATCCATTCGTCGAACACTTGACCAGCCGGCGGCGCGTTGGCGGTCACGGTCACCACCGTTCCCGCCAAGTAGCTGCCGTCTCCCGAACCCGAGATCACGGTGAGCAGGTAGGTCTTCAGAGCGAAGCTGGCGGTGACGAATCGCGCTTGGGTCATCGATACGGTGCAGGAGCCGGTGCCGGTACAGGCCCCGGACCAGCCGGTGAATGTGGAACCCGCCGACGCCGACGCCGACAGTGTCACCGAGGTGCCGTGGGTGTAGGACTGGGTGCAGTCGAAGCCGCAGTTGATACCTGCCGGGATCGACGTCACCGTCCCCGAGCCCGTCCCGGCCTTGGACACCGACAACGTGTAGCTGTTGACGGTGAACGTGGCGGTGACGCTTCTCGTTGTGGTCATCGATACGGTGCAGCTGCCGACGCCCGAACAGCCGCTCCCGGTCCAGCCGGTGAATGTGGAACCCGCCGACGCCGACGCCGACAGTGTCACCGAGGTGCCGTGGGTGTAGGTGTTGGTGCAGTCGAAGCCGCAGTTGATACCTGCCGGGATCGATGTCACCGTCCCGGAGCCGGTCCCGGTCTTGGACACCGTCAGCAGGTAGGTCTTCAGAGCGAAGCTGGCGGTGACGCTGCGGGCTGCTGTCATCGATACGGTGCAGCTGCCGACGCCCGAACAGCCGCTCCCGGTCCAGCCGGTGAATGTCGATCCGAGCAGAGGCGACGCCGACAGTGTCACCGAGGTGCCGTGGGTGTAGGTGTTGGTGCAGTCGAAGCCGCAGTTGATACCTGCCGGGATCGATGTCACCG
>Ga0255054_10000872_pt1 | contig 17596 bp, 13 predicted proteins | sample JV7_2_23_MG_FD_188634 | JGI IMG/M metagenome (GOLD analysis project Ga0255054, IMG submission 188634) | Seawater microbial communities from Jervis Inlet, British Columbia, Canada - JV7_2_23 | ecosystem: Environmental > Aquatic > Marine > Inlet | place: Canada: British Columbia | collected...
TGGTAAGAGGAATTAATCAGAATAAATAAAAAAAAGAGCAAAGAAAAATATTTCATTTTAGTTACGGATTGAATACTCATCTTACTACAAATAAATTTTACTAAATGGAGAGGGAGGTAGTCAATCTTGAAGAAGGATTGATAATCTTCAAAACCTACAAAAAAGAGATAATCGTGAGTTAAAGATAAAAGAAAGAAAAGAAGAAAGATTATTTCCAGAAAATGACTATTAATACACAAAAAATTAAAGAAAGGCTGGTTTGGACCAAACCTTGCTTCATGATTTCAAACTTGGGGCGAAGCACAATAATACTCCAAAGTACATGAACTACCATGGGGACAAAAGCAAGAGGAACCAGCACTGGCACGCTTTTGGTAAATACCAAAAGGACAAGAATAATAATCAAGAGAACAATATAAGCTAAACACTCCTTCACTAAATTTATATTAAAGGGAAAACTCAGAATTCTTTTTCGTGCCCGAGCAGCCTTTTTCCGCATCTTTATGTAAAAAATGCTTCCTGCAAAATAGAAAACGTTAAGCAGCCAAAGGATAAGCGTTCCCCTCGAGAACTTCCCTGCAGAAAGGACAACGCCCACCGGAGCGCTTATAGTGAGGAGGGCAACTCCTAGAAGTTCTCCAATCAATGTTCTTTCTTTCCGGTATAGAGCAAGATATGTATGAAAGAGAAATAAAGATAAGGCTATCAGTCCGATTATTATTAAATCACCTAATCTATATCTAAAAATAAGCCAAAGGAAAATTCCAATACCACCTCCTAGAAAAAGAAGAAATGCCGGCCACAACTCTCCCCTTTTAATCCTTTGAAGCCTAACTTCAGAAAAGTACATTTTAAGGATCAGATGCAGCGGCTGTCTGCTCAAGAAGAGAAGGAGAAGGCCAAAGAATCCGAGGATTCCTCTTCCAGATATCCCCCCGCCAACAGCCACTCCAACAAAATAAGGGAGGATTAAAATAGCCCAAGCACCGTGTTCTTTGGGAATAAGAGTTTTTAGCGACATTTTTCCTGAGAAATCGTGATTTAGATATTAGCTTTCATCATAAAAGAATCTTACTTTCTATTTATTATAGTTACAGCAGTTTATATTTTTCTTGGATTACAATCAAGTTATTCTATAGATTTTATTAAATTGAGAAAATATATAATATTACTTGACATACATTATATAGAATTCTATATTCTTTACCATACAAAATATAGTATAAATTCCAATACGCTCCAGGAGGGATAATGACGGCTACAAACGGATTTTCGCAAAATGCACTGAGGATTTTGAAGGCCCGATATTTCATGAAGAACGAAAAAGGCGAATTTCTGGATAAAACCCCATCTGATCTCTTCCGGAGGGTTGCTCGTTTCGTTGCTTCTGCAGAGGGAACAAAAAAAGAAGAGGAACATTGGGCTCATAAATTCTTCGAGGTTATGATAGCGCGGGATTTTTTTCCTAACAGCCCAACTCTTACAGGAGCCGGAAGAAAAATGTGCCTGAGCGCATGCTTTGTTCTTCCCATTGAAGATTCTATGGAATCTATTTTCGAAACGACAAAAAACGCTGCTTTGGTCCATAAAGAAGGAGGGGGGACAGGTTTTGACTTCAGCCTTCTCCGTCCTAAGGGAAGTTTTGTTCAAAAGACTCAGGGGGTCGCCTCTGGTCCTGTCTCTTTTCTTCAAGTTATTGACTCTGCGACCGAGGCTGTAAAACAAGGCGGAACAAGGCGTGGGGCTAACATGGGCATTTTAAGGGCGGATCATCCTGATATAGAGGAATTTATCATGATGAAAAGGAATGGAACAAGCGCCAACAATTTTAATATATCTGTGGCGGCTCCAAATGAATTCATGGAGGCAGTGAAAAATAACGGCCTTTATAATATTTACGACCCTCACCTTAAAAAGAAGGTGAAGAGAAAAAAGGCCCGTGAGATATTTGATATGATTGTCGAGTCTGCCTGTGCTGTGGGTGACCCTGGCCTCATCTTCATCGACAGAATCAATATGCATAATTCCACAAAAGACCTGGGCCCTATCAGAGCCACCAACCCCTGTGGAGAACAACCTCTCCACGAATATGAATCTTGTAATCTGGGTTCTATCAACTTAGCCAACTTTTTCGACTCCCGAAAAAAGGACAAATTTGATTGGGACAGATTCGCAGAAATAATTTCTGTAGCTGTCAGATTTTTAGATAATGTCATCGATGTCAATAAATATCCCCTGTCCCAAATCGAAAAGAAAACAAAAGGGAACAGGAGAATAGGGCTCGGAGTCATGGGCTGGGCTGATCTTCTAGTTAAAATGAAAATCAAGTATGACTCAACCCCAGCTCTCACACTTGCTGATAAAATCGCCTCTTTTTTGAGACAAAAAGCTGAGGTTGAATCCCAAGAATTGGCTGAAAGTAGAGGAAGTTTTCCAAACATTTCAAAGTCAATTTATAAAGAAAAAGGGATGCGGAATGCGACTGTCTTTACTATCGCTCCTACTGGAACGATTTCTCGCCTGGCAGGATGTTCCTCCAGCATTGAGCCAATTTTTGCCCTTGAATTTACCTCGAAAATTATCGATGGAGAGATAAAAGACGTTCATCCCCTCTATCTCGAATGGAAAAACACAAACCCTGATAAGCCTTTGCCTGAATATTTTGTAACCGCTCACGAAATCTCTCCAGAATGGCATATAAAAATGCAGGCTGCATTCCAAAAATATGTGGATAATTCTGTCTCAAAAACGATAAATTTTTCCAATAAGGCCACAACTAAAGACGTAGAAAAGGCTTATCTCTTAGCTTATGAGTTGGATACTAAAGGAATCACTATTTACAGGGACGGCTGCCGGGCTGAACAGGTTCTTTACAAGTCTTTGCCCTCAAAAAAACTTCATCCTAAGGAAAGACCCAATTCTCTTCCCTCTGTTACCGATAAAATAAAAACTGGATTTGGTAATCTCTACCTCACTATATCTTACTTTAATAAGAAGCCTTTTGAGGTTTTTACAAGTATCGGCAAAAGTGGCTATTCCACCATGGCAGATGCTGAGGCTTTGGGAAGATTGATATCTTTAGCCCTGCGGAGTGGGGTTGAACCCAAGGAGGTCGTAAGCCAGCTAAAAGGAATCGGAGGCTCTGAGCCTATCTTTACTGAAGGAGGCCTTGTTCAATCTATTCCTGATGCTATAGCAAAAGTACTGGAACGACATATAGGAGAGATTGAAAGCAATCCCAAAGATTTCTTTACTGTTTCCTGTAAAATCTGCGGCGCTTCTCTCCCCGATGAAAAGTGTCCCACATGCCCCAACTGCGGCTGGAATAGATGTTCAGGGACATAATCCAATATCCTTTCAGAATTTCTCTTGATTACCCAGACTATAATTGCTAAAATTTTATTTAAATCTTTTTAGATTCTCTTTCTCGGCAAAAAGATGATTATAGCTGAATTTGCAATCTTCCCTACTAGTGAAGGAGTGTCAGTAAGTAAATATGTCAAGGAAGTGATAAGAGTCATTGAAAGCTCCGGACTGAAGCACGAAACCGGCGGCATGGCCACAACAATCGAAGCTCCTGACTTGGATACTCTGTTTAAAGTTATAGAAAAATGTCATGAAGCCTTAGTGAAAATGGGAGCCCAAAGGATTCATATTGACTTGAGGATTGACCACCGCCTGGACGTAGAAGCTTCTATCGAATCAAAACTTAAGGCTCTGGGAAAAAGATAAATTGATCCCTCCTTAAAGAAACGCCTCAGCTGCTTTCCCTCAGAAGCGGCCTGGTGAGGCAAGTGGGACCACCTGCCCCCTTCTTGGAAATATCTTCTCCTCCGTACTCCCAAACCTCAACTCCTTTATCTTCGAGCAACTGTTTTATCTGAGGATTACCAGAAATCATTATGCATTTTCGGGGAGAAACCGCAAGAATATTGCAAGCCATGGACTCAAATTCAGAATCTGAAACCTCGAGGAGCTGGATGCCTCGTCGCAGGAGCAATTCTCTGAAGGGTACGGGAAGAAGTCTGGAATAAACCACGGCTAAATCGTGGTTAACAGGGCTGATTAGCGACATCAAATGCAGGACGTCACCAGGCCCTTTCCAGTGCGGCAAGGGAACGACAATAAATTCATCAACCATGTCTCTGGTGAGTTCCTTCAACTGACGGATGCCTTCCTCGTTTGTGCGGTAGCCCAAACCCACAGCAAGAGTGCGTTCATCGATCCACACCAGATCGCCACCTTCCAGCGTTCCTTCACCGGTAATAGAGCCGAGAATGGGAATGCCCAATTCAAGGAGAAACTCTCCGGCGGCTGATGGCTCTGCACGACGTTTCTCTTTACCCATGTTGCATAAGATGGCCCCTTTATTCGTAATGATGACAGGATCATGCACATATATGGAATCGAGTCCCGCCTTATCATTTTGGGGCAGATAATAAATATCTGAGATGGACTTCTTCAGATATTCAACGAAATTATCATATTCCTTGAGTGCCTTATCGTAATCTGGAGAAGCCAAATAATTCAACTCTTTCCATTGAGACTGAATATTATCTTGACTTAGGAAGGCGTCTTTGGGGTGTTTGAGCAAAAGATTTTTGATCTGATCAACCTCAGATTGGCAGCTAAATTTCATGATTTTACCTTTAAAATATCATTATAGATTAAAAAATAAAGCCTTGGTAGATTATATATTTTTTTTGCCTCTCCGGCTCAATAACAAAAAGGACGGCGATAAAGAAAGGAAAATTTGGCTTCTCTCTCCTGTTTAAGTTGTTTGACTCAGATTTCTCTCTCCTGATTTATATATGATTCCGCCTCCAATAACCACATTTCTATCGTAAAAAACTACAGCTTGGCCGGGAGTAACAGCTCTCTGGGGTTTCTCGAATTCCACCAAAATATGATCTGAATCTATTGGGGTGAGGAGAGCTTTCGCTTCCTGGTGTTTGTACCTAATTTTAGCTTTTACGCTAAACGGCTCTGCTATTTTAACCTTTGAAATCAAGTTCACCTGGGAAGCTAAAAGAGTTTTTTCATTAAGCTGGTCAGAAGAGCCGACAACGATTGTATTCTTATCACTCTGGATGGAAAGAACATACAGCGGTTGGGAAGCAGCTATGCCCATTCCCTTCCTCTGGCCGATGGTAAAATGCGCAATTCCCTCGTGCTGACCCAAAACTCGATTCTCGCGGTCTACAATAGGCCCGGGCCGGAACGCTTTAGGAATTCTTTGGCGAAGAAATCGAACATAATCATTATCAGGAATAAAACAAATCTCCTGGCTTTCATGTCTCTGAGCTACAGATAGACCTAATTTCTGTGCTTTTTCTCTTACATTTTCTTTTGTGAAATTTCCGATCGGCATCAAAGTGCGAGAGAGCTGTTCTTGAGTTAAAGGATAGAGGAAATAAGATTGATCTTTCTTTTTATCCTTTCCCTTTTTGAGAAGATACCGCTCTGATCGAGTATCGTATTCGACGCGAGCATGGTGGCCGGTAGCTAGATAATCCGCTTCAAACGCCTTGAGCTTCTTCATCAGAAAATCGAATTTAATATGTTGATTGCAGCGGATGCACGGATTGGGAGTACGGCCTTTAGAATATTCCCCACAGAAGTCGGTGATTACACTCTTGTCGAACCGATCTCTAAAATCAACAACATAGTGGGAGATTCCTAGAGATATGGCAACGCGATGGGCATCTTCGGTTGCTTGCCACCCGCAGCAGCTTCTTAAATCCTCCGACGTGCAATAATCTTTAGGCAACGAGAAGAGCTTCATCGTTACTCCGATGACTCCATAGCCCTGCTCTTTGAGGAAAGCTGCGGCCACCGATGAGTCCACTCCCCCGCTCATGGCTATAACTACTTTTTTTTGCTTCATCTTCTTTTTATCTACAGGATACCAACAATCTATAGGATACCAAAAAAAAGCCAACAGGCAACAATATTTATTGTCATAACAAGATTTATTGTCACTGCAAAATTTATAGGCATTGTGAGATTGGCTGTCATTGTGAGATTGGCTGTCATTGCGAGCGAAGCGAAGCAATCTCATAATTTAAAAAGAAAAAAGTAGCCTGCCCCCTTTTTTATCATTTTTTATATTCAATAAATTTCTTCTTCAAAGGCGGGCTTGATAAATCCAACTCCCACAATAAACAAGGGGGACAATTGCTTTGCGCGGCAAACGCCCTGAGCGTTAGGCATATTCTTTTTATTTGAATACGGTTTGAGATCTATGCTAATTTAGAGGCACTAATGAGGAAGATAAATATCTCGCAGATTGATACTTTATTCGCGAATGGAAATTATCCTATAGAGTTTCTGTTTTACTACAAAGGAAGATTAAAAACAAAGAGAATAAGGTCTGCGCTAACAAAATTATCTTCCGATTTTTGGCCATTGTTTGGGGAATACAAGTCAGGAATAATCTATTTTGATAATTATTCAGAAAATGAGTGTTTTGATGAAGAGGTGGTTGACCAGGAATTCGATGCAGCAGAAACAAACATAAATATTTATATGAAATACGCCCGTATTAATCCATCCGACATGAAGAAGTTATTCTATCTAAAAATTATTCAGTATAGGAATGGCACTATATTGATCCCCAAAATGAATCACCTTGCTGGTGATGGCTACAGCTATTTTTATTTTCTTTCAACACTTTCTGCAGTCTCCCGGAATATGTTCATTCCGTTCAAAACGAACCTCACTCGTTCGCTTTATAGACCCCATCACCAAAGAACAATATTAAAAGAATTCTTGTTCACTGAAAGTATATTAAAACCATTCCGGCATAGTGACCAATTCACTATAGAGTTTGAAGAAATTCCAAGGCAAGATGTCTGGATTGCCATAAAAGATGTCGCTTCCAAGTTTAACTGCCGGATTTCCACAAATGATGTTTTATCCGCGTTGGCCATTAAAAAATCGGTCAAGCTTCAGAAGGAGTATTTCGGAGACAATGTTCAGCTAACAATACCAATTGATGTGCGAAGACAGATTAATGAATACGGCCAAAAATATTTCGGCAATGGAATTATGTTAAAAGTAATAAATTTCAAAACGAAATATATAGAAAATTCGAGTGCTAATGAAATTGCCATTGAAATCAGAAAATCCATGCCAAGCGTATCAAAAGATGCTTATATAAAATATTTAGAAGAATTAGAAGCCATTATAACGGCGGGGCAAACAGATAAGCTCAAACCTTTCGATCCCAGACAGGGTTGTTTGGTCACTAACTTATCGAAGTTGCCTGTGGATAGACTTAATTTTGGAATGGGTAATCCTGATCTTATATTTCCTCTTACAATTGAAAAAAAATCAACTGCAATATTGGCCGATAAAGATAATTTTCTCTTGAGATTTGCCTATTGAACTTCTGAATCTGCATGCTTGATGTGAATTTCCGTCCCTTCTATAGCATCAATCCTGTCACCTTTCATTTTTGACACTAAATCTTTCCCGTGCTATAAATTTTCTTGCGGAGGAGTAAAGAGCTCCGTCCTTAAATAGGGAAGTCGACAGCATATAAGAAATGCAAAATATTGGAGAAAAGTCATGATTCTTAAAAATCAGGCGGAAGTAAAAGAGAACAAAAAAGAATCCTCCTATACTTACAGGCTTTTAAAAACCTGGGCAGAGATAGACCTTGCAGCTGTTCGTTTTAATATAAAGAGCATTCAGAAAAAACTGGGCAAAAACATCGAATTAATGGCTATAGTGAAATGCAATGCCTATGGTCACGGAGCCATCGAAGTTTCCCGGCAAGCCCTTAATCTTGGAGTAAAAGCTCTGGGAGTTTCCAGTCTGTATGAAGGCATTGAGCTTAGAGATATTTTTAAAGATATTCCCATAATTGTTTTAAGCGCAGGGATGAGCGGACAGGCCGAAGAATTTGTTGAATATAACCTCTCACCAGTTGTTTGTACCTGGCAGATGACAAACGCCCTGGCAGATGCGGCAAGAAAGAGAGGAACGCGGGCAAAAGTTCATATAAAGGTCGATACTGGTATGGGGCGCATAGGAGTATGGCATGAGAGGGCAGACGAATTTACAAGGCAGGTTCATAGGATGCCTGACATTGAGATTGAAGGCATTTGCTCGCATTTTGCAACTTCGGACGAACAAAATTTGGATTTTGCCAAACAGCAGTTTGATTGTTTTAATCGCTGTCTGGAAAAAATCAAAGATTTGCCAATAAGGTTTAAGCATATCTCCAACACAGCAGCAATATTTAACCTTCCTGAGGCACATCTGAATATGGTCCGGCCGGGCCTTTCAATTTACGGTGTTAGCCCTTCTGAGTATGTCAAGGGCACGGAGAACCTCAGGCCAGCTCTCTCTTTAAAAACAAAAGTAGCTTTTTTAAAGAATATTCCTAAAGGAAGGACACTCAGTTATGCCCGGACATATAAAACCGAAAAGGAGATGAAAGCAGCAACGCTACCTGTTGGTTACGGAGATGGATATCCCCTTGCTCTTTCAAACAAAGGCTATGTTCTCATAAGAGGGAAAAAAGCTCGAATACTAGGGGCTGTTACAATGGACCAGATCATGGTTGATGTGACCGATATAAAAGATGTTAAGACTGAAGACATCGCCGTTCTCATCGGAAAGCAGGGTGCAGAAGAAATAACCGCAACCGAAATCGCCAGAATGGCAGGCACTATTCCTTACGAGATATTCACCTCTATAAACAAGAGAGTCCAGAGAGTTTACTTAGATAAAGATTAATCCTTCAGATTGGATCCAGATTATACGCCCATCCCTTTGGTGAGTAAGAAGGAATGTTCTGCTTGTGTAAAAATTGAAAGGAATCCTGTCATTCTAAAAAATGTGGGTTTGATAAATCATACCCTACGTAAAAAAAACCAAATCCATACAGATTATTGATATATTCAAAAAGGTGGGCTTGATAAATCAAGCCCCTACAACAAAATATCTCATCAATTCAAAATAGAAGAAGGTGGGTTTGATAAATCATACCCTACGTAAAAAAAACCAAATCCATACAGATTATTGATATATTCAAAAAGGTGGGCTTGATAAATCAAGCCCCTACAACAAAATATCTCATCAATTCAAAATAGAAGAAGGTGGGCTTTATGAATCATACCCCTACGTAAAAAAAACCAAATCCATACAGATTATTGATATATTCAAAAAGGTGGGTTTGATGAATCAAACCCCCCAAGAAAAATCCCCCTCATTCGATGTAAAAAAAGGCAGGCCTAATGAATCAAGCCGTTACATTAAACAAGGGGGATAATTCGTTTAATTGTTTTGAGCTATTACTTTTTAACCTTTTATTTTTTGACCTCTTTTTTTACCTCTTTTTTGGCTTCCATCTTTTTGTGCATTTCTTTCATCTTGGCTGCCATTTCCTGGAGTTTCTTCGCTACATCTGCATTTTTCGAAGTAAGCTTTACCGCAATCCCATCTTTTAAATTCTCTACGTTCATCTCAACATCCTTATGGCTCATCACGCCCATCATGGAACAGCAGGCTTTTTCTTCGCCTTTCTTATGCATATGCTCTTTGTCCATGTGTTCTTTCTGCATCATTTTCTCTTGGTGCTCATGAGCTTTCATCTGTTCCTTATGCATCATCTTCTCTTCATGCATATGAGCTTTCATATGTTCCATCGGCATCATCTTCTTCTCCAATTTCATACCGCACTCAGGGCATTTACCCGGCTTATCTAACTTAACATCAGGATGCATGGAGCAGGTATAGACTTCTTTCATCTCGGCTTTTTTCTTGAGAAACTTTTCGGGATTCTTCACGAACTTCTCTTTGCACATGTCACAACAGAAGTAATAAGTTTTTCCTTTGTACTCATAAGTAGTCTTCGCCTCAGATTTTTTCATTTCTTTGCCGCCTACGGCGCAAACGACTGTCTCATCGGCTTGCGCCTGCACAATTCCGGCTAAAACCACAACAAAGGAAAATGCCAAAAATAATACTAAAATTTTTGAATGTTTAGTCATTCATTCCTCCTTAAAATTGATAAATCTTATTCTCACCTGACTAAAAATGCTGTCAAGTTATTTAGTTCTTCCGTAAGCACCTGTTTTCAGTGATTGAAGATCCTTTTTTAATCTTACCACAGAAAAAAAGACGCTTCCAGCTCTTCCTATTATTTGCTATCCTACGAACTCTTGTCTATTAAAACACTTTGCCCGTATTTTTCAACAAGACGTCCTAGTGCTTCGGACCTTGATAATCCTTCACCGACTAAAGTCTGAACGAATGCTTTTATTTCTTTTGAACCCTTAAGTTCATCACAAGTACAGGGTAGAAGCTCCATCTTACAGCTGCAAATGCAATTTAATTCTTTGACAATTTCTATTGCTCTTGAGCTAAGTTCTATTCTTGAAGGCTGGCTCTGAAACTGCTGAGGCATGGCTGGCAGAGAATCTTGTCTATCTAACCTCATTCCGTACCTAAAGCCAGCAATGTATCCAACCAAAAATCCTATCAAGAGTGAAGCAACTATGATTGAAAGAGATGTAAAATTTTTCTTTTTCTGAGCCATAATCATTCCTCCTTATTCTCCAGACTTCCTTCCTTTTTTAATCGACCCTGAAAAATCCAAGTGAAAAAAACAGGAACTAGTACCAAATTTAATATAGTGGCTGTAACCATCCCTCCTACTGTAGGTGCAGCTATGGGCTTCATTATTTCCGAACCCGCTCCAGTGCTTATCAAAATAGGAATAAGAGCCAGAATGGTTGTAGCTGTTGTCATTATTATAGGCCTTACTCTCAATAACCCCGCCTGAACAACACTTTCTATAATATCCGTGCTTTTTCGGGAATATTTAATCAGAAAATCCATCATCACTACTCCGTCCTCCACCGCCACTCCAAAAAGGGCAATATAGCCTACCCAGACTGCTGTGCTGAACTTAAACCCGAGAACGTACTGAAGCCAGATACCTCCTATAAAGGCGAAAGGCAGGGAGAAAATCAGGATCATAGATGCTGAAAACCGTTTGAACTTAATGTAGAGCAAAAGAAAAATTGCAAATATACAGACGGGAACAACCATCATCAAGCGCCTCCGAGCCTGCATTTCGTATTCATACTGCCCGCTCCAGGAGATAAAATAACCTGAGGGCAAGTCCAATTTTTCACTAACCGCTTTTTGAGCCTGGTTAACAAAATCCACAATACCTACCTCATCCGTATTGACATCAACAAAAACCCTCACATAAGGCAAAGTGTTTTCTCCAGCTATCTTAGCTGGTCCTGGTACTTTTTTAATCACTGCCAGCTGACTGAGGGGAATTTGGGCCCCCGAAGGAGTAGGAACAAAGATTCTCTCCATGGCTTCAAAGCTATCCCTGAGCTCTCGCATGTACCTTATTCGAACCGGGTAGCGTTCTCTTCCCTCCACCGTGGTGGTGACATTCATCCCGCCAATAGCTGTCATAATTAAGTGCTGGATGTCCCCCACTTTTACACCATATCGAGCTGCTTCTTTTCTGTCTATTTCGATCTCTATGTAGGGCTTATTACCAATTCTTTCTGCATAAGGGTTTCTTGCTCCAGGGATTTCTCTCACTATGTTTTCAATTTTGATTCCTATTTCCTCAATCGTGCTTAAATCTTCCCCAAATACTTTGACTCCGATAGGTGTTTGAATCCCGGTGGCCAGCATATCAATTCGATTGCGAATGGGCTGAGTCCAGATGTTACTTACTCCAGGAATCCTCAGCGCAGTATTAAACTCATTTATTAATTTCTGGCGTGTCATTCCTTTTCGCCACATCTTTTTTGGTTTTAGCTTAACAATAGTCTCAATCATCCCTACGGGAGCGGGGTCAGTAGCCGATTCTGCCCTTCCTAATTTCCCAACAACCTGTTCAACTTCTGGGAATGATTTTAAAACCACATCTTGCTTTTTCATGATATCCATAACCTGGGTAAGGGAAGCTCCGGGAAGGAGAACAGGCATAAACAGCAAATCCCCTTCATTCAAAGGCGGCATGAACTCACTCTTAATTTTAGAAAGAGGAAAATAGCTTGCCCCGAGAAGAATCAGGGCAATGAGAAGGACAATGATTTTATGCTTTAAAGAAAATCGAAGCACTGGCTCATAAAGACGCATCAAAATGCGAGTCAGCAGATTCTTTTCAGGAAGACGCATTTTTCCTCTCAATAAAATGGAACTAAGGATAGGGATAAGCGTTATTGCCAAAACGGCAGAGCCAAGCATGGCAAAAGTTTTTGTAAAGGCTAAAGGAGAGAAAAGTTTTCCTGCTTGCCCTCTTAAGGAAAAAACAGGAATAAAAGCAACCACGATTATGAGGATAGCAAAAAAGATGGCTGAACCAACTTCTTTCGAAGCTACGAGCACAGTGCTCAGCCTGTTTTCACCCGACAAAGCAACGTGACGGGATATGTTCTCGGTCATCACAATGCCTGCGTCTACCATGACTCCTATGGCAATAGCCATTCCGCCTAAAGACATGATGTTTGAGGGAATTTTTAGATAGTACATGACGAGAAAGGAAATCAAAACTCCTGCGGGAAGAACTATTGAAACGATAAGGCTACTTCTAAAATGGCCTAAAAAGAGCAAGATGATGATTACTGCAACTACAATTTCTTCTAATAAAGTCTCTTTCAGATTATCTACTGCCCGGTTGATAAGCTCAGTACGGTCATAAAAAGGAACAATCTGAACGCCTGGAGGAAGACCCGGGGTGATTTCCATAATTTTCTTCTTAACAGCTTCAATAACCCTTAAAGGATTCTCGCCATATCTCATTAAAACCACTCCGCCTGTCACCTCCACTCCCTCTTTGTCCAGAGCTCCCCTTCTAAAATCAGGACCGAGGGTCACTTGCGCTACATTCTTGACATAAACCGGAACTCCCTCATGCGACCCAATCACAATATCCTCGATATCTTCCACTGTTTTGATAAAACCAAGACCGCGAACGATAAATTCAGCTCCACTCTTCTCGATGACCTTGGCGCCGACATCGACGTTGCTGTTGCGGACTGAATTGAACATACTGTGCAAATTGACGTGGTAGGCTAGAAGTTTATTGGGATCAACGTCGATCTGATATTGCTTGACATAGCCTCCAACCGTAGCCACTTCAGAAACACCTTTAGCTGCGTTAAGCTGATAACGAACATACCAATCCTGGGTAGAACGAAGTTCTCCTAAATTATAACCGGAACGAACAAGCTCTTTTCCATCCTCAGAGCATTTTCCGGGCTCCTGGTACCGCGATTTGGGATGATCAGGGCAATAATAGCCATTTTCCACTGTGTACCAGAATACTTGACCCAGGGCTGTAGCATCGGGACCCAGCTGGGGAATGACTCCCTGCGGCAGATCCTTTTGGGCGAAATTCAATTTTTCTAAAATCCTGGTTCTCGACCAGTAAAAATCCACCCGATCTTCAAAGATAATGTTTATCATTCCAAAAGAGAACATGGAATTGGATCGAATCACCTTCATTCCCGGAATCCCCATAAGATTGATTGTAAGAGGGTATACTACCTGGTCTTCTATATCCTTTGGACTCCTCCCCGGCCAATCGACAAATATAATCTGCTGATTTTCTCCGATATCAGGGATAGCATCGATGGGAGTTTCGTTCATAGCCCAATAGCCCCAGCCGATGATAAGGATAAATAAAGCGATAACTAGAAATTTATTCCGAAGTGAATATTCAATAATTCTGTTGATCATCTAAATCTCCTATCTCATCATTAAATGTGTCTCAACTAAAAAATTTTATTTTTTAATGAATATGCTTTGATGGCGGAGTTTTATCTTTCTCTTTTGCTTTTAAGGCCCCACCATAAACAGCTCCTGCCTGTCCAGTAAGCTGGCTCTGTGAATCAATCAGGAAATTGGCCTGAGAAACTACTCTCATTCCTTCAGAAAGCCCGGCCTTAAGGACATAAAACTTTTTCTTTGTTCCGTTGACTAAAGCTACTGCCTCGGAGCCGACTTCAACTTCCTTTGCCACATAGCTTCCTTTTTCTTTCTCTACGTAGACTAATTTTCTTGCTCCTGTATCGAGAACTGCATTTTTGGGGACAGCCAGAACCAAATCTTTGGAGGCAAGCTCTTTTTTCACCAGAAACATTCCGCAAATGGGACAATCCCCTGGCTTGCTATCTACCACTTCCGGATGCATCGAACAGATGTAGATTACCTTTCCGGGCCCGCGAATACCTTCGCTTATAGAAGGCCTTATCAGCGCATTGACATACATTCCTGGCTTTAACTTCAATTGAGGATTGGGCACATCTACTCTCACTTTTACAGAACGGGTCTTCTGGCTTAAGTAAGGGTCAATGAAGGCTATTTTCCCTTCAAATTTCTCGCCTGGATAAGCAGAAGAGGTAATTTCAACTCCTTGTCCTTCCTTTATCCATCCCATTTCGTATTCGTATATATCAGCCAGCATCCAAAGGGTGGAAAGGTCAGCAATTTTATACAGATTTTCTCCTTCCTTTACATATTTACCTTCAAGGGCATTCTTGTGGATAACTGTTCCTCCGATAGGAGCATATATGGTCATATGGGTATTTCCTTTTTTCCTCTGTTCCAAGTGCTCTATCTGCTTTTCATTGATTCCCCACAAAATAAGTCTTCTTTTGGAAGCCTCGACTAAAGACTCAGCCCCTCGGATTGTTACTTCATTCTGACCTCCTTTAACCTTTTCTAGCGTTTCAAGGGCAAGAAGATACTCTTCCTGAGTAGTCACTAAGTTAGGGCTGTAAATCCAAACTAAGGATTCTCCCTTCTTAACATTCACTCCAGTAAAATCCACAAAGAGCTTGTCAATCCTGCCGGGAATCCAGGCAGCGACATAGGCAACTGTTCTTTCATCATAATCCAGCTGACCAACAGTAGATATTTCTTTAAAAAGAGGAAGGAACTGAACTTCTTCCGTTTTTACGCTGGCAAGAGCTTGAGCTTGTGGACTCAGTTTGATCTCTACTTCCATTGCTTCATGCGCTTCCCTCTCTGCCATTTCACCTTTTTCTTTATACACAGGAACCAATCCCATGTTACAGATGGGGCAATTTGTGTTTCCCTTCTCGTAATCTTCAGGGCTGACTCTCACCGAGGGATGCATGCCGCAGGTGTAGTAGAGAATCTCTTTTTCGGGAGCTTCTTGCTGAGCAATCATCTGAGCTTCATCTGTTTTCTCTTCGCCTTTTTTACATGAAACGAGGAAAACACTGGCGACCAGAATTATTATTCCTATTCCAAATACTAAAAGTTTCTTTTTATTAATCATTTTATGACCTCCTATAAGTGCGGGCTTGATGAATCAATCCCCTACAAGATTTTTGCCCACTATTCTTTCCAGATGGGCAAGGCTTTTACCTAAGTCAGCGACTGATTTAAAATATCCAGTTTTTATCAGAAGAAGCATCCTTTCTGAGTCTAATAAATTGAGGAAATCTACTTTCCCTGCCAGGTAACCAATTTCGGACGCTTTTAAGGACTGTTCTGCCTGAGGAATAAGAGAATATTTGTAGAGGCTCACCTGCTCAGAGGCAGTTTTCACCTCAAAAAACAGTTCATTCACCCGGGAAAGTGTCTTGTTCTCAATATTTTTATAGCCTTCCTGGCTGGCTTTAATCTTAATAGCAGCTTCTGCTTCCGAGGCACGGAGCTTTCCTCGCCAGATAGGAATGTTTATGCCTATGGATGCCATCCAGGAATTCCGGCCATCCTCAGCATTTGTAGTCGTTCCTGCCCCGATATCAATGTAGTCAAACATAATCTTAAAGTCAGGAAAATAATTCTTTTTCGTTAATTTTAAGCTCTTCTCGTTTTTCTCGATAAGATATCTGGCTTTTCTCAGCTCTGGTCGGAACTCTCTTGCCCAAGCATAAAGATCTTTCAACTCTACCTTTAATTCTGGAGTTTTAAATTCTTCAATCTTGCCGAGAAACGAATCAGGAGGACGGTTCAAAAGAGAGTTCAGTCCAGCACTAATTCCTTTCCTTCCCTGCTTGAGAAGAAGAATTTTATCTGTAACCCTTGAGATCTCCAGATGTGCTTTCAAGACATCCTGTTGATTCCCCTTACCAGTTTCATATTTCCTCTGGGTAATTTTCGCCAGTCGCTGGAGAACTTCTTTTTCCTCGTGGGTAATTTTTAAAGCATTGTCAAACCAGAAGAGGGAAAAATAGGCTTTTTTTACGCTTAAAACTATGTCTGCTTTAACAACATTATACTGTTCTTCAAAGAGTGAAGCTGCACTCTTTGAAATTTCACCCTTAAGCGATAGTTTTCCAAAAAAAGGAAACTTCTGGGATAGGGAAAACTTGTTCTTCTGAGGACCAAGTCTGGTTTCGACACTCTGGCCAAAGTAAGCATAACTCAGCATGGGATCAGGAAGGGATTTTGCTTGCGGAATGACCTTAATGGATGCCTTCCATTCACTCCTTGCTGCTTTAATCTGAGGATTTTGATTGAGAGCTTCTTCAATAAGCTCGGGAAGGGCAGTTTTTCCCCCTGGCACCTCCTGAGAAAACAAGGGAAAAGTGCTAAAAAAAACACCAGCCATTAAAAAAGAACAGATAATTTTTCTCATTTTTTCATCTTCCTCCTTTATCTACCTCACAATGAGTTTTCCTCTCATCATTCCCATCCCGCAGGTAAAGACATACTCTCCTTCTTTCTCTGGTGTAAATTCTATTGGCGTCGTTTTAAAAGCAGGAAGGGGCTTTCGTATCTTAAAATCGCCGAAAACAATCGTATCTGAACAATCGTCTGTCTCGTCCCGATAAAAATCCAGCCGGACAGATATTCCCTTTTTAACTACGATAACATCAGGATCATATCCCCCCTTGACAATAATCTTTACCTCCTGAATTCCTTCCTCTTTAACATCTGCTGATGCGGACTTTTTTCTTGAAAAAAAGAAATACCAGTTGACCGAAACTATGAGTAAAACACCGAAAATTGTGACAATCAATTTTGCCTGCATATTTAACCTCCTTCTAGTATCAAAGCTTAACTCTCCTCAGTCTCAAGGAATTGGAAACAACCGAGACAGAACTAAAGGCCATGGCTGCTGAGGCAAAAATCGGGTTCAAAAGAATCCCAAAAAAAGGATAGAGCACACCAGCAGCTAGGGGAATGCCTGCAGTGTTGTAGAAAAATGCCCAGAACAGGTTCTGCTTTATGATTTTTATCGTTCGTTTGCTCAGCTCAATAGCGGAAACAACTCCCCTCAGGTCACCTTTGATTAACGTAATATCCGAAGCTTCCATAGCCACATCCGTCCCCGAACCTATTGCTATTCCCACATCGGCCTGAGCCAAGGCAGGAGCATCATTTATTCCATCCCCCACCATTGCGACTCTTCTTCCTCTGGATTGAAGGTTTTTTATCTCATTAACCTTATCCTCGGGCAGAACTTCTGGGAGCACCCTATCAATTCCAGCCTTTCTGGCAATAGCTTCAGCCGTTTTCTTGTTATCTCCGGTAAGCATGATTACTTCTAATCCAAGTTTTTTCAGTTTCGCTACAGCTTGTAAAGAATTCTCCTTCAATGTATCGGCCACTGCAATCAATCCAG
>Ga0255054_10000873_pt1 | contig 17582 bp, 16 predicted proteins | sample JV7_2_23_MG_FD_188634 | JGI IMG/M metagenome (GOLD analysis project Ga0255054, IMG submission 188634) | Seawater microbial communities from Jervis Inlet, British Columbia, Canada - JV7_2_23 | ecosystem: Environmental > Aquatic > Marine > Inlet | place: Canada: British Columbia | collected...
TGAGAGCAGCGGGACGACCACAACCAGGGCCGAAAAAATACCCATGGTACAGCCTACCGCCAGGAGAAACAGATTTAATACGATCAAAAACAGTATTTTGCTTTCGATCTGGGTCTTGAAAAAGTCCAACAGCTGCATCGGGATTTCGGCATCGATCAGATAGTTGGACAGACCCATGGCAGCCCCTAAAATAATCAATACCGCGCCCACCAGGACCATGCTTTTTTTCATAATCTCCGGCAGGTCTTTCCAGCGAATATCCCGATAAATAATAACTTCCACAATTAACACATAAACGGCCGTAATGGCTGCGGCCTCACTGACTGCAAACTTTCCGCTGTAAATTCCGCCCAAAACAACTATCGGAAGGGGCAGCTCCCATACCGCTTCTTTTAAGGCGCTGAAAACTTCGGATACCTGAAAAGAGGTTTTGGGGACATCGGCCTTTACGGCCCGCGTGATGCTGAAAACCGAAAGCAGCACCACCAGCAAAATTCCGGGCAGGATTCCGGCAACGAAAAGCTGATCGATTCTGACTTTGGCCACGATGGCATAGATGATCAGGGGCAGGCTGGGAGGAAAGAGCAGCCCCAGAGTCCCCGAGGTGGTCAACAATCCCAGCGAGAAAACTTCCGGATACTTCCCTCGTGTCATGGCCGGCAGCAGGATGCCGCCCAGGGCAATGATGGTCAGGCCGGTGGCACCGGTCAGGGCCGTAAATACAGCGCAGGTGATAAGAGCGATAACCGATAGCCCTCCCGGCAGCCAGCCCAGAACGGCATTTGAAAGCCGGATCAGCCGTTTGGGTGCTCCGCTTTCTGAAAGAAGATATCCCGCAAAGGTAAACAGCGGAATGGCCACCAGCACCGGAGTGGTGGCCATGCGATGCATCTCAATGATGATGGCCGACAGATCAATTCCGCTAACAAAAAACAGGTAAAGGGCCAACCCGCAGATCACCACAAAAACCGGCACACCGATCAGCATAAAAAGGAGGGCGGCAAGAATGGCCAGCAGAATCATGACGTGTTTCCGTGTTCCTTATAACTGCCGGGTTTAAAAATCATCGAAAGCTCTGCGCAAAAGCTGGATGCAAATCGCAAGGCCATCAGGGCGAAGGTGACGGGAATGATGATTTGCGGAATCCAGGTCGGAATATTCAGAAAGGTGGTGCCGCCCATCTGGGCCTCGTTTTGAACAAACGTCCAGCCGGCAAAGGTCAACAGGCCGCAGATAAAGGCTGACACCAGATGGGAGGTGGCTTTGAGATACCGGCTGCCGTGACCGGAAAACCACCTTGAAAACACCTCGATGATGATATGCTTGCCATCTTTGGTCGCTAAACTGGCCCCGATAAACCCCACCCACAAAACAAGATATCGCACCAGGGGATCCCCCCAGGAAATTCCACTGCTAAAAGCGTTTCGGAGTACAATCTGTAAAAATGCCAGTAGAATCATCGCACTCAGCATGAGGACCACAAAAAATTTTTCCACCCGGCCGAGGGTTTCATCCCATCTTTGCCATCTACTCATTGTTGATTTTTCTTCCTGTAGGTGTTTATGTTTGCAGTGACCTCATCCCTGACCTTTTTGGAAAAGCTCTTTCCCTCTATCCGCTGCATGGCTTTAGCGGATACCTTTTTAAACTCGGCGACCTGTTCCGGTGAAGGTGTAATGATTTTTACCCCATGTTTGATCATCACCTGGATTGCTTCCTGGTTTTCCTTGCGGATGGTTGTTTTCAATCGGGCCATCTGGCGCTGGCAGACATCCATGAGGATTTTCTGGTGTGCCGGGGAGATTTTGTCAAACACTTTTTTCTTCATGACCACGGCCCCGATGAGATAGATCAGGTTGACATCGGTCATGTATTTGATTTTGGTAAACCACTGCAGGGAAATGGCACCGATGGGCGGAGCGTAAACCAAATCCACCAGCCCGGTTTGAAGACCCACTAGAACGTCCGGCACTGAAAGGGGAATGGCCGAAACATTGGCTTCGTCAAATATCACTTTGGTCATGGGTGAATCTGCCCAGGTCCAGACTTTGACTTTTCTAAGATCATCCAGTGTGGCAACCGGTGTGGTCGACATCAGCCGCACAAAACCACCCTCAGACCAGCCCAGGAGGATATAATTGTTTTTATCAAAACCTTTTCGGAAAAATGCATCCATTTCCTTTAAAACGTAGTCAATTTCATTGTAGGACTCAAAAAGAAAAGGGATCTGAAACACATCCATCTCGTTAAAGATGGCGGACAAGCCCGCAGAAGTCAGGGCTGCACCGTGAATTTGTCCGATATGCATTTTTCTGAGCATATCTTTTTCATCCCCTAACACCCCGCCGGGATAAAATTTAAAGCGCACCTGCTTGTCGGTTTTTCCCCGTACCTCTTTATCGATGGATTTAAACGTCTCAATCCACGAGCTTCCTTCCGGGGCCAGGGTGGCCAATTTAATCACAAGCGTCTTTGCCGTACTATTGGCCGGTGACACCAAAAGTGCCAGAGTTATGAAACTAAGCCCGACAATCTTTAGCGTTACGAATCGGTTCATGCGTTGGCCTCCTAAAAATAATCATCGACCTGTTCGAGCATTTCTTTTGCTTTTTTATGAGCCACTGTGTTGAGCAAAGTCAATTGCGGTATCTGATCGGCCGGGGTATCCAATACCTTCTCAAGGGTGGAAACAAACAAATCTTTATCAAAGGTTTTCCTGGCGTACTGGTCGGCATAATAGATCTGGGTAATTAAAAACTTTCCCTGGCTTAACTCGAGGGCTTTTTTAAAGTGGTGCTGTGACTTTGACAGATCGCCGCCGGCGATTTTGGGCCTGGAGGCGAACCAGATGCCCATAAAAAGATGCGGGCCGCCGTAATAGAATTGCTCATCAAGCACTAAAGCCCGTTTCATTAATGCTTCCACCCGGGGCAGTTCAGCCAGGGCGGCCATGGAGCCTAAATTCAGCCGGATCCAGCTACCCCAACACGTTCCCGTCCAGAATATATAAGGGACATCGTCTTTGCCCAGATTATTTAACTCAGCTTCGAATTCGTTAAATGGTTTTGAAACAGGGTTTTTCAGGCCCCGTATTTCGAGTGACCGCAGGGCATATTTTTTGGCTTTCGCATATAGCGCGATGGCGTAATCTCTGTCCGCATCTTCGACAAAGGCTGAGGCAAAAGAGGCATAGGCCTGGGCTGCGGTGATCAACAGGCGGTCATTATCCGGTACGGCTTCAACCATGCCGTCGACCAACATGAGGTAGGCAGGCATTCCTTCGCGGATGACTCTTAGATCGGATTGTTTGTTTGCAGATTTGGCGACACCTTCCAGAAGGATTGCTGCAGACCCGACGGTCATCTGCTTATTGGGGATGCAGGCTGCCGGAATAGTGAGGATAAAAAAGATCGAGAAGATTCCGATCCAATTCCGTGGAAAACTCATCTCTTACACCTCAAAGATCTAAAAGAGGGTTTGATGCCTTAAGAACTTATAGTGCCAAACAGCGCAGGTTGAGAACATTCTAGATAGCGCAAAGTATATGTAAATGCAAATTGTGCGTCAAGGAAAATTATACCACAATATATAGTAGGAGCTATCTCAAAAATGCATCAAAGCCAGTGCGCTAAAGTTCAACAGAAGCTGATGCGGGTCGTTAAGATATGTCAAATGCGGAGACTGAAATAATTTTTGACGCGAGATTCATTACAAGCGTATACGGCGTATCGCATTATCGGATGTTTTGGTTGATACGAAGGGGATTTCTCTAAGTCAGAACCCAAAAAGGGTGGTCCAAAGTTTATAATTTACCATGTACCACCCTTTTTACCTTAATCGGCTGTGGCTGATCATCGGGTCGGGATAACACAAAGATACAGCGCTTATCTCAACAGCGTATTTGTTAACATCGTTGAGAATGTACGGCTTCTCTGCTCATAAAGAGAAAAGAATATGTTAAGCGGCCTTTGAGACAGCGAATCATGCGCAATTAGAATGCAATTATTCGGCAGGAATATAGGGTATCTCTTCTCCCCACCAACCGCCTTCATCAGACATTTTTGCATCTTCGGCCGTCGGGTTTTCGTATCCCCACCAGCTAAACTTAATGTGATCCCAGTCTTTATAAATGGAATCGTGTTTGTAAAATTCGTCACTACATGCGGCGAGCAACAATACGATGAACAGTAAAACAACTAACTTTTTCATTTTCTTTTCTCCTTTCTATAATCTGCCCCCCTATGCTCATCAAAATAGAATATTGATACCGAATATATTAACCATAAATTATTAAAAGACAACAAAAAAATGATAAGAAGAAGAAAAAAGAAGATTTTTTGTTTATATGTAGAAAAATAGAAGTATTGTGTAAAAATCCCCATCTGATCCTTACGGCCTCGCCTTTCTTATCCGTTGATTTCCGCATTTTCCCGTAAAGAACACGCTAAAGTTTGAGGTAAATATTGCCGATTACAAATTAATATCCGTTATTGCACTAACAGCATCGATTTCCAAAACTGAAACCATCGTTAAAAGGCAAAAATGACCACCTGGCTGAGCAAATTTTTTATATTATTATTTTTCCTGTTGCCCTTAGGACTAACAACCGGTTGTGCAACACTGCCCGGGTCAAATGCATCTCTTGTGTCTGATAAGATCCTGGCCAACGAGGACGAAATAATGCTCTGGCAAAAGTCCGAAGAAGAACAACGCGTTCTTGAAAGCACCGGTCTTATCTACCCGCATCCGGAACTTGAAGATTACTTAAATATGATAATCGCGAAACTTCAACCTCAGTCTATGCCGGCTGATCTGAAGATCCGGGTTAAGGTCATCAAGAATGTCTACCTGAATGCGTTCGCCTATCCCAACGGAATGATCTATATCCACACCGGATTGCTGGCCCGAATGGATAACGAAGCCCAGCTTGCAGCTGTGCTTGCGCACGAGATGATCCATTGCATCCGGCGGCATGCGCTGCGGGCTTTTAGAAGGTATAAGGATCAGCCGGCTTTTTTAAGAGTCGTTGAGCACACGCTGTCTAAAACCAAGGGCTTGCAGGATATCGCCCGATTTATGGCTATTAGCGGGGCCATGGCAGCCATCAGTGGATATACCCGCGAGCTGGAGGCTGAAGCCGATCGGGTGGGCATGGAGGTGATGGCCGCAGCGGGTTATGACCCCCGGGAAGCGCTGTCTCTTTTTGACCACATGATCACCGAGATTGAGCAGGAGGGACTTGAGGAGCCTTTCTTTTTCGGAAGCCACCCCAAAGTCCGGCAGCGAATTGAAAATTTGCAAAATCTGTCCGCTTCGGGTTATATTAATAGAGAGCCCCGGATTAAAAATAGCGAAATATTTCTTACCAAACTGGCAAAGCTATTTTTAGATAATGCGGGGCTGGACATCCGGCAGGGGCACTTTCAAGCGGCCAGACGCGGTGTTGAAAAATATTTACGGATCAACCCGGATGACACCCGGGCCTATTTCATGCTGGGTGAAATTTACAGACAACGAGGGCAGCCCGACGATGCCCAGAAGGCAATAAAATTTTACAACCAGGCCATTTTTCTGGATCCAACATACGCGGATCCGCACAAAGCCATCGGGTTAATCCATTATAAAAAAGGACACCGTGCGCTTGCCAAAAAATATTTCGAGTTGTGTTTGCAGCTTTCACCGGACTCACTGGATAAAGCTTATATCCAGGCATATTTAAAGCAATGCGCACAAAGTGGAGAAGGATAATGAAAAAGATAGCATGGGTTGCATTTTTTATTTTTGCTGCAAGCTGCTTGTCTTGCGCCAACACCGGCGGCATTTACCAGCCGGCTTCATACAGTTTTACGATTAAAATTCCCGCGGGATGGCGAAAAATAGATAACAATCGATATCTGTTTGTGACCAAAGAAAGCCCTTTCCTGCAGTATGTTATGGTGCAAAATCGCCCCATCAGCAGATCGTTTCGCAATACCGAGAAAAAATTAAAAACAGACATGCTGCCTGAAGAGGCTGCCCAAATCATTGTTGATGAAATCGCATCCGACCAAAATATACTGAATTTTGCGGTACTCGACAATACCCCTGCGGCAATACAGGGGCATGATGGGTTTAAGATTTTATTTACTTACAATGATCAAAAGGGGTCAAAGTTTAAAACCCTTTATTACGGCTTCATTAAAGAGGACACATTTTTTAATTTACGCTTTACAGCAGCAGATCAGGTTTATTTCCAAAAAGATATCGAAACGTTTAAGCGAATGTTGAACAGCTTTCAGGTTATTAAAGCGAAAGCGGCGTGAATTTGCGGTGGCACCCCTATCATCGGCCGGTTGATTAAGAATTGTAAGCGGTCCGGGCTAATCGGCCGGATATGAAATATTGGCTTTGCCCAGGATCTGACCCTCAAAGTTTGCGGCCGTATTTCTGGCTTTTGTAACACTCACCCGATTATCCCGTGTGATTTCATAGGCTTCCAGGTATCTCTTCTCTTGAAGTTCCCTTAATCCTTCCCGAACTTTTGATCTTAATCGCTTCATCTCCTGCTCGATATTTAGATTTACGGCCCGGGCCAACCGGATGATCTCGATTTCCGAATTTGCCTTATATTGACCTTGATAGAAACGATAAAATGCTTTGCTGACGTCAGATTTCAAGCGACTTCTGAATACCAGGTCAATATTGGTCACAAAACTTTCCGCATACATTTCCAGAAAATACGGGTTAACGACCACCCGGGTTTTGCCGCTGTCCTGATCTTTATCCGCAAAGCTCAGTATCGAGCCGGTCAATTCTTTTAATATTTTTCCTTTTTTGCCTTTACCACTGGAAAGCTTAAGGTCAATGCGGGTTCCAGCCAATCTCTGTATGCTTTTCCAGATCGCAGCGGCGTTTTGTCGTGTTGGATCGATGCCGGCAAATTGTGCCAATTCTGTCTGGGAGGTCTCAAAGGCGTCGTTTTCATACCTGGTCATTAGTGCAAGCAGACAAAATAAGATGGTTTCGTCAAAAATAATCAGAAGCTCCCCGACCACCTGCATTCTTCCCCATGAATTGGCATCGCCGGAGTCCAGCCGGACCAGGGGCCATTCGGTGAATTTCTGTCGGCCTTTGAAATGAAACGGTGAAACACGGGTCAACATGGTGGGCATAAAGCTGAAAAACCGTTGAACCGGTGGTTGCCTTCTAATGTGTTTATTTACGAATTCAGAGGCCTCTTTGATAATCTGCTTTCCGGTTAGTTTCGGCTCCAGGGCCTTGCTTGGATCATCTGCCGGCCTTGCAATGTCTTGCCGGGTCGAAACATGTTTATCCCTGTCCGGCATGGATGTCTCCTTCTATTGGATTCTATTTTGTTTAAAATGAGTTTTTGGGGTGGCAAGGTTGATTGCTGCCACTATAAAGAAAAGTAGTGGGTTTGTCAAAAGAAGCTTGTTTGCTGAATAATTCGGTATTACCTTCACCTCGGTATGCGCCTTGCCCTTGAGCCGGATCTGCTAATTTCCGGTTATAGGCGCCCAGGTTACCAAATCCGCGATTCATCCCTAAAATTTTGGACCCAGTGACCAGAAGCAAGAAACCAGATGCCAGACGCCAGTAGCCAGAAGGTAGTGACCCTATGATTATTTATGACAAGAACTTAAAGGAAGGCCTGACGGAATTTGGCATTGAAATTCCGCTGCATCACAGCCGAGCTGCCACCACATTTGAAAAGCTGAGGCGTCACAGGTTGTTAGGCCCTAAAATTAATCACTGGCATATCAAAAACATCAACGAGACCATCACCCGTAAAGATCTTCTGCGGGTGCATTCCAAAGAATATGTGACCCGGTTATATTCCGATAAGCTCGAAGATGAGATTATCCGAACCTTTGAGTTGATTGATGATAACGGCCAATATTACCGCTATAATCCGGATAGCGCCACGCTTCCATTAACCCAGCTCTTTGATCGTCTGCTTTTCAAAGTTGCCGGCACGGTTCAATGCGGTCGGGTGGCTCTGGAAAAAGAATTCTGTTTTGCCTTTGGTGGTGGAATGCACCACGCCAAAAGGGACTATGGAGCCGGCTTTTGTCTGGTAAATGATATTGCGATCGCCCTGCGCAAACTTCAGGCTGAAAATCTTATTCGCACGGCCTGGGTCATCGATATAGATGCCCACAAGGGGGATGGAACGGCGGTGTTAACAGAAGAAGACAGCTCCATTACAACGCTGAGTATTCACATGGCCCGGGGCTGGCCGCTGGATGGCGAAGCGTACGATCGCCAGGGCAGGCTGAATCCGTCGTTTGTTCCCAGTGACATTGATATCCCGGTTGCAGCGGGTGAGGATCATTTATATGTCGCCAAACTTGAAGAAGGGCTTGAAAAACTCCTCGGTAATGGGACACCGGATATTGCGATTGTTTTAGCGGGTTCAGATCCCTATGAAGAAGATGAACTGCCTTCGACCAGCGAACTAAAACTATCGCTGACACAGTTAAAGGAAAGAGATCTTCTCGTATACCATTTTTTAAAAGCACATAAGGTTCCGCGTGCCTATGTGACTGCCGGGGGTTACGGGGAGAGATCCTGGGAGGTGGATTGGCAATTCCTTGAGTGGGCCCTCCTAGATAATCTTTAAAACCTTCATCTTTTGCCCGAGAGCTGTGTTGCGAGGCCGCTCAAAATGCTCACGTACTATCGTGTACGCTCCGCTTTTGAGCGGCCTCGCGCCTTGCTCTCGAACAAAATCTAAAGGTTTTGCATTTTTCAATGCCGCTTCGCGGGATCAAAATACCAACTTTAGACAGTAAACCATCAGCAACAAATTGTTTACCCCCAAGGATTGAGAGTTTCTTCCCGACAATGCTTGCCCCGCCATAGCTTTAGCGACGGCTGGTCGTTGGGAGGAAAAAATCTGTCTGTGAATGTCTGTGTGGGTCTGGTGCCAATTTCATTATTTTTTTTCCACCTGCAGGTTGGCTAGCATCTGAGAAATTTCGGTTGTGGGTAGTTTGCAGACAAAGTTGGTGCAAACATAAGCGGTGGCCTTACCGTCTTTTGGAACCATAAATTCAGTATAAGGTGCCATGCGGATGATTTCAGCAGCTGCCTCTTTGTCGGCCGGACGCAACACCACGACCTTTCCAGGTAAAAACGGTTTACGCAAGGCTGTTAACATGGCCCGGGTGTCTTTAGCCCGAGGCTTGCCGGCAATCACGATCTCGTAATTTGGATGCAGTGCATATTCCAAAGCTACCATCAGATGCGCGTGACCCGGCGGGTATCGATTGACAGAACCGGAAAAAGCTTTGCCAATGCTTTCGGCTTTTTGCAGATAGCCCTGCCTTCCGGTAATGTGGCCCAGGCGCAGTAAGTTTAAAGCCGCCACCGAGTTGCCCGACGGGATGGCGCCGTCGTAGATTTCTTTGTTGCGGATTAAAAGCTTTTCACCATCGTCGGCCGTCATGAACAGACCGCCGTTTTGACTGTCCCAAAAGTGTTTGATCATCAGGTCGTTTAAGCGGATGGCTTCCTGCAGATAGATTGCCTTAAAGGTGGCTTGATAGAGTTCCAAAAAGCCCCAGACCACAAAGGCATAATCGTCAAGATGGGCCGGCTGACCGGCTTTCCCATCACGGTAGCGTTTCATCAGCCGCCCGTTTTTATCCCGCAGCTGGCGCATGATAAAATCAGCAGCCTTGACAGCGGCAGAAGTGTATCCGGGCTCGTCGAGGACCCGATCGGCTTTTGCCAAAGCGGCAATCATTAATCCGTTCCAGTCTGTAAGGATTTTATCATCTTTAAAGGGGTGGATGCGTTTCTTGCGTATCTTAAATAGCTGCTCGTGGTTTTTTTCCAGACGCCGAATTAATTGTTTTTCGGACACGCCCAATTCCCCGGCTAATTCCGGCAGCGTCTTTTTGAGATGCAGAATATTGCTTCCGGCTGGCTGCTCAGCATCCTGTGATTTGAAATTACCATCATCGTCAAGATTGTATATTTTTTTTAATATTTCGGTTTCCTTTATACCGATAATGTGTTGGATTTGCGGCAGGGTCCACAGATAGAATTTGCCTTCAACTCCTTCACTGTCGGCATCTTCAGCGCTGTAGAATCCACCCTCCTTGGATGTCATATCCCGCAAAATGTACGCCAGGATTTCCCTGACGGTCTGGGCGTAAAACCTTTTCCCGGTTACTTGAAAGGCCTCCGTATAAGCCATTGCCAGTAACGCCTGGTCATAAAGCATCTTTTCAAAGTGCGGCACCAACCATTGCCCATCGGTGGAATACCGGTGGAAACCGAAGCCGATATGATCGTGGATTCCGCCGAACCGCATCTGGGTGAGCGTTTTTTCCACCATTACCAGGGCCTGGGCGTCTTGACTGTGATGATATCGCCTGAGCAAAAAGGCCAATATGTGGGGTGTCGGAAACTTGGGTGCCTGTCCAAAGCCGCCGTATTCAGGATCATACACACTGCCGAGCAGGGTGCGGGTTTTATCCAGTATGCTTTGATCAAGGGCGTTACCCGGGCTGGGATTGCCCCGGCTGGCCAACAGGTCGGTGATGTTCTCGGCGCTTTTTTGCACATTTTCACGATCGTTTTGCCAGATCTCAGCCACCCTGGGCAGAAGGTCCATTAGGCCGGGGAGGCCCCGGCGGGTCTGTTTCGGGAAGTAGGTGCCCGCAAAAAACGGTTTCTTATCGGGCGTTAAAAATACGTTGTTGGGCCAGCCACCCCGTCCGGTCATGGTCTGGGTGACGGCCATATACACCTGGTCGATATCGGGACGCTCTTCACGATCAACTTTGATGGAGACGAAATATTTATTTAACAGGGCCGCCACCTCTTCATCCGCGAAAGATTCATGCTCCATCACATGGCACCAGTGGCAGGTGGAGTACCCGATGGACAAAAAGATGGGTTTGTTTTCCTTTTTGGCTTTTTCAAAGGCTTCCTTTCCCCACGGGTACCAGTCCACCGGATTTGTGGCATGCTGCAACAAATAAGGGCTGGATTCGTTGATCAAACGGTTGTGTTTGACTTCTTTTTTTTGAGATGGGTCATTACTAGTTTCCACGCTGGTCGGACCCACTAATCCCGGTAGCCATATGATTCCCAGTGTGGTAAACAAAACCGTTAGGGTTGCGATTTTAAGCTTTCTTTTTGTACTTTTCCAATTCATGGAATCTTCCGTGACATACTACAATCTAATTAGTTTCCATCCATAATTAGAGATTAACCATTTTGAAGGTGAAAACAAGTAATGGGTCATGAAACACGCGTCGGATAAAAAAACCGATCAAAAAATTAAGGGCCTGGCGCAATATCTATCTGTATCTTTTGAGCACTCGCAAAAAAGTGATTTGTTTGTGGTAGTGGGTTCCAGTCTGGTGGTAACGCCGGCGGCGGAGCTGCCCAAAGAAGCCCTTATGGCCGGTGCCAGATTGGTTATCCTTAATCAGGGTGAGACGCCCTTTGATTCACAAGCACATTTGAGATTTTTTGAACCGATTGGTGAGGTATTGCCGAAGGCTGTGAGAAAGTTAAAACGATTGATGGGTCTGTTTGAATAAAAAAAATTGAATTAACTGCTTGCAATTCAAAACAAAGGTAACGAATTGTCAATACAAGCGATAGTTTCGCATGGTTTATCAGGAATTTTTTATCTTTAAAATTCCGCATTCCGCATTCCGACTTCCGCATTCAATTGACCGCAGCACTAATTCTTTAATCTTTGCCCCTTGCGCCAGGCACCCTTAGCTTTTTTTATTCTTTCCATCATCATCATCCATGCGTCTTTGTTGTAGATCGGCACCTGGCCGCGGTTGTGCTGGTAAAACGGGGTGTCAAGATGGGCCACATGAAAGGAATATTCATAATTTGAGATGCTCGTTTGCCAGTGCCCGGTTAATCTGCCGATGATTGATCCGCCCATAAAAAGCAAGCAGATGGTCGTCGCGTAAAACAGCGGTTTTAAAATTCCGGATCCTGTAGCATATGAAATATAGAGGGTGTTCTTTTCCGGGCAGACAGCCACGCATTTCAGGCAGGCATGACACTCATCGGAGATCACCCCGGTGGTTTTATGAACTTTTATATCCACCGGGCAGGTGCGCGTGCACTGCTGGCACTGGGTACAGGTGTTTTCGTTGCGGTGGATTTTAAAAATACTGATAAAGCTGAGTCCCCCTAAAAGCGCTCCGTAAGGGCAGAGGTAGCGGCACCAGAAATTGCGAATCAAAATCGATAAGACCAATAATGTGACCAGCACCCAGAAGGCCAGAGATGAGATATTTTTAAAAAAATGCAGCATCTTAATGTCCGCCACCATATTGTAGGGGCTGTAGATAAAATAATCCAGGTCGCGGACATTCATCTTGATGATGATGGCCCATATAAAAAAGAACAGCAGCAGATACTTTAAACTGCGCAACGGATAATCCAGCCAGAGGGGAATCTTGACGTCTTTTCTGAAGATGAACCGATGGAGCCGATTTAAATATTCCGTCAGCAGGCCTATTGGACACACCCAGCTGCAGAAACCACGTTTCAGCAAAATGGCGGTGGATAATATGACCAAAAAAATGATCAAACCGGAAGGATGGATGGGGTTAAAAATACCGCTAACCAGCCAGTATTTAAAGCTCATCAGGGAACTGATCGGCAGAAATGCTTCGATTCCCGGAGGTCGGGTCATTGTCGGTAGAATGCCTTTTTCCAGCTGGCTGACAAAAATACTAAATTGCACGCCGATTAATACGGTTACCGCCAAAAAAAGGTACTGGACAATTTTGCGATAGGTTTGAATATTATGATTGGCCCGGTTTTTAGGCGTTTGGTTAATTTCATTCATTGATAGCTAAACCTTTTTTTACCCACCAACATAATCTATACAAAAGCGGTGCTCAATAATAATTGATTTAAATCAAAATTAAACTTATTATCTGCAAACCGGCTTTTAGACCTTACCTGGTAATTGGCCGGAGACCCTCCATTTCCGTAATTCAATTTCCGGCCTTGAGCTAAAAGGAGGTGTCATGGCAACTAAACGTTTTGTTGATCTGAGCATCAGCATTGAACCCGAACTCCCCAGCGACCCTCCCATGATGATCCCTAAGATTGATTATATCGATCACACAATGGGGGCCGAACAAATGAAAGAATTTTACCCGGGCCTAAAAAAAGAGCAGCTGCCCGCCGGTCTGGGGTGGGCCGTGGAGTTTATCACCCTGACCACTCATTCCGGTACTCATCTGGATGCCCCTTATCATTATCATCCAACCATGGACCAGGGTGAGCGCGCTTTGACCATTGATGAGATTCCGCTGGAATGGTGTTTCAATAACGGCGTCGTGCTGGATTTCCGTCACAAAGGGGACGGAGAGAGGATTACCGTCGAAGACGTTAAAAAAGAGCTGCAGCGGATTCAATATGAAATTCGGCCGCTGGATATTGTGCTGGTTCAAACCGGGGCCGATGCTGCCTGGGGAACAGAGGAATATCTTGTGAAAGGAGCCGGCATGGATCGCGACAGCACGCTGTTTCTGGCCGAAAAAGGGGTCAAAGTGGTCGGAATCGATGCCTGGAGCTGGGATCGACCGCTGCCTTTTCAGGCCAAAGAATTCAAAAAGACCGGTGATCCGAAAGTGATCTGGGAAGCCCATTTTGCCGGCATTGAGATCGGATACTGTCATATGGAAAAACTGGCTAATTTATCGGCAATCGGCAGATCATATGGATTTACGGTGTGCTGTTTTCCGATTAAGATCAAAGGGTCCAGTGCAGGGTGGGCCAGGCCGGTAGCAATCATTGAAGAATAGTGCCAATTCACAATCTGGATGGGCACTACCCTATCTAAAATTAATTTAAATCCAGGAGCTGAACATGAGTAAATTTATCATAACAGCGGCCGTTACCGGGTCGATTCACACACCCACCATGTCCTCCCATCTGCCGATTACCCCGGATGAAGCCCGTGAAATAATGAGCCTCAAAAGTAGGGATAAAGTCAAATTTTAATTATAGAATCAGACCCCACGACAGCAAAATGAGGACGACACCCAGGAGGGTGCCGAAAATTTTTTCTGAAATCCGAAAAAACGTTCGGTTGCCAAAATAGATGCCCAACAGCAAGCCGGGCAGCGCGATCAAGGCATAAACTAGAATCTGACGGTCCATCAAGCCAAGTGTGTAATATATAATTACCTGGGCAACGTGAAAAGGCATCAAAATAAGGACCATCAATCGGCGCATGGGACTCTTGGACAGATAACTGCCAAAATAAAGGACAAATATAGGAGAATTAATTCCCACAAACCCGCCTGTTAAACCGCCTAACAGCCCGATCACATAATCCTTAAAGCGCCCCTTTTCAGGCATGCGCTCCAGAAATGAATCGGATTTCTGTTTGCCCCGCCAGATGATAAACCAGATCCCGGCGGCTAATATCGCCATTCCCAAAATCTTTTCAAAACTTTTTAGCGGTGTAAATTTTAATGCAATCCCGCCGAACACGGCTCCGATAATCATCAGCGCGGCAATGGGCCACCAGTATTGGCGGCTGGCAGGCTGAGGGTCGATCCGGTACATCACAAGGCTGCCGATGACATTTACAATGGATGATAAAACAACAATCTGTTTGGCACCAATGATGAGTGACAAAAGCGGTATCGCCACAGTGCCGACCCCAATGCCGACAATACCTTTTAAAAAGAAGGCCAGAAATGCAACGACGGGCAGGGATAGGATTTCAGCAAGGGACATAAAAAGTGCCTAAAATGAACTAAAGTGCCTTGTTAATGTGTCGCTCGCGCAGCGCAGGCGCTTGCGCCGCGTGTCGCTCCATCGTTCTTATAAAAACGATCCTTCGACCCGCAGGCTCTCGACGGGCAGAATTGATCAACGTTATTTACTTCCGGTGTTCCGGTTTATCGCTTTCAGGCGGTTTTATGAAGCTCGGTGGCGCACACCACACCGATGCCGGCTTTGCTCAAGGCATCTGCCGTCAGGTTTGTGGAGCGATGCTTTTCGATATAATTCTGTTCAAGGGCCGGCATTAATCCCTGGCTTTCCACATCGCTTTTGGCCATGAAGTAGTCCAGAATGTCGGAGGGATGATCCAGGTCTTGCTCAATTTCAACCTCGCCGCCTTCATGCTTGGCCGAAATGTTGGGGACCATTTTGGCTATTTCGACCAGCTCATCTCTGCGGTTATAGGGCTGGCGAACAATGGATTTGTAGGTTTCGGTGATATGATGCTCAAACCGAACCACTTCTTCCAGACCGAGTGCCTTGCGAATCCGGGAAGCTTTACGAATGGTTTCGTTGTTGGCCGAGTTGGATAAATTAAATCCGATCAATGAAGTGGTTCCATCATCACGCGAAAACAGGCGGGCGGTGATGAGCATCCACAGGATCGAAAACGGATTGTCATTGCCCATAAACACTGAAATTTTAAACTCATTGTTGACCCCCAGCTTATGGAGCAAATATCCCACCAGCACGGTCCCGGGATTAATGTTGAGCACCTGCTGTACACCGTAAGTCGTGTAAAATTTAAGATATTCTTGAACCCATTTGATAGGGTATTCGTTGGGCTGCCCCACGCCCCCAAAATATCCGGTGATAGTTTCAGGACCCCCTAAGTGCACGTTGGAGCCGTCGGTACCTTTGGTGTCAAGGGTTTCCACGTACGTGGCCCCGATGATCTGCATCGCTGCTGCGGTGGCCATGACGTCGCCGTTGTCGGTTTCCTGTTCGGCCATGTTGCGTACCCGAATATAGCGGCCGGGCATCAGCTCTCCTTTTTCGATGCTGCGCCGGCCTTCACTGATCAGCCACGGAAAATACTGCAATGCACTGATTTCAAGGGTCACGGCGTTTTGTTGATCGATTTTGGTGGAACCGGCGTTGTCACCCAACACACGTTTATAGTAGTCTTTCATGGAAATAAATGCACCGTTGTCCTTTTGATCCTTCAGCCAGTTGAGGTCATCCACATAGGGCGATTTAGCGTTCTTAAGTCCGGCCATCAAATTTTCCAGTTTCGCGGCTTCCTGCGCTTTGCGGTTAATCTCTTGCGGACCGCCGAATTCTTCGATGACCTCAAGCAGCTCATTGATGAGCTCATTGCCCGGATCCGTCAACAGAGCATTGATTTCCGCCAGGCGGTCATCAGAAATTTTCAATAAACTTCTTAGGTCTGACATTTTAATCCACCTCATCTATTTAAAATTATTTTTAGTTCACTTTGCTGGACTTTTCAAAGTGAGCTAAAGTGACTAAAGTGATCTAAAATGCCTAAAGTTGAGGAATTCTTCCATTTAATAAATGATTGAGCGAAGCGATACCTTAACTTTAGTCACTTCGAACTTTAGTTCACTTTAGTCACTTCGTTTAAACTTGCCCTCGGTTATGATTGGAGGAATAAAGGCGACTTTCAGTCTAAACCTTGCTGAAAAAAACGCTACTTAAATTCTGCATCAAACTTTTCTTTCTCTCCGGAAATCATGTGATAGCAATGATCGTCCTCAGGAAACTTGCCGGATCTGACTTCGGCCACATAATCCTTCATGGCGTTGGTAACGATTTCGGCGACGTTGCAATATTTTTTGACGAACTTGGGCGTAAATGCCTGGAACTGGCCGATCATGTCCGAAACGATCAGCAGCTGACCGTCACAATCCGGACCGGCGCCGATGGACAGAACCGGGAGGGTCAATTCTTTGGTGATATAAGCAGCCACTTCAGGTGGAATTGCTTCCAGCAGAATCATCTGTGCGCCGGCTTCCTGAACCGCCAGTGCATCTTCAATGACGCTTCGAGATGTTTCCAGGGTACGACCCTGGGCTTTGTGACCGCCCAGCTGGCCTGAGCTCTGGGGCGTTAAACCGATATGGCCCATTACCAGAATACCGGCCTCAACAATGGCCTTGATCTGGGGCGCCACCCGAACTCCGCCCTCCAGCTTAACGGCATCACAGCCGGCTTCTTTCAAAAAGCGTCCGGCGTTTTCAACCGCTTTTTCCAGTGAGATTTGATAGGACATAAAAGGCATATCGCCAACGATAAATGTGTTCGGTGCGCCGCGCCGAACCGCTTCAGCATGATAGATGCACTGCTCCATGACCACCGGTACGGTTCCCGAATACCCGTAGACACACATTCCCAATGAATCACCGACCAGCAGCATGTCTAAACCGGCGGCTTCCGCAAATTGGGCCGTGGGGTAGTCGTAGGCGGTCAGGAATGTGATTTTTTCGCCTTCGTTTTTCATCTGCAGAAAATCATGGATCATTTTTTTCTTGGCCATAATCGTTCTCCTTAATAGTTCGCCTTTGGCTAATTAGAACCTATCTTAAAGATGCATCAAAGCAAGTGCACTAAAGTTAGAAGTGATCTAAAGTGACTAAAGTTAAGGAATTCTGTCATTTATATTAAAAGATGGAGCGCCACGCGGCGCAAGCGCCTGCGCTGCGCGAGCGACACCTTAACTCTAGGCACTTCACATTTTAGTTCACTTTAGTCACTTATTTAATGCTTTACCCTTAAAATGTGATCTACTATTTTTGAAATAGCTTCTATTTAAACTC
>Ga0255054_10000876_pt1 | contig 17517 bp, 9 predicted proteins | sample JV7_2_23_MG_FD_188634 | JGI IMG/M metagenome (GOLD analysis project Ga0255054, IMG submission 188634) | Seawater microbial communities from Jervis Inlet, British Columbia, Canada - JV7_2_23 | ecosystem: Environmental > Aquatic > Marine > Inlet | place: Canada: British Columbia | collected...
CGGACGACTTGGGATCATATTCTGTTTCTTTGACTATCGGAACTGACGGCGGAATATCTTCTCTTTGCAGGGTGGGCAGGCAGGACACGTCATCCTGGGTTTCTTGCTGAAGCTCAAGGGCTTGGGTATCCTGCTGGATTTTTTTGAGCCTGGATCGGGACAGGCTTTTTTTGATTTTTTCCAATTCAGCCTGCACGCGAACCGTTTCATTGTGCTCCATTTGCTCATCCGGAACCATGGTGAGCCGGATCCGATGGGTATTGCGCAGCAAGTATTTTTCGATCAGGTTTTCAAATAAAGGCTCCCGTTTCATCAATTCGCGCAGCTTTTTTAGATCATCATCAAATTTTAAAATCTTTGCGGGGTCCCCGCCGTGCAACCAGGAGCTCGTAAAGGCCAGCAGAAGTTTAATTCCATATGGATACGGGGTGTTGGTTATCTCCTTGCGGTGGAATTCGATCTGGTGAATGGCGGAATCAATCAATTGTTTGTCAATACCCTTAGCGACGAGATCCGTCAGCGCTTCAAATATAAGGGCCTCAATTTTTTCGGCAGCGCCTTTTTCAACATCCTTTAATCCGCAGACAAATGACGTATCCCGATTATCGGCATCAAAACCGCTGCCGTCACACAGGGCGGATCCAAGCCCTGAGTCTATGAGGGCTTTGCGAAGCGGCGCTGCGGAATTTCCCAGCAGAATCTGTTCCAGCAGCGAAAGCGTCAGAATATCAAAGTTATCTTTAATATCCGCGGTAAGCCAGACGACGCAAACCTGGCATTTTTTGGATGGATCCTCGTTCGCCTGGAACGGATAGGGGAATACGCCTACCCGCGGCTCGCGCCATCGCGGCTGCGATGAAACATCCGTATCGGGAGTGATGCGTTTAAATTTATTTAAAACCGTATCTTCGATAACTGCCAGACTTTCTGCCAGGGGTAAATTTCCGTAAGTATAGAAAAACGTGTTGCTGGGATGATAATGGCGCTGATGGAATTCTTTTAACAGCTTGTAGGTCAACGATGGGATTTCGGCCGGATCGCCACCGGAATTGTAATGATAGGTGGTCGAAGGATACAATTCTTTTTGAATCGAACGCACCATGACCTGGTCCGGTGAAGACATGGCCCCTTTCATCTCATTGTAGACAACCCCTTTATAGGTTAACCGGAACCGGTCTGGATCATCGGCATTGGGGTCACCCTCAATTTCCAAACGATGACCCTCTTGCTTAAAACTCAGTTCGTCTAATTTGGGAAAGAAAGCGGCATCCAGATAAACGTCCATGAGGTTGTAATAATCTTTTTGGTTCTGAGTAGAGAAGGGATACATGGTCCAATCTGAAGCCGTAAAGGCGTTCATGAAAGTGCTCAAACTTCTTTTGAGCATCGAAAAGAAAGGATCGCGAACTGGAAATCGGTTGGAACCGCATAGTACGGTATGCTCAAGAATATGGGCAACGCCGGTAGAATTCACAGGTACAGTTTTAAAGGCAACACTGAATGTGTTTTCAACATCTTTGTTGCTGATATGAATATGGCGAGCCCCGGTTTTTAAATGCTCGAGTTCATAAAAAAAAGAACGAATCCCCTCGAGTGGCACAACCCGCTTAACTAAATAATTACGAACATTGTCACCCGGGTGAAGGTTTGAATTATTAGGATCCACAAATTTGCCCATAATCATAATTCCTTTAATACTAGTGTTGTGTCCCAAAAGTAATTTACAAAACACGGATTGAGTTTATTAATGTTAATTCGTTTTATTTTAGGTGTCAGGAATAAGTAGGTTTCGGGTGTCAGGTGTCAGATAACAGATGACAGATGACAAAAAACAGAAACAGTCTGCCCTTTGTCTTCTGTCATTTGTTTTCTGTCCTCTGTATCTTCATGGCACCTGACACCTGAACACTGACACCTGAAACCATAGACATGGTGTTGTTTAAAGAATTCAACTGAACTAAAATATACTGCACGACTTTTGTAATATATTTGTGGAACACAACACTAGCTTCATGCAGCCACATAGCGACCGCGACTTTTGCGTTTAATTTTACCGTTTTTATTTAATCGAAAAATGATATTCCGGATTTTTTTATCTCCAAATCCGGTTTTGGCTTGAATGTCAGCAAAGCCCAGCCCCTGACGGGACCGTTTGATGACATCAAAAACCATATCCACTGCGGTAACGGCGGTTTTGCGTGCCCCAAGCGGTCCTTTCAGTGGATATCCGCCGCTTGCCATGGCAGCTTTGATCAGGTTTTCCAGCCGATCCAATTTTGCCATCAATCGATCAACATCTTTTTTAGTCGGAATGTTGTAATTCTGCATAAAAAATTTTACCATGGCATCGAAACTGATGGCTTTTCCTTTTCTTCTTGTCATGGGGTCCTCCTTGAATGCGAGGGTCAGCATGTCCGGATAGGAGACAATGCCTAATCCTATGAAATTCGATGCAATAATTAGTGTCCATCCGATGTATTTTTTATTCTCGGATAGGCACTAATTAATTATAAAATTGAAAAAAGTCAAGATAATGCCCAAACCAAAAGGGATAATGCCACAAAGATCACGAAGAACACAAAGAATGACATCTCCCAAAGTACTTCTTAAGGCATGGAATTTAAGGCCCAAAAAAAAGCTGGGGCAGCATTTTTTAGTCGATCCCTCTACAGCCGAAATGATCGTTCGGCGTTCCCGGATTACATCAAAGGATACGGTTATGGAAATCGGCGCCGGATTGGGAGCGTTGACGATTCCGGTGGCAAAGATCGCCGGGTGTGTGTATGCAGTTGAAACAGATTCACAATTGACACCGTTGCTGAAGAACGAATTGCTTGTTCACAAACTGACGAATGTTGAAATCATCGAAAAAAATATACTTAGCATCGATATCCATTCACTGGCAAAAAAATTGGATCACCGCTTAATTGTGATGGGAAATCTGCCCTATAACATCTCTTCACAGGTCCTGATCCAGCTCATCGAAGCCCGTCAACATGTAAACCGGGCGATTTTAATGTTTCAAAAGGAGCTGGCCCGACGAATTACGGCCAGCCCCGGCAATAAGGATTACGGAAGGCTGACCGTCATGCTGTCGTATTGTGCCGAAATAAAATCCATAGCAACTATAGCGGCTTCGCTTTTTTATCCGGCACCCAAGATCGACTCCGAAGTCGTTGGGGTCAATTTTAATATTTTACGCCCCTATCCACTTCATGATGAAAGCATGCTTTTTGAGGTGATCAAGGCGGCGTTTGGTAACCGGCGTAAAACGCTTAAAAATGCGCTGTCGACCAGTGGCCTCCACGTTGATCCACAGATTGCCCATCAAGCATTGACAGCAGCAGGCATTGATCCCGCACGGCGTGCTGAAACGCTTGCCGTCACGGAATTTGTGGCGCTTCAAATTAGTTTGACACAGGCCCTGAATGTCTCTTGACCCCGTGCTGCAGGAATATTATGTTTGGCCAGACCCTTTTTTGATCCTAAGGTACAAATATAGCTTAATGCGTCTATTCCAAAAAGGAGGATTCAATGGCAGTTAAAATATTAATTCGGAGAAACGTACCTGAAAACAAGGCAAGGAAAATGATCCCGTTGTTTCGGAAAATGCGAGCGCTTGCAAACGATCAGCCCGGGTACATTACCGGAGAAACGATGCGAAATCTTGAGAAGCCGGATGAATTCCTGGTAATCAGCACATGGGAGACATCGGATGACTGGAAACAGTGGGTGCAAAGCAACGAGCGCAAGCAGATTCAAAGCCAGATCGATGACCTGCTGGGCGGCAAAACTGAATACGAGATTTTTCATTACGGGTTTGCGGAATGATAAATTAGAAGCCATCTCAAAAATAGGATTTTGGTTCAAGATCGCGGCGGGGCCGAGTCTCAAACCGGAGGCATACTTTTGTATGTCGAGGATTTGAAACGAGGCACCAACAAAGATATTGGGCCAAAAGACATTTTTGAGATGGCTTCTACATATTTTCCGCTATAGATACCGTTCGATCCCCCAATATATTCACATAACTTCCCATTTCATTATCATACCAGCCATAGATAACGGCCTGGGTGACCGGCACCCGGATAATTGATTGATGGGCATTGGCTAAAGCTTCTTTTTCCAATCCGGGCACTTTTTTCAAATCAATCGTGGCCTCTGCCGTCCGGGTGTGGGTTTCGTGGCCTTCAATTGTGGCGGCAACCCGCGGAATGCCGATAATATCGCAGGAAACATTCTGTTTGTTCGTGAAGTGGAGGTACCCATGATTGTTTTCTGCAGCCGCCTGCTCAAATATGTCATTGATCGTATCCCGGGTTATAAATGGGCCACTCGGTTCTTCTTGAAGGTTAATAACCAGAATGATCAGCGATCCGGTCTGAACCGGGATTCGGACGGATTCAGCAATGAAGGCGATTTCTTCCATTTCCGGAATTACCAATCTCAATGCATTGGCAGCCCCGGTGGTGGTTAGAATGATATTGTTCAAAATGCTTCTATTTTTTCGAAGATCGGTCTTTCCGGTTTTCGGAAGCCGATCCAACACCTCCTGAGACCCGGTGGCGGCATGAACGGTGGCCATGGATGCCGACATGATCTTTTTAGAGCCAAAGGCGTTAACCAGGGGCTTTACCATGTGGGCCAGACAGGTTGTCGTGCAGGAAGCATTTGAAATCACCTTATGACGCCTGGGGTCATAATCGTTTTCATTAATTCCCATGACGGTGGTCACCGCATCTTCGGGTGCAGCCGTACCCTTGTTTTCAAATTTAAACGGGGCAGAAACAATTACTTTTTCAGCGCCGGCATCTAAATGGCCCCTGAGGGCGCCCCCGGGGCTATTCGTTTCCAGGGTCGGATCCAGGAATTGACCGGTGGTGTCAACGACCAGCCGAAGGTCCTGATCGCCCCACCCAATCTCTGCCGGGTTTCGATGCGATCGCAGAAAGCGAACGTTGATCCCATCAATGACCATCGAACCGCTTTTCTCATCCAGATCGCTGATCACCGGCTCGGCTCGATGCCCGTGAAGATAGCCGTGCAGCCATCCATAGGTTGAATCCCGTTCAATATAATGGGCAATATCTTCTAAGGATGAGCCCGGCTGTCGTCCGATATTGACAATAATTTCATCATAATATTTGCGGCCGACATGGTGCCAAAGTGTCAGTTTGCCAATGCGGCCAAACCCATTTACACCCAACTTTTTTATGTTTGAATGTAACCTATCTTTGCCCATGTTTAATTTGCCCCTTTCTAGTATCATAGAAAATGATTGAATATTTTCGATTGAATATTGAATATTTAAGGTCCGCCCCCGGCGGATCAATTATAAAAAAACCTATCATAAAAATGACGGAGCGACACGCGGCGCCTGCGCTGCGCGAGCGGCATCCACAAATATTCAATTTTCAATATTCAATAGTCAATTCCGGCTTGTCCGGGGGTTAGGTTTCTTCAACTTTAATCATACCTTGATAAACCGAACCCTCGTAACCGTCAATGCTGACGTGCCCCCCGGATTTTATTTTTAATTGATTAAATTCGCAATATTTTTCCTTCTCACTGCAATCAAGATTGGTACAGCTCACCACACAGGTTTTGCCCAGCCGGTGGGCGATAACCGCTGCATGCGATGTGAGCCCCCCCCGGGCGGTCAACAAACCATCGGCGGCATGTATTTCCTGGATATCATCCGGAACCGTATCATTTCGAGCCAGAATCAAATGGGTGCCGGGGTCCATGATCCGCCATTCCTCAATCTCTTCCAGAGTAAACACCAGGCGACCGCTCATGGCACCGCCACTGACGCCAATACCGTGTCCCAGATACAACGTCTGGGAATCTTCCTCAAAATCGAAGGTCAGCACCGATTTGCGTTCACGAATGGTCATATCGCGTGTTTGCAGCAAATACAGATCATCACTTGAGGGCCCTTCGAAGGTAAACTCAATTTCCTGCGGGCTCCACCCTCTTTCATCAATCAGATCATGTGCCCAGTCTTTTAATGCCCGATAAATTTCCGGGAAATGGGTCTCCAGGGTGACATCGGTTTCCCGCATTTCGATTTCCTGCTGGAAAATCGAAATCGGCATGGTTTTAACCAATCCGGCGACAACATCTTCTCCCTGGTTGCCGATGGTTAAATCACCCCAAAGTTTTAGCGTATCGCCGGACCACCGGGGATTATGCGTAAACACAACACCGGTGCCTGACTGCTGCGATATATTGCCGTAGACCATTGCCTGAACGGTAACGGCCGTACCCCAGTCCTCTGAGATCCCAATAATCCGTCGATATGCCATGGCCCTTGGTGATTCCCAGGAGGCCAGAACTCCTTTGATGGCCAGGAGGAGCTGTTCGTACGGGTGTTCAACCACCTCGATGCCGGCTTCTCGAATCAGGTCCTTATAAGCCAGCGCAACATCACGCATCTGTTCTCCGGTTAGTTCTCTTTTCAGTGGAATTCCCAGCCGTTGTTTGAACCCACTGATAATCGCATCGAAATCATCGCGCTTCAAGCCAAAAGCCATCCCGTAGCACTGCAAGAACCGGCGATAATTGTCCCAGGCAAACCAGGCATTGCCCGTCTTTTCGGCGATACCTTCTGTAATGTGTTCATTGTTGCCGACATCCAGCAGGGTATCCATCATTCCGGGCTGGGATATGGCTGAGCCGCTGCGCACTGAAAGAAGCAACGGGTTTTGCGTGTCGCCGAAAATCTTACCGGTGGCTTTTTCCAGTGTTGAAATATTTTGTAAAATTTTTTCCTTGAAATTCTGCTTGGCCGGCGGATAGCTATCGATAATCTCCCGGCAGCGAAACACTTCAGTGGTGATGATAAAACCCGGCGGTACCGGGTACCCGAAATTTTTCAGCCGGACCATGTTGAGTCCTTTATCGCCCAGATAAATGATTCCGGTTAAGCGCGCTAAAGATGAGTCAATCGGCGTAATGGCATTCTGGGGATCATAGAGAAGCAACCGCTGGAGCTTATCTTTTGGCAATTTATAGGACTGCTGAAAGAGGGTGCTCAAAATCCGGCTTAAAAAAAGATCAAGTTGTTGCAGACCCAAACTCAGCGCAATGCGGTCTCGGAAAAAAATTTCAGAAATCCGAAGTTGCAGTTTTTCACTGTCAAGGGCCTCCTCTGGAGGCAGAAATTTCGGCAGCAGCGAATCAGCCGGCGAGTGCGACAAAATTCGAGTGAGGGTCTGTCCGTGAATATTATTAAAGTAATCATTGACGATGTTCTTGACGGCCTGGGCAAATCCTTTAAAAATATCCAGATATTGAGTTAGCGTGAATCCTTTGACCTCCAGGGAATGGGCGAGAAACTCAAGCTGGCGACCGAATTCTAATGACAAAATCCCGTCCAGTTTCAAGGCTCTGTCAAAGAGCCGCAGTAAACTGTATATTTGATGAAACGTGGCTTTGGTAATTAAACTGAGGTCAATATTCTCGACCAGCTCCTCAAAAAGAACATTAACCAGAGATTCGATTCGAAAAGAAAGCCCCAGACAATCAAATTTCATTTCATGATAACTTCCGTACATGGAAGGGATATCAATGGTAATATGGCGTTTCTTGTAAATATCCTGCCTGATTGCATACGTTTCATCGGACAGAATAACGGTTTTTAATTTTTCCGCATATTCCAGAAGCATAAACAGCCGTCTGTGCCGATCGGGTTCTGCAAAGGCCTGTTCGATCCGGTTTAAATCGGGCAATGCTTCGGTTTTGAGCGGTGCAAGGTAAGCATCCATCTCGATTAAATCAAAATTATATTTCTGGTTCAGAAGCTTGTAAAAAACTGCGGCGTGCTCGACACGTTCCCGATCGCGGCCGGATTCATCATTTACGTCTGCCAGCCATTGCTTGACGTTTTCTTCGCTGGCGGTCAGCAGATCATCCGGAACACTGATGCCCTTTTTTTCCAAATGGGCCATAATTTGAAAGACACCATTGATATAGGGTCCTTGGGTTTCGATCTGATCATAAATTGCCGGCGGCACATACGACAAGAGAGGCGTTTTGTCTCGCGTTTTCCAGAAATGAAAAACCGCTTCCATCAGATCGATAATCCGGTTGCTGCTTTCCACATGGCTTTGTTTTCTTAGAAAATGGATGAGGATATCGCGACGCTGGGTGATTTCATCGATGCGGGTGGATATATCCCGCAACCGCCCTTCGGCACCGATATCATTGAAATACACCGGAAAGAGCCGGGTAAGCTGCTTGGAAAGGTTGAATACGGAAGCGATGCCCGAGTTTAAAAATTGGGTAATGTCGCGCGGAAAAAGATCAATATCCCTGATGAAAACACCATACAGAGAAAGATGCACAATTAAGGCTGACAGTAACCGGATGGACTGTTTTGGATTTAATTCAATCAGCTCCAGCCAGGTGCGAATGTTTAAGGTGTGGGTCTTGTTCACCTGTATCTGCCAGTTATTGTCCACACCTTTAATGTTTGGCGCTGCAAAGCCCAGGTCGATAACCGAATCAATGAAATAATTGATCAGGTCGATATCGTCGGTTTTGTAAACGCCCTTTCCCATATTCAGCACGCAGTTGAGGGTTGTGGCCGGATACATGTCGGCGGCCCGCTCTTTTAGAATGGAAAAGGTTTTTCGGATCAGCTTCTGGATGTCGCGGTAATTTTCATTTTCAATGATCCAGCCCAGGGACTGGTTGATATCCCTTAGTGTTTCCTCGTGGATCAGAGACAGCCCGGCAACATTCATGATGTGAAACAGGAAAATGAGCTTAAGATGCCGTCCGCGACCATTTTCGCCCCCTCTTTTTAACAGACCGGGAGGGATCTGGCGGTAGGCTTCTGCAATCTGGTTATATCCGGGAAGCTTCAATAGTGAGGTCAGCGCTTGGTCGGATTTCAGCTTTTTAGCGTTTGCAATCCGATCCAGCGCATGCTTCCAGTTTTCCAGCTGCGAATGCGAAATATTTTTAAAAAATTCCTCATAAGAGCCGGGTGGATCAATTTCGGAAACTTCCTCTTCAAACCAGGGCTCGGGATCCCTTTCGCTTAACCAGTAGTCGTATGTGAAAGTAAGGTATTTTATCAGCAACTGATTGATCGAATTAAAAACACCGTCTGATTCAGGCGCATGCTTTAAAAAAGTGTCCGCCAGCCGGTTGATCTGATAATAGCTGCGTGTAAACAGTGCAAAATGATCATCGGATAAGTCGGCGATTCGCAAAAAGGCCCTGTTGATACAGGGCAAAAATAGTTCCAGCTTCGCGTCTGAATCTTTTACTGTTTTTTGTAAAAATAACAGCAAGCTGTCGACCACATCGACCTTCACTTCCCTATCATTTTCCGAGGCCACCGCATCAAAAAATATGTCGGCCAAAAGATCTGCGGCTTGCGGGCCCTTGGGGTGGTTTTTTAAAAGATGAAAATACTCCAGGGAATACTTGCGAGATTCGGCAACGATAAAGCTCCAGTTTTTATATGGATGGGAGAGTTCTTTCAGGAAGGTGTTCAACCCTTCCATCAGGCCGTAATATTTAGACATCACTTCCTGAAGGGTTGCATATTTTCCATCTATGGCGACATCGATATGATAGTCGGCCAGATTAATTTCAAGGGCTTTGGATTTAACTTTCACCGCTTGTTTTTCCTCAATGATACGGAAAACCTAATTCGTTCTTTAGGTGTGTTTTTCCGAAAATATGTCGGCAAACAACTAAAGGTTTCGGGTTTCAGATGTCAATCGCCAGGTTCAACGTTCAGAGGTTAGATAACAACAGAAACAGATCAGATGTGATGTCGAAGGCCAAAGGAGAGCATCCAAAGGCCAGAATCCCTGAACCCAGAACCTCTGAACCTTGACAAGCGTATCAAAGATCACGCCCGATTTCAAGGAAACTCAAGGGTTTCACGGGTGGGAGACCGGTTCTCGTACTCGGTTTCCATCCAATAATGGCTCCTTACATGCTACAGGATGAAGGGATCCTTTCCGATAAAGCTACCGTGATAACGCAATTAACCGATACACCAGCATCCCTGCCAGCCAGGCGATATCTTCCGGCGACAAAATTTCCTTGATATTTTCAGCGAACACCATGTTGGCCTCCGATGGAAATTCGTCATCACCGGCCCACAAAATGAGCCGCACCGGTACATGCGGAAACAGCCTGAACTCATATCCGATATCGCCGGTAGCAATGGTTTGACCGCCCAGAATTTCACCGGCTCGTAAAAGGCCGTCTACATTTTGACCGAAAATCTTCTTTAACGGATCGATAGCGCGTTTCACAAAAGCGCTGTAGTAAAAAGATGCAGCGGGAATCTCACGGTAGGATACCCAGTTATCAGTTAACACTGGGGGCATAGGGGATTGCATGTAATGCAAAATCAGGATTTGCTCCTGAATCGGGACTTCTTTTAGGGAATCCGCCTCATCTTCAAATTCCAGTTCCGGAAAACCGATGTGATATATCCGGTTGAGAAAGGGAACCCGAAACTGATCGGCCGCAATGGATTCAAATCCGGTTCGCTGCAAAATCGTTTCGAAAGAATCGGCTGCCAGCTTTTCGATTGCCAGCTTTCTGGCATTTTTATAATCATCGATGCGGGGCATCACTTTTCCTGTATTATGGATGCTGCTTTCTTGCTATCGGGTACTGGTCCACGGTGTTTGATTGCTGTAAAGTTGTTGGCATGGAGCACGGCGCATGGCGCATAGCGTTTTGACAATCCAGTCACACCCCATGCTCCATGCACCATGCCCTATGCCAACAGTTATGGACTTAAAATGCTCAGCGACGAGATGCCTGAATCCTGCAGCAGGCAACAAAAAAGCCCGACCCATACCAGGAGAGGCTTTTTTAGATGTGGGCTTTATTTGATACCGTTTTTAAAGCTCAAGCCATGAATCTGAATACAACGTTTTTCCAAGGATTACGTTAACGGTTTTGGCGTAATTCTGCATCTCCTCAGAAAGCGAACCCATATCCGGTTCGTTACCGTCCAGCATCCCGTATATCAAATCAACGATGTCCTGGCGCTTACCCTTGGCAATATCGATCAGGGTGTCATCCAGCGGGTCTGCAATGACGGAATACATTCCACATTTCTCAAGCATGACCATATAGGTCTGATTCAGAATGGGCCTCAGATGCTCCGGTGGCCCGTTAGAAATATTTGAAAGGCCGCAGGTGCTTTTGGCCTCCGGTGTAATTTCCGGCAACATTTCTTGGAACGCCATCAGACTCACGAGCTGCGGTTGCTGAATGTTCAGGGGAGTAACGATGCCGTCGACCCAGATCCTATCGTTGGGGATACCGGCTTCATTGGCGAAGTAGGTCAGTTCAACGCACAGCGCCGCCCGTTCATTTTCGTCCCGTGGCAACCCTTCAGGTCCCCACAGCAGCGCAATAAAGTGGGCATTGTGTTCCGCGGCCAACGGAACCATGCGCTCGTAGCGCTCGGGGCGGACCATAATGGAATTAATCAGCGGCGGCTGGGGAGTCTCTTTGTAGACCTTGAGTGCGGCCTCGATGGCATCGACATTGGATGTATCCAATGCCAGGGGTACATCCGGGACAACTTCCTGAACCGTCTGCACAACCCAGGGCATCAGTTCGTGGCCGTCTTTTTTAGCCGGACCGAGGTTAATGTCAATGTAATCCATTCCCTTTTCTTTCTGGAAAAGGGCTTCCTCCTGGATCGGCTTGGGATCCCGTTCTTTATAGGCGATGCCGATCTTTTTAGATATGACGTTTAAACTTTCTCCGATTAAATACATAGACCCTCCCTCCCACAAGTTAGGGGCTTCGCCCCAATTGGAATGTGCCTTTATTTTGCCTTGAGGAATCCAGGGATATGAGCCGCCTCTCTGGGCCCCACCGTAATCGCCCAACCTGGCAATTCTTCCTCAACATCCCCGGCAATGGCCGCGGCATAACCCGGAATAATCAGTTCCTGATGCTTGACCTTGTCTGCGATTCCGGATTTCTTGACGAACATGCCGACCTCATCACCGGCAAATTTGCCGGCTGCCCAGGCGGTCATTACCGAAAGCCCTTCTGAATCCTTGATCAGCAACCAGGAAGGAACCCGGCTGCCTTCGATTTCACCGGAAACGATAAAATAGGTCAGCGCAAAATTGGTCGTAACCAATACCGGTGAATTTTCATCCGGATTATTGATTTCATAAATACCTTCGGTTACCGTCATGGGCCGCTGGGGATCCGTAAAAATATTTAAGCGTTCCAGCAGGAGGGGAAACAGACTTTCGCCGGCAAAATCCGAAAGCACAACGATGCCGCCGTATTTAGCCACAAACGTTCCGGCGATCAGGGTTTCCATGTCTAGATTTGAGGCCATCTCGCTGGGAAAGGTGATGGTCGGATAGCCCACCGAGTGGTTCAGGTCTTTTAAAGCCGCCCGACGTATGGTCACCTGATCCTGATGCGCCTGCTTAATTTCTCTGGAGCCCGGATCCAGAACAATGTCTTTCACCCCCATCTCGCTGAGTTTTTCGGTCAGAGGGACCAGACCTTCCACCGAATCGGCCCGTACCGCCAGGGGTAAATTTTGTTCTTTGGCCATCGCACCCAGGTCAGCCACATTTTTGTCGGTGGCGGCATACATCAACGGTCGCTTGAACCCGCAAACCTCGACAGCCGCCTTCATCACGCCGGGATCTTCGGTCATCAGCACCAGATTGAACTCAGAGGTTTCGGCAATTTTTTTGGCGACGCTGGCAAATGCATCTTTGTCGCCGTTGACATCTTTAAGTGCCACCAGCTCCGGCCGGAGATTCAATCCGACCCGTTCATACTGAAATGCATTCCAGGACTTTAGTTTCGTTTCAAGATCCGCATCCGCGATATCGGATGCAATGGTGGCAGCCAGCAGGGTGGGATTGTAAAAGGTCTTTTCATGACGATACTGAACGGTTTCCCCCCCCGTAGTGGCGGCACGAACGCCCTTTCCGACGGCGACCGGGCGGATCGGCGGTGCTGAAGCTTCAGCCAGTTGCTCCCGGGCCTCATCAGAGACATACGGACAGGCGTCCAGTTCCGCCTTGCCGGAGGCCAGGTTCATGGCAAATGCCAGACAGGTTGGAACACCGCACTCCTTGCAGTTGGTTTTGGGCAGTAATTTGAAAATCTGAATACCGGTTAATGCCATCTTTATCTCCTTCTCTACGAGTTGCGTGTTGCGTGTTCCGGGTTAAGATTGCGAATTGCATATTCGATCATTTAAACACGCAACCCGTAACCCGTATACCAGTAACCCGTACACCCGCAACTGTTTTTTTTATCCTCCGATCAGCGGATCCATTTCCAGAGCCGGATGTTTTTTCTCCTGCAGGAAGGCCAAAATCTCTTCCTCGGTGACACCGACGGTCTCATCCGCAATGCGGTCAACCAGATCCGGCATTCCAACTTCTTCACCCCGTTTAATCAGCCGTTCACGGATTTCATCCTTCAGCACCTTGGGCATCCACACCATGCGCTTGATGCCGCCATCTCCAAGGATGAACTTGCGCTGGGTGATGTTGAATTTGGAATGACCCACAAAACCCGGCGAAGATGCCCCGCCGCCCATGACACCGGCCAGGGTGGTAAACTTCATGCCGCAAGGGGTTTCCCCGGTGTAATCCCGGCCAACCGTCATAACGCCGTTGCATTGCGGCAACAGGGCAGCAATACATTCACAGCAGCCACAGGTGGTCATGGGATCGAGTATCATGGAATAAAAGTTGTAGTGATCCACGGCGCCGCGCGAGGCTTTTTGCACAAATTCATTGACCCCCTTCCACTGGCCCAGAACCGGATCCAGGCATTCGCCTTTTTCAATCGGCTGGTTCGGACCAGTGGGATTGATTTCAAAGGATGCCTTGCAGTCCATCCAGTTATAAGCGCCGCAGAGCCCGGTACGTTCGGGGCTGACGGTGCACACGTGGTTGGGTGCGAAGGACTGGCACAGGGTGCAGGAGTAATAGGTCTCCACATTCTCATCGGTCATGTTCTCCACGCGCTCATCGCGGGTTTTATATTCCGCCCGCGCGCGCTTGGTCAGATCATCCACATCCTTTTTCTTTGTATAAAGGGTGATCTGGACCTTGTCGACGATCTTCTGAAAATCCTGGTGGAACTTGGCGTGCAGCACCGTGCCGATATTCTTCAAGGTAAAGCCTTTTTCAATGGCCGCTTTGCTGACCCGGATCCAGGAGATGTCGCGTTGACCGATATGCATGATCCCCTGGATGTAGTTGATCAGGTGATGGATCTGACGCTCGATAATCGGTTCAAAATCAGGCTGAAATTCACGGCCGGCGATCTGGACATAGATCCCCAGCGGCATGGTTTCGCCCTCTTTTATGTCGGTAATGTCCGGGCCGACGATTTCGACCTTACCGTCTTCGATTTCATTCATCTCGGCCATTTTGGTCAGCTCGGTGCACTGGGTTTTGCCGCCGCCCATCTGGGCATACAGATCGGCACCGCGCACGCGCTCGCCCTCATAGGCCGGACCGAAAGAGCACGGAATATCGATCGAGGACACCGTCACCTTCAAACCCCGGACTTCAACCGATTTTTGTACCATTTCATCATGGGGCACGTTGGCCACCACGTGTTCATAGGTACAGATACCGGTCGGCAGAATCTCGGGGATATCGGTATCGGCCAGGGTCGGAAAACCCCAGTTGACGCAGCCTGCGGCAGCACCGGCCCAATCGGTTCCTACGTCACCAAGTGCATTGACGAAAGCAAAGACGCGCTCCTTGTTGTAATGCAGGATCTTTTTGTAATCACCCGGCTGGACACCGCCGAAGGCCATCGCCACCCGGTTGGCAAATCCCAGCGCAAAAATGGCCGCAGAAATATCCGGACCGAAAGGAACAATGCGGGTATTCCAGCCGATTTGAACCCCGGTCTCAAGCAGCTGCTGGGTGACCGAAGTATTGTTCTGATTGGCCGCCAGAAAGATATAAAGATTGCGTTTCTGGTAATCTTCGACAATTTCTTTTGCGATTTCAGCATCCGGTGCAGCCCCCACGATCGCGGCAAACCCCGGCGCGGTGCCGTCCACAAACTCAACCCCGCGTTTGCGAAAGACGGTGTCATCCGCGGCGCCGAGCCAGATTTTTCCGGCTTCCTCGTCGATATCTTCGGAATGAAGATAAAAATCCGGTTCGTTCAGGTAGCGCAAGGCCTCCCGGATCTCAAACGCAAACAGGGTGGCCATGCCGGCATCCAGCAGCGGCCCCAGATAGGGCAGATGGTTCATGCCTTTGATATGGGGCGGCAAAAGCTTGCGGATCACGTCCAGTGCTTTCTGAATATCTTCCAGGGTTTCAACTTTAATCCCCAACAGCGAATAAATCACCGGCAGATAATAGGCGGTGTTGGGAAATCCCACCTTGGTATCTGCGTTGAAAGTCTCCAGAGCTTTTTTATATTCGCCTTCAACCTGCGACACAACGTTGTAGCCACCTTGAATAGCGGCAAATGCAACTAACTTAGACATACAGTTTCCTCCTTCTCTGAGGATTTATTGATTCAAATTGAGGAATTGAAGGAATAGTATCTCATTTTAAATCCCTGAATCCCTAAATTCCTGAATTACGCTTACGCTTCAATCTTTTGACGGTCGGCCATATCCATCAGAACCCGCTCACGCGCTTTGTCGATGCCGAGCGCTTTGCGTTTCTTATCGATGTGAGCAATCATCTTGCGGGCATGTTTGATAGGATCGGCTTCCAGATCCCACATACCGCCGTACAGCTTTTCCAGCTCCTCAAACAGATAATTTTGGAATACCGGCGCTCCGGTAGTCGGGAAATGATAGCCAAACACCGTGTATACACCCGAACTTACAAAATACTGACCGATACTGATGGCCTTTTCACTCATCCACTCCGGGGCACTTCCGGCTGCCGGCAGATCGCAGATGTCATTGCCCAGACCGCCGGCTTTGACCACCTCGGTGGCCGCCAGCAAAATCCGGCTGTTATCCACACAGGAACCCAGATGCAGCACCGGCGGAATACCCACGGTCTCGCACACTTCGGCCAGACCCGGTCCGCAGTAAACATGTGCGGCACCCGGAGTTAGCAAGCCTTCCATGGCGCAGGCGATTCCGTTGCACCCGGTGGTCAAAACGATCACATCATTTTTTATCAGTTCCTTAACCACGGTAATATGCGCGTCGTTGTGACGGGTTCGGGCGTTGTTGCAACCCACCACACCGGCAATACCCCGGATGCGACCGTTAATAATGTTGTCATTCAGGGTGTAGTAGGAGCCGCGGAAGGTGCCCCCCAGATGATATTGAATCGATTCAACACCAAAACCGGCAATCTGCGCGGCCTTCTGACCGGGAATCATGACATCGGCGCCACGGTTTTCGAAATTATCAATCGCCATTTTGATGATTTTTTGGGCATCTTCCATGGCATGGTGTTCGTCGAATTCGATGTGCAGCACATTGTCCTGTTCCATGCGTGCAATCGGGTGGGTGGTGATCAATTTGGTATGGAAACACTTGGCCACATTGGCCAGGTTCTGAAAAACGCATTGAACATCAACGACCATGGCATCGCAGGCGCCGGTGACAATGGCCAGCTCCTGCTGCAGGAAGGTACCGGCCGGCGGCACGCCGTGACGCTGCAGGATCTCGTTTCCGGTACAGCAAATGCCGCCCAGCTGGATGCCCTTGGCCCCTTTGGTTTTGGCATAGTCAAGCATTTCCTGTGACTGGGCCGCAGCCACAATCATCTCGGATAAGACCGGCTCATGCCCGTGGATGATGATGTTGACATGGTCTTTCTTCATGACACCCAGATTGGCCTCAGATTGGAGGGGAAACGGGGTGCCGAACATGACATCCTGCAGATCGGTGGCCATCATGGACCCGCCCCAGCCGTCGGCCAGTGCGGCGCGGGTGCATTGTTTGACAATATTTTTGTAGTCCTGATCCACGCCCATGTGGGTGCGATGCATGATCTCCACGACTTCCCTGTCGATGTTGCGCGGCAGCACGCCCAGTTTCTTCCATCTTTCATAAAGCGGCTGGGGTGCGCGTTTCAAGTAGTCGAGTTCGCCTTCGGGTTTGCCCCATTCAGCTATAGCCTTTTGAGCCACTTCAAGCGCAATTTCATCCAGGTTGCGATCGACTTCTTCACCATCAACCTCGACTTTGGTGTCCACCCCAAAATGAGGTGCAATCGCCAGCAATTTATTGGGATCTTTGATTTTATAATCACCGCTTTCTTTGTTGGCGACCGACAAAAATACTTCTGCCACACTGCGCCCGTGATCCGAATGGGCTGCGCAGCCGGCAGCTACCATGCGCGCAAAATTGCGAGCCGCAATGGTGTTAGCCGTGGCGCCGCATAAGCCCTTGCGCTCGTCTTCACCTTCGATTCCGGATTTCGGAAGCGGCAGACGACAGGGCCCCATGGCGCAGTTTTTACAACAGGTGCCCTGCATTCCGATATTGCATGGTTTCATGTTGACGGCGCGATCAAA
>Ga0255054_10000877_pt1 | contig 17512 bp, 13 predicted proteins | sample JV7_2_23_MG_FD_188634 | JGI IMG/M metagenome (GOLD analysis project Ga0255054, IMG submission 188634) | Seawater microbial communities from Jervis Inlet, British Columbia, Canada - JV7_2_23 | ecosystem: Environmental > Aquatic > Marine > Inlet | place: Canada: British Columbia | collected...
GGCGGTATCTCCGACATTTTTGACAATCTGCGGCAGTTGGGGCGTCGTCCGGCTGAGATCCTTCATCACCATTTCCATGGACGCCAATGTCTTTTTGAGGCGGCGGGTAATTTCCGGAATATCGCCGGTTTGCATGTCGAATTCAGCGGAGAAGGCCGCGACGTTTTGCATGGTTGTTTTCAGATCATCAAGAATCGGGCCCATCAGAGCGGTCAGGGCTTCCAGATCCCGAACAAGCTTATCTTCTGTGAGCAAGCGCCCGATTGCACCCTCGCCACTGTCGATCTTATCGGCAATGGAATTCAGATTCGCCAGCAACTGCTGGACACCCTTATCAGGATCCTGCAAATCCTTGGTAACTGCCACAAGCATAAGGATCGCCTTATGGGCATCATCGACAACCGGCAAAATCTTGGCCCGCAGCTCTTCGATCAATTCAGCAAGTGAGTCGGATGTCTTGCGATCCGACTCGACGGTAATAACAGCATATTCCCAATCAAGAGGCTCCCCGAAGCCCCGGGTAATTTCAAGGTAGGCATCACCGGCAATACCGAATGTCTTGCGTATGGTCGCTTTTGAATCGCTGCGAACAAATACCGCCATCTCGCTATCAATTCGTACGCTAGCATGTATCTTCTGATTGGGATTTATGACGATATCGCGGACCTCCCCTGCTTTGGTTCCCAGAATTTCGACTGTCGATCCCTCCGTCAGACCGAAAAGACCATCATCCGGCAAAACCACTTTGAGCGTTTCCCCGGGGTTAAACCACTTTCGGACCTGACCGGAGTAAATCAATCCGGCGACAAAAATCAGCAACGTCATCAATACAAACAGCCCTACCGTTTCATTCGTATAGCGGAATTTCGGTTGCGGCAGCGTCTCATTCACGTTGTCACCTCCATCAACTTCCCGGCGACCAGTCGATATCGGTGGGTTGCCGGCAGTGTTTGATCATTCCAGATTAAACTTTTTCTTGTCAGCCAGATGACGGCGGCGCCGCGTTCACGCGCCTCGCGAACGGCATTCATCAAGGCAGATATGATTTCAAGGTAAATGCCGGCGGTTGGCTCTTCTAACAAAATCAGCGAAGGCCGGCCCAGAAATGCCCGCACACAGGCAGCGCGTTGAAGATCGGCCGCTGTGGAATTGCCGGGCAGCCCCAGAGGGACCCCGGGAAGACCAAATTGTCCGGCCAGCACCGCGGCTTCATCGCGAAGTTGGCGGGCGGATCTGCGGGTATGGTGAAGTTGCGAAAGCAATATATTTTCTATGAGCGATAAATGGTTAATCCAGTTTCCGGTCCTAAATACACGACCGATTCGCCCCCGCAGCGCATTGGCCTGGTCAGGGGGCAGCTCCGGCCAGTTTCTTCCCAGAAAATACACAGCTCCGGTGGCCGGCCGGTTGATTCCGGCGCATGCATCCGCAAATGTCGATGTCTGCTCCAGGCGGGCAAGGCGCATCAGAACCAGGTCCCCACTGCAGACACTTAGATTGAGTTTATCAGACTCAGCGACGCCATAGTTTTCGGTCATCAGAACTGTGTCTTCGAATCGCAGCACGACTCGTTGCTTCTCAAGAATTACGGCCATCAGATCTAACTTTCACTACAATAAAATTGTCAGGACAATTGATATGATCAATGTCGCCAGCGCAGATTTGGCGAAGCCACGTGGCATGATATCCAGTACGTTGGCCGACACGCCGCTGAGCGACAGCGCAGTCTTACAGGATATCAGGGCAACCACAAATCCAATGGTAACTGTCTTCAAGGTAAACAATAAATATTCTTGCCGACCCATTGAACCTATGGCTTTGTTGATGAAATCGAAAAAAGTGGATTTTATCATCCCGACCAGCGTACCTGAAGCAAATCCCGCCAGCAAGGCCACCGCCACAAAGGCAACCGTCAGCGAAAACATACAAAGGCAAAATGCCAAGACCCGCGGCACCACGAGATAAAGAAAGGGATCGATGCCCTGGGCATCGAGCATGTGAACCTGACCTTCAGTCTTCATGGTGCCCAATTCGACCAATAGGGTTGATCCGCTGCGTCCGATCACAATCAGGCCAACCAGCACCGGGGCGATTTCACGAACCAGAACCGCAGACAGAAATCCGCCGAACAATGCCGTACTGCCAAACACCTTTAGCCAATGGAAAGACTGGGCGACGACGCCGAATCCCACGAAGATCCCGCTCACCAGAATAAACGGTAATGCCCGTGCTCCCACCTGATAACACTGGCGCATAAACTCGGTGCGAATCGGACGTCGCCAGGTGATCGGGCGGCAACTTTGCCGGATAACGGCCGCGGCATCACTGATAAATTGAACCGGCCATTGCCAGAGGCCCATCGTCCACAGACCGATGGCTGCCAGCCAGCGCCTCAGCTTTGGCACAGCATCGGATGGGTCATTTGCTTCTGATTGTATGACGTGTTCGTTATTCATATTCGTCCTGTCAGTAGATAGGTTGATGTCTCGCCGACGCCGGGCAAATAATAGCTGCCCCGCACCTGAAACAGGTAATTGGCACGCAGGCGCCGATAGGTGGTTTCCGAAACCTGAATTCCACCCGCTATGCCGGCGTCTGCCATCTTTGATGCAAAACGGACGGACTCGCCCCAAATATTGTATGCTTTCTGTTCGCGACCCACCGGACTGCCCATGACAGCCCCTGTGTCGATCCCGATTCGGAATTCCATGGGCGTGTTTAGTGCTGCAAATATGCCGGTACAGCGATTCTGAAGGTTGAGTGCCAGGTCAGCAATCAGATGGGCATGGTCTTTAGAACCGGAGTCGATCCCCGCCGCACATACGATCTGATCCCCCATAACTTTCATATATTCGATGCCCTCGGAAGCGGCCAACTCTTCCAAATAGCCGACTATGTGATCAACCGTCGTCATTGATTCGCTGTCAGCAACACGCTCGGCAAGGGATATTGGATCGGTAAATCGCAGGGCCATAACAGTGGTATCGGTAAAGATGTCCGCAGCGGTTTGAGCGGGATCAATACCGCCGGCTGCCAGACGATCCAAAAACGAAGTCAATCGGTTTGTTCCGTTCGCAGAAACATGTTTCGTCTGTCGATCCGCACGATCCGTTTTATCCGCACGAAGTTCGGGACGGCTGTCACTACCGGCTGGAATGACCCCTGTCGTTGGGACAGTAGAATCTTCGGCGCTGTCATGATCTTCTATTTGCCGTTCAGGCACCTGCATCGATTTTCGATCTGATGAAAACCGCAATGCCAGCATGTTGGCAATGGCGTGGGCAAAAGAAATTTCTTCGGTCGACCAGCTGCGGGACAGGCGCTCGTGCTCGAACCACAGGCTCCCCGCTGTCCGACCATGATGACCAATCGGCACTGTTAACAATGATTCACACCCCAGCGGCTGCAAGTACATCCGATGCACTTGGGCCAGGCGGGTATCCATGCCGGCATCCCTGGCGCTGATATCTTCGCCTTTCTGCAAAAGGTCGAATAATTGTGGAAAGTCGGATAGGGCGAGCACGGTCCCCTGGGTATGACCCTTGCTTTCGCGATCATAACAGTCGATACACTTTAATAACTTGGCGTCGTCATCAAAATGCCATACACTCGTGCGTCTGACCTTGACTGATTCTGTAACAATTTCGGTTAACTGGCCTAGGGATTCAGTATCGGCGGTATCAAACAGGGCCGCGCTGGATGACAGCTCGGAGAAAGCCCGGCTCTGGGCCTCGAGTTCATGCTGGCGTTCGAGCACAAATTGGGCATTGCGATCGGCCCGCAGACCTTGAAAGACCAGCAGACCGGCCATCAGCACTGCCAGAGCCACAATGCTGATGGACATCAGTAAAACGGTACGGTTGTTGCGAGTAACAAAACCGACAAAGTCCTCCTCCGGTACAAAAATAAATACCGACAGATCGTGTCCGGTTTTTTGGGGGAGCAGAAAAGCGGTACTGAGGTAGCGTTGATTATCAACGGTCAACTTCCGGTGGCCTTGTCCGTCGATCTGGAAGCGGTTATAGGCGCGATTCAATACCGGATCTGCCAATTCTTCCACCAAAATTGGTTTATACACATCGCCTTCCTGTTTAACCATTTTTTCGATCTGCGGGTGTGCAACGATATAGCCGTCTTCGTCGATGATAATCGCCCAGCCATTCCGGCCGATTTTCAACGTTTCAAGAAATACACTTATCGCTTTCAGTTCGATATCCAGCCCGAATACGCCAAGCAGCTGGTCGTCCTTCCCAATAATCGGTATAGAGACGGTTACGCCATGCGTCTGACTGGTAAAAAATATATAGAAATCCGACCAGTATATCTTTTGGCTATTTACAGCACCGATATACCAGGGCCGCATTCTGGGATCGTAAGAATCGTCAACGGATGTTTCCTCAGCAACCACCTTGCCGGCAGTATCCCGGCGGATCCAGGTAACCTGGGTCGCTTCCGGCGCGCGCTCGATGATTTTGGTGTGCAGGGATCCGTCCGGCATTTTGGCTATCATTATAAAATTGCCATGGGTGTCAGCAACAATGAAATTTGAAACTTGCGAAAGATTGGCGAGCATCCTGAAAGCAAGCGGTTCAAAGAAATCCCGGTTGCGGATATCAAATGATGCATTTTTTATAAAGTCAGCCGTGAGCTGGGCGGTATCTTCTATTGGAGTGAGGAAGGTGTCCAGCTCTCCGGCAATACGCCGCTCGATAACCCCCAGCAAATCATCCGATAGGGCCAGCGCATCCCGGCGATTGCTGTAATAGGAATAAGCGGTAATCGCCAGCAAGGCCACCAACATGACAACGACAAACCCGATCGGGCCGGCCACTCGAAGCAGCCGACCACTGAGACGTTTTCGGCTGCCCGGATCGCCGGAACTGATCTCAACCACTTCTTCGTTTTGCAATTTTAGCCCCCCCAAAATATTAAATGAAAAATCAGGTGCCCATCAGCACAATGTTCTTCTTAACGCATTTTCGATCTGATAGATATGCGGAAAAAATAGGTACGAAGCACATGCGTGTCAAATGCACGCAGCAAACAAAATTAGCCTTGAAAGAGGTCTTTTTTTCTGTCAGGTTAAAAAACAAACAATCCGGCGAATGAAAGAAGGTATCCATTAAGGGACCTAACATTGATGAATTCGTAAAAAGTCGAATTCATCAAGTGTTTGGTGTTTGGTATGAAATATTGAAAAATGACATTACGTTATCGAAGGCTTAAAATTTTAATCATATTGGCACTCGTGATTATTGCATTTATATCCATAAAAGCCGTCTATAGATCCACCACTTTTAAGCCCCAGCCCATTTTTGAAGTCCCGTTTCGCGAAAGATCGCAATCGAAATCCGATGATGATGTCCGGGTCGTTGAGGCGGCAACCCGCTCAAAACCCAGGAACAATCTTACGGGAGACCCTTACTTTCCTTCAGGTTACCGTGTGGTTCTAATGCTCGATCGCAGACCCTTCTTTCTCGTTTGAGGATGTTCAAAGCTTTAATTGGGAACACCCGGTGGCAGACAGAATAAAGCGTCTAACGCCTGACCCGCAACACGATTTTGACGAACAGTGATAATTGCATTAGATTGTGACATTCCTTATTTCTTAAAACCCTTGACCAGAAGAGGATATTTTTATTTTTCCGGCAAAATGTAAACGGGAGGAAGGTGGCGTATGGTTAAAAATCATTTTTCGCGAAAATATTTATGTCTGCTGCTTGCGCTTGCAATCGTATCGATCGCCGGGGGCGACGTTCAGGGCGCAAAGGAAGAAAAAGACAAAGATGCCAAAGAGAAAACCTATGCGCTCAACGAAGCCCAGCTTCAATCCCATGTGATGAGCTTTGCCGACCGTTTTGCTTCTATTCTGGATACCGCGATTGCAAAATTCGAGAACCTTAATCCCCCGGGGAAAAGTCGTTACGAGGTGCTGGAGCTCATGACCTTTTCGCTGCACCAGGCGTTCCTTATCGCCGCGGAGTCCGATCCGGATGTCGCCTTGCTTGACATGCTGAGCATGGTGACGCTGGGTCGCATATTCTTCGAAGAAGAGGGGCCGTCGCGATACGGCAAAGTGACTGTGCCGGTGCTGGATGGATATCGCAAGGCTGAAGCAGATATCCGCAAAGTCGCCGCAATCGTACTCACACCGAATCAGATGCTCAACCTGATGAAGATCATCGAGCGCTGGCGCAGGGAAAATCCTGAGGTAAAATCATTTCCGCTGATCCGATTCAGCAATTTTGCCGCCGATCGGCGGGAATCCACCCTGATCCGGGAAGAAGAGCCCGAAGGGCTGTTCGAATCCGTTGAGAGCGCCTCCGAGACAGTGGAGGAAATGCGATTGCTGGCCGAGCGGGGCATGTATTTGGCCACCCGTATACCGCTATTATCTGGTTTGTTCGGGGATCTGTGGCTGACAAGAATTATGAACAATCCAGAGATGCAAAAGGCCTTGAGCGACGTTTCCCAGCTCTCAGAGGGAACGGCCGGCCTGGCATCCATCGCCGAGAAGCTGCCGGATCAAATCGCAACCGAGCGGGAAGCCACCATCAAGCAACTGATGGGTGAAGTCTCTACGGCCAGAAAAGCGGCCATGGCGGATTTTTTGGCCGAATTCAAACGCATCGAAGAACGACTGATACCCGAGATCGCAAACGCCATGGACCGCGCCGAAAGCGAAGGTGAAGAACTGGTGGATCACACCATGCGCCAGGCCATCGTTCTGATTGGGATCTGGCTGGTCGGTTATGTCATTGCTCGGCTGTTAATACAGTATTTTTCAAATAAGATGAAGGCACCGGCCAAATAGGCCCATCATCCCGCAGTCTTTAAATATTTCTTCAATTCTCAAATATAAATAATTCTGGTTTTCCAGAAAGAACAAGTGGTATTGAATGTCGCAGCGGCTTCCAGCCGCGACAGTTGAATTCGCGGCTGGAAGCCGCTCCCGCAGAGGGTTTATCTAATGGAACTTGGACTTTCCAGATAAGCAGGAATTAAAAAAAGGCCCGGTTCAAATCGAACCGGGCCTTTTGGTTTTAGTTATTAGGCGGGAATCATTATGATTACAGTTCAATCCCCAGCCGTTCCCACACGGACTCATCGTCTTTGATTTCCGCGGCTTTTAAATGCGGATAAGTGGTGATGAGAAAGTAGGCCAGTGGCAAAACCCCTAACACGATGATGATGGTGTCGGGCAGGGCGCGAAAAGTCCCGAGAGCCACGACGACATCCTTCTCGAAGAAATCCGCACTGCGGGCCACCCAGAGGCCGTCTTTAAAGGAAATCCAGGCCTGCATGGCCCCGATCGGCAACAGGGTGGCAAACGCCATCAGAAACAGCCCGCCGTTGAGACCCCAGAAGGAAAGCTTCAGGATTCCATCTTTCCAGTAGGCCTTGTCCACCAGACCTCTCCAGGAGAACAGCAGCAGGGCGACGGACAGCATGCCGTAGGTCCCGAACATGGCGGTGTGGGCGTGGTGCATGGTCAGGTAGGTCCCGTGTTCATAGAAATTGATAATGGGAAGATTGATCAGGAAGCCAAAGATCCCGGCACCCAGAAAGTTCCAGAAGGAAGCAGCCACCAGAAAATACATGGGCCACTTGTAACTGAACTGCCGGCCCTCTTTACGGATCTCGCGGTACTCCATTAACCCGCGAACCACCAGGGTCAGTAACGGCACGGGCTCCATGGAAGAGAATATGGCCCCCCATCCGACCCAGAAAGCCGCACCGCCGTACCAGTAATAGTGATGGGCGGTTCCGATGATTCCGCTCAAAAAAGTAAGGGCGGCGGTAAAATAGGCCACCCTTAAGGCAGCCTGGGCCGTGGCCAGACCCATGGCCACCAACAGAAGTGCGATGACCGCAATACCGAAGAACTCGAAGATACTCTCCACCCAGAGGTGAACCACAAACCAGCGCCAGTAGTCCGCCATGGTCAGGTGGGAGCCCGGGCCGTAGAAAAGCCCGAAACCGTAAAAGGCGACCACCAAGACGGCGCTGAACACGTAAAACCAGATCAAAGCGCTGAATTCATCCTTGTGGCGCTTCAGATGTCTGCCGACAGCCCGGTACACGATCAGCAGCCAGAAAATCAGGCCCCCAAACAGCAGGATTTGCCAGATGCGGCCCAGTTCAAGAAATTCCCAGCCCTGATGGCCCAGCCAGAACCACAGATTACCGAGCAGCCCCTTGATACCCAGAACCCCTCCGGTAAGGCTGCCCACAGCAACCAGCAGGACGGCACCGAAAAGCAGTTTAACCAGAAGACTCTGCTTAGCGGGTTCTTTGCCGCCGAGGATAGGTGCCAGATAGATGGCAGACGCCAGCCAGGTGGTGGCGATCCAGAAAACCATCAGCTGCAAATGCCAGGTTTTGGCCCAGCTGTAAGGGATCAGTTTGGCCACAACCGGTATGAAAAAACTGGCCGGATGAATCGTGTAATGCGCCAGCAATCCGCCGAAGCTAGTCTGGAGCAAAAATAACAGAATCACCACCACAAAGAATTTGGCGGCTTGAAACTGACTGCGGGTCAACGGCATTTCGATCAGCTTTTCGGCCAGGGCCGTTCCTTTGGCTTCGCCATACCATAAGCCGTAGCGATGGATCCAGAAGACAAACAGGCCCAGGACTAAAAGCAAGGCCACGATACCGGCAATGGAATAAAAATAGGCTTGCGTACTGGCGACATTGCCCACCCTTTTGTCCGGGGGCCAGTTGTTGGTGTAAGTGTAGTCCTCTCCCGGACGTAGGGTTGAGGCCACCCAGGCGGTCCAGAAGAAAAAGCGTGAAACCTGAAGCCGCTGCTGCTCCTCGGGGACCGTATTGGGAAGAAAACCGTAGCGGGTTTCACCGTCTTTAAAAGTTTTTTCCCAGTGTTTCACCACACGCTCCAGGCCTTTGACCTGGGCATCGGTGAGCTTGAGTGTGTCGCTGGCGGCGTCATAGCGGTTGGGTTTAATCTCATTTTTGGTTTTGACATCGATGATGTCTTTTTGCAGATCATCGAGTTGTCCATAGATTTTGCCGTAATCCGCCATGGCCAGATAATCACCGACGGCCTCAGCCACGATGTGCAGGGATGTGGCAGAAAACTCCGAGCCCCGCTGGGAGCCGTGCCCCCAGACCGCCCCATGATCCATCAGGCCGAAGCGCTGATAGACGTTTTGGCCGGCCATGATATCCGATTTTTCAAAAAGCACATTGCCGCCGGAGTCCACGACTTTTCCCGGATAAGGCGGCAGGTCCTTTTTCATGGCGACTCCGCCACCCAGCAAAACAGCCATTCCAACAATAAAACAAAGGATTGCGGCCCATTTTAATGTTTTAAGTGACATTTACACCTCCTCTTTTAGCAGTTAACAGTGGTTTGAAAAATTCACGCACCCCTCAGATTCATTATTAAATATTACCCCACAGCGAAAAGATGTTTGACTTAGATCAAGAATCAGGATGTCTTTTATCAAAAAGGCTTAATGTGGTTAGCAGGATTGAGAAGAGAACTGTGAGATCGGCTTCTTTTAGAGATCCTCGATTATGGCCGCATAAATTACATTAATTTAAAAATTTGTAAAGATTTTTAAATTTTACTTTTTATCTTTTAAGCCAATTTTCAATATTCGGCGGTTATCACAAAAACATGGACTTCCCGGGGACCATGCGCGCCGTAAACCATGGTGGCCTCGATGTCGGCGGTTTTACTGGGCCCGGATATAAAAGTCATGCAATTGGTTAAACCGACTTTGCTCTCCTGCGGATCCCATTTTAACAGGGCATAGAGTTCCTTTAAGTCGGCAATAATCCGGTTGAGTTCAATAACCGCAATGTGGATGGCCGGCACCAGTGAAACCGCGCGCGCCTGGCCCGGCCGCGTCCGCATCACCAGGGTGGCGGTGTCCGCCATGCAGAAATCGGCTGAAGTAATTCCGATGTAGGAATCGATGATGCGCCGGCGCAGGCTTTCTTCATCGGTCTCTTGCAAATCAGAAAAAAACACCGGCACATCCTGTTCAGAAAGGGCGGCCGGCAGATTCAGGCTTTCGATGAGGGGATGCCGCCAGGCCACCACACGCTTTTTGTCTCCCCATTCAGGATCTTTATCCAGCACAACTTCAGCAATTGCGTCGGTGACCGCGTTGATATCTACACAGGCCCTAACCGTTAAATGGATAGGTCCGGCGGCTTCGATGAGGGTTTCGAGCAGTTGCTTTCTGTCCTCAGCGGTGCGGTTTTTGATGCGCTCCAGAATGGCGCGGGTTTCAGCGCACATCTCGCTGCCGAACAAATCCGCCTCCCGGGGCGACTTTGCAAACGGTCTTCCCAGGGCCATTTTTATGCGGTTTATAAATTCTTCCTGGTTGGCTGTGCTCATTTGATGCCTTTTTTCCAGCGACTGATGAAAGATTCCGCCGCCAGGGGCCTTATATCACGCTCTTTTGTCCAGGCGTGTACCGGCGGCGGCAAACGGCGTATCATGCCGCCTTTTGGAATCAAAAGCTTCTGGCCCATTGCTGCAAGTTTAACGGCAACATCATACAATCCTCGATTACGAATTATCCATGACCAGGCCTGAAATAAGAACTTTTCTTTGCGGTTTACCGCTGTCACCCCCCAGGCCGTGTCGCCTTCGGCCAGTTTGGTCCGCAAAGCCAGCAGCATCCGCGGAAGATTGATATTGACCGGGCATATATCCTGACAGGCGCCGCAGAGGGTCTCTCCCAGACACAGATCCTTGGCCCGATTGATCCCCACCAGCAACGGCGTTACCACCGCGCCCACCGGTCCGGAATAGGCAAATCCGTAAGAATGCCCGCCGATCTTGGCGTACACCGGACACACATTCAGACAGGCCGCACACCGGATACAGCACAGCATCTCGCGAAATTCTTCATCCGCCAGCATCCGGCTGCGCCCATTATCCAGAACAACCAGGTGAAATTCCTGCGGGCCGTCGGCCTGATGTGCGGTTCGGGGCCCGCCGATATAACTGACATAGGTGGCCATATTCTGTGCGGCCGCACCGCGGCAAAGAAGTCTTAAAAGCATGTCGTGATCTTCCAGCCGGGCGGTGACACGCTCCATTCCCATGATGGCGATATGGACCTTTGGCAGGGTAATGGACATCCGGATATTGCCTTCGTTTGAAACGGTCGTAATATGACCGGTTTCAGCACAGGCGATATTGCAGCCCGAAGTGCCCATATCGGCAGCCAGAAATTTTTCCCGTAGGGCCTTCCTGGCAATCCGGGTCAATCGCGGCGGATCATCTTCATAAGGAATATCGAGTTTGTCGGCAAAGAGGCTGCCAACATCATAGCGGGTTTTGTGAATGGCAGGCGCAATGATGTGAGAAGGGGTTTCAGCGGCCAGCTGAATGATATATTCGCCCAGATCGGTTTCAGATACATCGATGCCGCTATCGATGAGCGCATCGTTTAAACCGATTTCTTCACTCACCATGGACTTGCCTTTAACCACCCGCCTGACCTTATGTTTATGCGCGACTTCCCGGCAATAATTGACTGCCGCCTGACCGTCTTTGGCGAAAAACACCTGACCGCCGTTTTTTCGAATATTGGCGGCCAGTGTTTCCAGAACAACATCCAGATTTTCGATATCTTTCATCCGGATTTCATGGGCCCTTAAGCGCAGATCCGGTCCCTCGGGAAGCCGGCGATAGCACTCGGCTGTGCCCCGGCCGAAGCGATTCTGCAAATCAGCCAGCGCCCTTTGCAGAACCTCATTTTTAATGGCTTTTCTGGCCTCAGCCACGTAATTTTCGGTTGTTATTTTTGTCATAGATGAGTTACGCGTTGCGCGTTACGAGTTGCGAATTGTGCATTGTGCGTTTATGCCAATATTCCAGTATTCCAAGGCCAGGTATTAGCAGGCTAATATCTGCGCCAGGTGCATCACTTTTATATCGGAGCCTATGCGGCTGAGCTTGCCCTGGATGTTCATTAAACAGCCCATATCACAGCTCACCACCACATCCGCTCCGGTATCCATAATGTTTTTGACTTTATCCGTCACCATGGCATTCGAGATATCGGAATATTTCACCGCAAACGAGCCGCCGAATCCGCAGCAATAATCCGAATCATGCATTTCGATAAAATCAGCGCCTGAAACCTTGTGAAGCAGTTTGCGCGGCTGTTCCCTGACACCGATACCGCGCAGCAAATGGCAGGAGTCATGATAGGTTACCCTGCTCTCAAAGCGGGCACCCAATTCGTCAACCCCCAGCACGTCCACCAGATATTCACTAAATTCATAGGTGCGATTTGCAAGATCCTGTGCCCGCCGCAACCATTGAGAATTGTTTTCAAACAGCTCCGCATAATGGTGACGCACCATGTTGACGCAGGAACCCGATGGACAGACAATTATTTCTGAATCTTCGAATACTTCAATGAAATGTTTGGCAGCAAAACGGGCCTGCCGGCGATAACCGGAATTAAACGCCGGCTGCCCACAACAGGTTTGATCGGTGGGACAGGTTAACGATATGCCCAGTTGACGAAAAACACGCACCATGGCTTCGGCCACCTCGGGATAAATGGTGTCAACTAAACACTGGATGAATAAAGTAACCGTTTTATGACTGGTCATGCGACCTGATCTCTAACCTTTTTAGAATGAGAGCATATTTTCACCATCAGGGTTGCGCCCGTTATTTTTACAATTTCATTCGAAAGCTATAATGAACGACTAAAAAAATCCAGCGTAAAATCATGGCGGAATGGGCAGTCACCCGATTTTCAATCTGGCGTGAAAGGCTTGCTATAAAAATTATTTCTGGTAAGATATTCAGCCGTTAGGAGAGTATGGCAATGACCGAACAAAGAACGGCGCTATTAGAACTCATTGATAAAATAGAGCATCTGGGACAATTTCAGGACCGCATCGATTTCCCGGCATCCATCGGGCAGATATGGGAGGTTTTTTTAGATGATGTGCGAAATTTGATCGAAATTGAAGTTTGCGCCCTTTTTGTCGTCGATGACGATTCCCATGAGTTTGTTTTAGAGTATGTCTACCCTGATGACAGAAAAACCATCTGCAAAAAGGAAGTCCAGTATCAAATTGAATGCGGCATCTTTTCCTGGATAATCAATCGAAGGCAGCCGGCCTTAATTCCGGCCCTGGCATTTGAAAAAGAAAAATCAATAGTCATGTTGCCGCTAGCCACAATTAAAAGAACCCTGGGTGCCGTCATGGTTAAAACGCCCATCAAAGACAGCTCTATTACCCATGAAAACATGAAGCTTTTGACCATGCTGGCCAAACAGTATTCGCTGGTGCTGGAAAACACGCTGCTGTATGATCGCTTAAAAAAGAAGCATAAATCACTGGAAAAAGCCAACGGTGAAATCAGACTTTTATCCCGAAAAGATTCACTGACCGGTTGTTACAATCGCGGCTATCTCAACGAACACCTTCAACACGAAATTAAGCGCGCCGCCAGGTATCATCATCCCCTCGCGGTGGCAATATGTGACATCGATCATTTCAAGCGCGTAAATGATACCTTCGGACATCTATGCGGCGATATGGTACTCAAAGAATTTGTGAAACGTCTCAAGTCTCTGATCCGGTCCGACATGGACTGGCTGGCGCGTTATGGCGGCGAAGAGTTTTTACTGGTTCTGCCCGAAACCACCTTTAAAAACGCCGCCCGCCTGGCCGAAAGACTTCGCAAGCATATTGCTCGAAAAGTATTTAAATGGGAAGGAGAAAAGATATCGATTACCGCCAGCTTCGGGGTAACCGGCTTCGATAAGCACAGGCCCGGCGAGAATTTTTCGCTGGATGACCTGATCGAAATGGCGGATCAATATCTCTACCAGGCAAAGAACTCGGGAAGGGACAAAGTCGTCAGCGGAACTTTTAGCATGCAAGATTAACGACGAGATTTCTTTCTTTGCTTTATTTTTTCAAACCCCGCCTCGACAACCGGTTGAATTTTATCCAGTTTTATGGGCTTGGTCAGGTAATTATCAAACCCCACCTGTTTTAGCTTCTTCAGATCGTAAAGATCCGCATACCCGGTTAATGCAATGATGACCGATTGTGAGTTTCTCTCTCTAATTCGATGGCAAAACTCAACGCCGTCCATATCGAGCATAATCAGATCGGTAATAATCACCGGAAAGTCCTCATTTTTCATAAGGGCAAGTGCCACTTCCGGGGATTCAGCCTCAGCCACCGTATATCCTACTTTCGCAAGAAGTTTTTTTAACAGGTCTCTTTGAAAATCCTCATCATCAACAACCAATATTTTCTTTTTCATTTGAAACGCTCAATTTAGGTTGAAATACCATCTATATGCGTATGAAACTTAACGCCGAAACCTTCGGGAATCTTTCGGACAACTTCAGCGCCCACTTTGACATATTCTCTGGATTTTGGCCGCATGAATGATAACGTGACCTGTTGGCCGACGGGAAGGGTTTCCCGGGTTTCAACCAGTAAACCGCCTGAACTGATATTTTGAATAAAACCGCTAAAGGCACGATCCGGAGTCGCAAAGTCTACCGGCATAAAATAGGGTTTCCGGGCGAATCTTCTTCTGCCCTGTGAATGCTTTGCTTCCATGTCTTTTAATAGGGTGCGGCGGTCTTTGAAGGGCATATCTAAAATGATCTCAAACAATCGAGCGGTTACAACGGAAATGTTCGGCTCGTTTGAATGCTTTTTGGAAGATTCCATTACCGAGGTCCTTTAGTCATTGTTTTAGACCACCATTGGGAATGCCGCTCAGATGTGACAATCGTCTGTTTTACATAGTAATATCGATATTAAAGTAATTTTATAGCAATGTCAATTTAAGATCTGGTTTTATTAATCACCTGACTGTGGATTCCTTTACAGACGAAGATCCGATACATATTATGGAGTAACTGATGAAGAAAAAAAAGGAGACTCTATGGCGATTCAAATAAAAAAAATCCTGGTTCCGGTTGACGGATCAAAACATGCAATGCGAGCGGCCGAGTATGCTTTGGAACTGGCCCGGCAGATGCAGGCTGAAATTATCCTCATGCACAGCCATAAGCCATTTCCTATGGTCCTGGGCGAGCCCTATTTTCAAAATGCGGTCAACAAAATATTGAAAAAGTCAAACAAGCTTCTGGAGCCTTATCGCGATCTGTTCAACAAAAACGAAGTGCCGTTTACAGACCAAATTATGGAGGGTCATGCCGATGACGTCATTACCGAGGTTGCCAATATTGAGAAATGTGATCTGATCGTGATGGGATCGCGCGGCCGCAGCGACCTCAAAGGGCTGCTTCTGGGCAGCAATACACACCGGGTTTTAAAAACCGCTCCGTGTCCGGTGCTGGTGATCCGATAAATCGTCCAATCAAAAAATGATCAATACAGTGATCAAATTAAATTACCGTCTGCGGCCTCAGTTAATTGGTACAGATGCTCGCTTCTGGATACTGGCTTCTTGCTTCTGGTCTCTGGCCTAAACTTCACTGAGCAGTTCGGGCGTCTTCGACCCTGTGGTTTAGGCCCGAAGTGGGACATGACAATATCAGCTCTACCTCTCTTTGACATAAAAAAAATAATACCATATTATTGGCTGACATTATTGAAAGGAGTGAGACGCAATTTTTTATGAGTGAATTCTGGGACTGGTGGCAGCACCTGCCGCAACACATTAGCCCGGTTATATTTGAAATTGGCTGGTTCAGGCTCCAATACTACGGGTTGATGTATATCGTCGCCTTTGCCTTCACCTATTTTCTGGTGCTGTATCGCATCAAACATGAAGAGCGTTTCGGTTTCTCGAAGAATCAGGTTAACGATTTAACCACCTATGCCATTTTGGGCCTTATTATCGGCGCACGGCTCGGCTATGTATTGTTCTACAATTTATCCTATTATCTGCGGCATCCGCTCGAGATCTTCCTCCCCTTTTCGTTTTCAAGCGGCTTTACCTTTACCGGCATCTCGGGCATGTCGTACCATGGCGGCCTTATCGGGATATTGCTGGCCGGCTTCTGGTATGTCCGCAAAGCCAAGCTTAACTACTGGGATGTGGTGGATTTATATGTGCCGGTGGTGCCGCTGGGATATACCTTTGGCCGGCTCGGAAATTTTATAAACGGGGAATTATTCGGCCGTCTAACCACCTCAGCGCTCGGCATGTATTTCCCACAGGCACCTGAAAAAGCGCTGCGGCATCCATCTCAGCTCTATGAGGCCTTCTTTGAGGGGGTTTTTCTTTTTGTGATTCTATGGAGTATCCGCAAAATGAAAGGGCCCAAAGGCGCTATGCTGGCTTTATATATTATCGGCTACGGAACGGTCCGGTTTTTCATCGAATACTTTCGGGAGCCCGACGCCCATCTGGGTTTTGTTTTATCCTCTTTTTCCATGGGACAGATACTTTGCGCGATTATGATTACCGGTGGAATTGGCCTGTATTTTTATTTGCGGCAGCAAGAACGCGGAGCAGAGAATCCATAAGAAAGGGTTGCTCTGAAAAAAGATGATGGAAACCGTCCCTGAAAAAGAAATCGAAAAGCGCATCAGCAAATTCCAGACCGAACTGGTTGCCGCCAACCTGGATGGCGCCTTTATTCTGCAAAACGCAGATCGCTTCTACTTTAGCGGAACCATTCAAACCGCTGTTTTGTTTGTGCCTTCAAATGGCGAACCCATTCTGATGGTTCAAAAAAATCTCGCGCGGGCCCGGCTTGAATCTTCGTTAAACAATGTCATTCCGGTCAAAAATAAAAATTTAATCCCTCAGGTTCTCAATGATTTTAAAATTGATCAAATAGCGACGGCCGGACTTGAAATGGATGTCCTGCCGGCCAGTCTTTACCTCTGGTTTCAGCGAACCGTTCCGCAGTGCCGCTGGGTGGATGTATCCGACATGATCCGCAAATTGCGCATGCTGAAAACGGAATATGAAATTGAACAGATTAAAAAGGCCACCGCTATTTTGCACACCGGGTTAACTGAAATCAAAAGTGTGATTCGCGAGGGGATAACCGAACTGGAAATCGACGGCCATCTGGCCATGATCGCCCGTCGCGAAGGCCATATGGGCATCTTGCGAATGCGCGCCTGGAACCAGGAAATGACCTACGCACATGTGCTGTCCGGCGACAGCGGCGCAACTGTTTCACTGCTAAACAGCCCCCACGGCGGTACCGGCAACACGCCGGCCATGGCCCAGGGTGCCGGCTTCCGCAGGGTAAAGAAAAATGAACCGATCGGGATCGATTACGGCGTGGCGATTAACGGTTATGTCGGCGATCAATTTAGAACCTATGTCATCGGAGAGCTTGCTGATCCCTTGAAAAAGGCACACGCTTGCGCCCAGGATATTCTTTCGCTTTTAGCTGAAAAAGCCCATCCGGGAGTTCCCTGCGCCGAGCTGTATGCGGCGGCGGTGGCAAAGGCCACAGAAGAAGGCCTGGGGGATTTTTTTATGGGATACGGCGAAGGACAGGTCAAATTCATCGGCCACGGAATCGGTCTG
>Ga0255054_10000878_pt1 | contig 17511 bp, 16 predicted proteins | sample JV7_2_23_MG_FD_188634 | JGI IMG/M metagenome (GOLD analysis project Ga0255054, IMG submission 188634) | Seawater microbial communities from Jervis Inlet, British Columbia, Canada - JV7_2_23 | ecosystem: Environmental > Aquatic > Marine > Inlet | place: Canada: British Columbia | collected...
GCTATGTCATCGAAGGCTCCGTGCGCAAGGTTGCCGACCGGGTTCGCATCACCGCCCAGCTGATCGACGCCACCACCGGCCACCACCTCTGGGCCGAGCGTTACGACCGCACGCTGCGTGACGTCTTCGCGCTCCAGGACGAGATCGTCGACAGCATCCTCATGGCACTGCAGAAGACGTTGGAGAAAGCCGAACGGGAGCGAGCCATTCGCAAGGCCCCCCAGAACCTGGACGCCTGGGACTGTGTGCAACGTGGCTGGTGGCACCTGCTCCGAAGCACACGCGAGGAGGTGGCCCAAGGGCAGGCCCTGTTCCACAAGGCGACGGAGCTGGACCCCCACTTTTCCCTCGCCTTCAGCGGCCTGGCCTTGGGCCACCTCTACGAGCTCGGCTACCAGTGGTCCGGGGCGCCGCAGGAATCCCTTGCGGCCAGTCTTCGAGCCGCCGAAAGGGCCGTCGCGCTGGCCGATGACGAGCCGCAGGCGCATGTTGCGCTGGGTCTGGCCCGCGCCAATGCAGGCCAGTACGAGCAGGCCGCTTCTGCATCCGAACGGGTCATCGAGCTCAACCCGAGCGCTGCCGTGGGCTACTGGTGCCTGGGACGCTCGCTCTCCTATCTAGGTCGACCGGACGAAGGCGTGGGACTGATCGAGAAGGCGATCCGCCTCTCGCCCCACGATCCCGTGATGCACGAGTTCCTCTTCGACCTCGGCGTGGCGCACTTCCTGGCGGAGCGGTACGAGCAGGCCATCGTCTGGGAGAGGAAGAGCCTGCGAGCCAGGCCGGACCAGCCCGGTGTCTACCGGGTGCTTGCCGCCAGCTACGGACATCTGGGGCGGATCGAGGAGGCGCGGGCTGCGCTCGATGGGATGAACGAGTTGGCACCCGATTTCTCCCTCGAGGCCCTGCGAGTTCACGTCCCGTCCGCGGTCGTCGAGCGCTACCTCGAGGGCTGGCGCAAGGCCGGCTGGACGGGATGAGCCGATGCACGCCAGTCCCGGTTCGGGCTCCTAGTGGTCCTGCTCGCACCAGGTCCGCACGGCTCGCAGGTTCTCGTCCACGAGCTGTTGCGCCAGCTCGCGCACGCGGAAGCGGTCGAGCTCGCCTCCCACCATGGGAATGGCGTTGGGGGAGATCAGCTTGAGCGAGACGCGCGTGCGGTGGGCGGGGTCGTCGGGGTCGCGCGTCAGGGTCCAGGTCTGGTCGAAGCGCACCAGCGAGAGCCGCAGCTCCGAACGCAGGCGTTCGCTGGGGATCACCTCGACGGGGCTCTCGGTCATGGGCATGGGCACGCCGTACAGCCGGTAGCGCCAGCGCGCGAGCCCGCCCGGCTTGGGGTAGTCGGCGTCCACCGCCAACGCCTCGGTGCGGTCCGGGCTCCAGGCGATCAGCTCTACGGGGCGGGTGAGGGCGTTCCAGACGCGAGGCCGATCCGCGTCGATCGAAACCGACATCGTCACGGTGATCACGCGCTTCGCCCCTCCTCTACGGGGTCACCCCAGGAACTCCGGCCACTCGTCCGCCCAGGGCCGCACCTGTTCGAAGGCCCACGCCGCCTGCAGCACCCGGTCGTCCCGGTGCCGCGGCGCCACGATCTGCAGTCCCACCGGTAGCCCCGCCTGGGAGAGCCCGGCGCGCACGGTCCCGGCCGGGTGCAACGACAGGTTGAAGGGAATGGTGAAGGCGCCGACGCCTGCGTCGGGCAGCGTCTGCCCCTCGATCTCCTTCGGGAAGGGGCCCTTGGCCGGGGGCGGGTCGAACGGAAGCGTGGGCGTGAGCAGCAGGTCGTAGCGCTCGAAGGTCTCCGCGCACCAGCGCGACAGTTCCTCGCGGCGCCTTCCCGCTTCCGCCCAGCGTTCGGGAGTCATACGCCATCCCTGCTTCACCCCCCAGATGAAGGCGCGTCCGAACTCGCTCTCTCGTTCTGGAAGGTACTCTGCGAGCATGCCCGCCGCCTCGAAGGAATTTACCAGGCCCCAGTCCCGGCCCACGGCCGGGGGACCGCCCTTGACCAGCTCCACCTCGTGGCCCAGCTCGGCGAAGACGGCCGCCGCGTCGCCCACCACCTCGGCCACGTCCGACTGGACCGGCGTGTAGCCCAGGTCCGGCGAAAACCCGATGCGCAGGCCCGGTGGCAGGTCGCGCAGGATGTCGCGGTAGGAGAGGCCCGCGGGCGGTAGCGAGTTGGGGTCGAGCGGGTGCGGTCCCGCCACCAGGTCCAGGTGCAGCGCCGCGTCCTCCACCGTGCGGGTCAGCGGGCCGTGCACCGCCGTGTCGATGGTGACCCAGATCTTGTCGGGTCCGTGGGGGATGCGTCCGTAGCTGACCTTGAGCCCGAAGCAGCCGGTCATGGCCGCCGGCAGCCGCACCGAGCCGCCGCCGTCACTCGCCGTGCCGATCGGGATCACGCCGCCGGCGATGGCCGCCGAGGTTCCTCCGCTGGAGCCGCCGGGGGATCGCTCCAGGTTCCAGGGATTGTGGGTCGAGCCGAACACCAGGTTCTTGGTGATGGCCGTGTACCCGAACTCCGGCGCGTTGGTCTTCCCCACCACGATGGCGCCCGCCGCGCGCAGGCGCTCCACCTGGATCGAGTCGCGCGTCGCCAGGTTGTCCTTGAAGGGCAACGAGCCCTTGGAGGTGACCAGCCCTTCGGCGTCCTCCAGATCCTTTACGCCCAGGGGCACGCCTTCCAGCGGCCGGGCTTCACCGCGCGCGATGCGCTCGGCGGAGGCTCGCGCATCGGCCAGCAGGTCGTCGCCGTCGCGCATGGTGGTGAACGCGTTGAGCTGAGGCTGGGTTGCCTCGATCCGGTCCAGGGTGGTCTGCATCAGCTCGACGGGCGAAAGCTCGCCCCGGGAGAGGAGCGCGGTCACCTCGACGAGCGGCCGGTGAAGCGGATCGGGCATGGGGGACCTCCGGTGTGCGAGGTCCAGCATACCAGCCGCGGCGCTCCGAGAGGGCCGCTCCGGCATCCGTCAGAGAGCCCGCTGCAGGAACTCTTGCACCGCGGCCAGAACCGCGGCGGGCTGGTCTACGTGGACGTGGTGGCCGGCGTCCTCCAGCTCCACCAGCTCGGCCCGGGGCAGCTCGGCGCAGAGGCCCGCGGCGTCCTCCGGGCTCAGGAACGGGCTCTCGGCGCCCCGCACCAGCAGGGTGGGGCAATCGACCCCGGACACCGGCGGGAGCTTGCGATACGGGAGTGCGAACCAGCGCGGGTCGAACTTGAAGCCGAAACGGCCGTCGGGCTCCTCGCGCAGCGACTGCTCGGCGATGCTCCGGCGCAGCGCTTCGTCGGCCCGCGCGGCCGAGGGCAGGAAGCGGAAGCGCTCCACCGCCCGCTCCCGGGAGCGGTGCGTGACCCGGAACGAGAGCGCCCTGCGCGCCGAGCGGCGGGCCGCGCGCGGCATCCCCCAGGCCAGGTCCAGCAGCACCAGGGCCCGGGTTCCGCGGATGCGTGCGGCGCGTTCCAGCGCGATGTGTGCACCCATGGAGTGGCCCATCAGCACGGCGCGGGGGGCTTCCAGGTGCTCGAGGAGTGCATCCAGGTCGTCCCCGAACGCGCCCACCCGGGTCTCGTCGGGGTAGTCCGAGTCGCCGTGGCCTCGGAAGTCCAGCGCCACGACGTGGAACTGCTCCGCCAGGGCCGGCGCCAGATGGTCCCACCAGTGGGCGTTGGAGCCGCCCCCGTGCAGCAGCACCAGGGGCGGCTGCGCGGGGGCGCCCCAGTGCAGCGCGTGCAGGCGCACACCCGTCAGTGAAGGGTGGGTGAAGCTCTCGCTGCGGGCCGGCATGGGGACGGAGCGTACCGCACCCCCCGGAATCGGCCGCTAGAGGCCTTGAAACGGCACTTTCGGCTTTGACTCCGTCGGAGAGTCGCCTATGATGCGCCGGCGCCAAGACAGATCGGCGCACGGAGGGTAGAGGCACATGGCAGCTCGAAGAAAGAAGGCGGGGCCGAAGGAGCTCATCATCTCCAAGGCCCGTACCAAGAACGCAGTGAAGAAGTGCAACGTCGGTGGCGAGTTCTACGAGGCCCTCGACGCACAGGTCCGCGAGACGATCGCGGCCGCCGAGAGGCGCGCGCTGGGCAACAAGCGCAAGACGCTGAAGGCCGTGGATCTCTAGTCGAGAGAATCACGAGTTCGAAGGGCCCGCCGGCGTGAGCTGGCGGGCCCTTTTCTTGTCAAGCGTCCCGAAGGACGTCGGAACCTACGGGACTGTCCCGTAGGTTCCGGGGTTGTCAGGCGTCCGGGAGGACGTGCAGCTCGAGGGACGACGCATGCTCGGCGTCGTGGAGCACGGTCTGGCGCGCGGGGACGCCGCCGGCGGTGGTGGCGATCTCGTCGCGGGTGTTCGGATTGCGGTCGAAACGCGGGAAGCTGGACGATGAGATCTCGAGCCTCAGCCGGTGCCCGGCGGGCACCCGCGCCGCCACGGACCAGAGATCGATCTCGATTCGAGCCGGGGTCTCGGGCTCGAGCCAGGCGGGCTCCGCGCCTCCCTGCCTCCAGCGCGAACGGGTCACACCCTCGCACAGGTTGGTGGCGCGCCCGTCGGGGGCCACCTGCACCAGCTTGGCGGTGAAGTCCGTGTCGGGAGCGCTGGACGCGGCGAACAGCGTGCAGCGCACGGGCCCCGCCAGGAGCTGGTCGCGCCCGAGCGGCGGCCCGTCGAACACGAGCACGTCGCTACGGGCCTCGACGCCGCGCTGATCCAGCGCGCCGCCCGGTCCGATCAACGCGCCTCCGCAGCTCGGCACCGGGTCCGCCGGGTCGTAGGTGAAACGGTCCGGCGGCTCGGCGCCGTCGGGCGCTTCGGGGTCCAGTCGCCCGTCGCCGCCCAGCCCGTTGGCGCGTCCGCCGCTGCGCAGGTGGAGCCGCTGTGCGCTGGCGCCGTCGGGCGGCCAGGCGTCGAAGTCGCGCCAGTGCTCCTCGCCCAGGGCCAGGATCCGCGCGCCGGGGTCCGCGTTCACGCCGTTGCGCTCGCAGAGGTGACGCTCGAAGAAGCCCAGCATCTCGCGGGCAGCCACGTGGCCGAACCAGCGCGAGCGCGGTGATCGGCGTCGGCGCTGGTAGCGCCCGTGGGTCCACGGGCCCACCACCAGGCGCGGGGAGGCCGCTTCGGGGCTGGCCCGCAACGCCGCGTAGTCGGCGAGCTGGGGGCCCAGGAAGAAGTCGTACCACCCGGACAACAGCAACGTCGGCGGCGCGCGGCGCACGTCGGGGCGGAAGCCGTCCCAGTACCCGTCGCGTCGCGGGTGGTCGAGCCAGTCGCGATAGAAGGGCCGCTCGCGCAGCGCCACGCGGTCGGCCTCGCGCAGGGGCCGGAAGCGCAGCCCGCGGTCGAGATCCACGTGCCGATCCGGGATGTTCTCGCGCTCGCCCACGCCGGCCGACCAGCGCAGGGCCGTCTCCAGGGAGAACGCGCCTCCCGGGTAGAACGTGGCCCAGAGGTCCGAGGCGCCGATGCCGGCCGCCAGCGCCGTAACCCGGTCCGGCCGCCGCTCCAGCGCCGCCCACGCCGAGTAGGCCAGGTAGGAGAAGCCGCACAGTCCCAGGCGCCCGTTGCACCAGGGCTGCTCCAGCACCCAGTCGACGGCACGCTCACCGTCGGCGCCCTCGTTGACGAACGGGGTGAAGCGCCCCTCGGAGTCGTAGCGGCCGCGCACGTCCTGCAGCACCGCGGCCATGCCGGCCTCGGCGAAGAGCCTCGCCATCAGGAAGATCGGCGTGCGCCAGGACCCCCGCCCGTAGGGCGTGCGCAGCAGCACGGCGGGAACGCGCGGCTCCCCGACCGGGCGGAAGACGCTGGTGGCCAGGCGCACGCCGTCTGCCATCTCCACCCAGGTGGAGTCGACAGTCGCGGCATTGCGCCGTGCGGGAAGGTCGAGCGCGAAGCGGACGAGGTCGAGTGCGTTCAAGCGCCGGCCGCTTCCGACCGGATCCGCAGCACGCGCGCGCCCGCCTGCAGGTGGGTGCCTACCGCCAGGTAGGCCAGCACCACCTCCACCTGACCGGTCACGCCGGCCACCAGAGCCAGGAACAGGCGCCCGTCGCGACCCAGCAGGAGCCAGCGCGCGCGGCCCTCGTGCTCGTCGGCGTAGCGGCGGCGGAACTGGGTGCCGTACTTCTCCTTGACCAGCATGGAGAGGCTGTTGCCCGCCACGGCGCCGAAGCCCAGGGCGATGGCCGACTGGCCGGCGCCCATGGACCAGGCCCAGATGGTCATGCCGCCGATGAGCCAGGCCTCGCCCACGCGGTCGAGGATCGCGTCGTACACGCCGGCGAAGGGGGAGTCCTGGTAGCGGATCCGCGCCACCTCGCCGTCGACGCCGTCGAGCACCGAAGCGAACTGGGCCAGGAGCCCTCCGACCAGGCCGTGGCCCAGGGCGAAGGCCAGCGCCGCGCCCAGGGTCCACACGAACGTCGCCACGGAGATGTGCCACGGCTTCACTGCGCTGGAGAGGAGGCGCTCGGTGATGCGCAGCGAGATGGGCCGGTTCAGGTAGCGGGAGATGATCCCGTCGGAGACGCCCACCGTGCCGGCCAGCACCTTGCGCCGCGCCACGGCCACGTCGTCCTCGTCGCGCACCTCCTGCCACAGACTGGCCACGGCGAAGGGCTTGACCGGCTCGCGCTGGGCCAGGGCGGTGAGGGCGCGGCCCTGGGAGCGCTTGTCCGGCTCCTCCTCCACCAGCGCCCGCGCGAAGCCCGGCGTCACCAGGGCCAGGCCCGTGAGCACGGCGTCGGCGCCCACCAGCCGCTCGCCGCACATGCGCAGGGTCTCGCCGCCCGGCCAGAAGGCGGCGCGCGGGGCGCCGTCGTGGGCCGCCAGGGCGTCTGCGCGGTAGTCCACGGCCACCGCGCTCTCCGCCTCGCTGCGGGCTCCCTCCACGAAGCGCACGACCAGGCGGCGGTCGTAGTGCACGTCGGTGGCGGCCAGGAAGACGCGCTCGCCGGCGCCGATGGCCGCGGCCAGGTTCTCCACCACGCGCACGCGCGCGTGGCGGCAGGGTCCCTCCTGGAGCGCGGCGTAGGCCCAGCGTGCTTCCTCGGGGTCGCCGGTGATCAGGAACTCGCGCACGCCCGCGCGCAGGAAGGCCAGTACCGTGCGCTCCACGGGGCGGAGCGTGAAGATCGGCGTGCGCTGGGCCGGGCCGCTACCGGTCGCGAAGAGAACGCAGCGTCTGCGTTCAGGCGTCTCCATCGGCCAGGAACTCTTCGATCCTGCGGGCGGCGTCGACGTCGGGCATCTGCACCGGCGGGTGCTTCATGGTGTATGCGGAGATCGGAAGCATCGGGCCGGCCAAGCCCCGGTCGCGGGCCATCTTCACGTAGCGCAGGATGTCGATGACGATTCCCGCCGAGTTGGGCGAGTCCTGTACCGACAGGCGCGCTTCCAGCTCGATCGGCGCGCCGCCGAAGCCCTTGCCCTCGATGCGCAGGAAGCAGAGCTTGTTGTCCTTCTGCCACGGGACGTAGTCGCTCGGGCCGATGTGGACGTTGTCCTCGCCGATGTCGTACGGGATCTGTGACGTCACCGCCTCGGTCTTGCTCACCTTCTTGGACTTGAGGCGGGCGCGCTCCAGCATGTTCAAGAAGTCGGTGTTGCCGCCGGTGTTGAGCTGATAGGTGCGCTCCACCTTGACGCCGCGGTCGGCGAAGAGCTTGACCGCCATCCGGTGCAGGATGGTGGCGCCCACCTGGCTCTTGATGTCGTCGCCCGCGCAGGGGATGCCCGCGGCGCGGAAACGCTCGCCCCACTGCGGGTCGGACACGATGAAGACCGGCACGCAGTTGACGAAGGACACGCCGGTCTCGAGGCACGCCTCGGCGTAGCTCTTGGCGGCCTTGTCCGAGCCCACCGGCAGGTAGGAGAGCAGGATGTCGGCGCCCGAGTCGCGCAGCACCTGGGCCACGTCCACCGGCTCTTCGTCGCAGACGCGGAAGGCCTTGTCCGGCGGGTAGTCGGCCATGTGCGCGGCAACGCCATCGTGCACGGGACCCATCTGCACCAGAACGTCACTCTTTGCGACGGAGTCGCTGATCACCGTGGTGCAGTTGGGCGGAGCGAAGGCGGCCTCGTGAATCGGTCGACCCACCTTGCGGACGTCGATGTCGAAGCAGGCCACGACCTCGACGTCGCCCGGCCGGTAGCCGCCCATCTCGAGGTGCATCAGCCCCCAGGCCTCCTGGGCCTCGGGCGGCACGTCCCGGTAGTACTCGATTCCCTGCAACAGGGAACTCGCGCAGTTGCCCAAACCGGCGATGGCGATCCGCACACAGCGGTCCCCATCCCGGCCCTCTCCCCCGGTGGTGTGGTCGGTCATGGCCACGGAATCTAAGCGCCGTCCGCTACCCGGTCAACCTGCAATGGGGGACGTTCCTGCATAACTGCACCGGGTACCATTCCTGGAAAGACTGGTACTTCGTGCAGTTACGCAGGAACGTCCCCCTCTGCAGGGTTGATAGGGGGAGATTCCCCTCGGATGTTCGCCCCAATCCGGTAGAGCCGGAGCAGGGGAATGCGCCGCAAGATCTCGGGCGCCGGCAGGCCGTGCACGTCCGCCAGGTGCTCCAGGCCGACGCTGGCCAGCTCCGCCGCCCGCTCGATGGCCCCCGGCGTGGACTCGGCCTCGCCCAACGGCATGCGGTCGGCCACCGCGACCGCGTTGGCCAGCGACAGGAGTGCGTAGAAGAAAGCGCTGCGGTCCTCGGCGCCCAGCTCGGCGGCGGCTCGAAAGACGGCATGACGCGCGTCGGCGGCCACCGGCAGCTCGGGCTTCCAGACCGGCAGCCGCCAGGCATCCACCTCCAGCGCCCTCGCATCGGCCGGCAGCGCCGCCAGCTCCTCCGGCCGGAGGTGGGCGTAGAGGGCCAGCACGGCGTCGTCGCGGGGCGGAAAACCCAGATCCTCCAAGCGCCCGGTGCGCCAGCGCTCCGCCCACACCCGGGTCTCGGTGTCGAGCTCCCAGATGGTTCCCTGCATCATGCGAAAGTAGAGCCAGTAGTCTTCGCGGAAGAGCGCGTCCATCAGCTTCGCCAGCGCTTCCAGGTCGTCGCCTTCGTGACGCGCCCGCCAGTAGAACTGGCCCTCCAGCGTCCGCGTCTGGCCCGGGGGTTCCCAGTCGTTGTCACCGCTCGGCTTGAGCCACACCTCGATCCGATCGCGCAGCGCCAGCACGATCAGCTCCGGATCCAGCGCCTGGGCGGCGCGCAGCAGGGTGGGCTCGCCGGCGGTCACCGCCGCCTCGAGCCACTCCACCAGGGCGATGGGGTTCGGCGCGTCGAGGGCCCAAGCGTCCAGGTCCACTGCCGCCACCAGCTGCTCCGTGGTCGCGTGCTCCAGGATCCAGCCGGCCTCACCCAGACCTATGGCCTTGATCGTGAAGCAGAGCTCGGCTTCCGGCATGCGCGGGATCAGTGCCTCGGGCTTGCGGGCCAGGTCCAGCAGCTCGCCGCGGCGCGCGACGGGCGTGCGGCACACCAGCTCGACCTGGGCGTCCAGGGAGAGCTCGGACATCGCATCCCGGGCCGCGGCCCGGTCGCGGCGCGCGAGGTCCAGGATGCGGCGCGCCGGCGCGGGGAGGAGGGGGAGGGGCATGGGACGCCGGAAGGTAACGCGTGGGCTCCCCGGGCGCGGTGGTATGCTGCCGGGCCCCGGCGGCCTGGCCAGCCAGCGTCGTCCGCATCGGGGGGAGGGCGGAACCATGTGGCGCGCCGGGTGCTTCGCAGCGGGCCTTCCCGTCGGGGCGCTGGCGGGCGTCGCCTTCGCCTCGCCCGGCGTGATGTCCGCCGCCGTGGGAGCGCTCGTGGGCGCTGCGCTGCTGCTGCTGATCGGAAGCGGTCTTGGCCGGGGTGGCCGGGGGCGATCCGTGGCCGCTGCGGCCCAGACCGGCTGGCTGGCCCTGCCCGCCGTCGACGCCGCCTGGCTCGAGCTGGCGCCGGGTCCCCTGCCCTTCCTCGCCCTGGCCCTGGTCGTGGTGGCCATGGCCCTGGCGGGCGCCGCACGCGGGCGCGCGCCGGGTTCCGCCCTGCGCACCGGGATCGTCTCGCTGCTGTCCGGCCTGGTCCTGGTGCCCGCTCTGGCGCTGGCCCTGGCGGCGGGAGGCGCCTCGGCGCCTGCGCTGGGCGAGGGCACCGCCGCGGCCATCTTCGATCTTGACGCGCGCGTCGTGACGCGGCCCCTGCCCCGCTGCGCTGCCGCGCCCGCCGAGGTCGAGGTTCTGTTGGAGCGCGGCGTCCATCCTCGGTTGGCCGCTGCCGGGTCGAGGCTCTTCTTCGAGGCGGCCGGGGACGACGGCCGCCGTCAGGTGCACCGCATGGACGCGGCCGGAGGCGAGCCTCAGTGCCTCACCTGCGCGGAGCCTGGCAACAACCGGCGCCCGGCGCCCGGCCGCGAGGGCAGGATCGTCGTCTTCGACAGCGATCGCTGGGCAGACTGGAACGCACCCGCCAACACCGAGCTGCAGCATCTGCGCGTCACGAAGGACGGTGCACCCCATCCTTCCAGGCGGCTCACGTTCAACCGCACGCGGGACGATCACGCGGTGCTCTCGCCTGCCGGCGCGTCGCTGCTCTGGTCCCGCCACGCGGGCGGACGCTTCGTCGTGGCTTCGGCGGGCTTCCGCCGAGGACACGGAGCATTGCTGCTCTCGACGCCCAACACAGTGGCGGCCGGCGGAGCGGCCTGGACGGCGCCGCTGGCCTGGTCGCCCGACGCGCGCGCCCTGGCCATCGCCGCCGGGAATCCGCTCGGGTCCCTGCGCGGCGAGGTGCTGGACCCGGCCACGGGCGCGTTGAACGAGCTGGGCGCGGCCCTGCACGGCGCGGGCGGCGTGGACTTCTCGGCCGATGGCGGGCGCGTCGCGCTGGTGGAGGCCGAGGGCGCCGCGGGGCTCGGCGCGCTGCCGGCCGGCGTGGGAGTGCTGCTGGGCGTCCTGCCGCCGGACCGGCTCGGTGCGGATCCGCCGGGCGGAACCCGGCTGCGCATCGGCGACACCGGGGGCGAGCTGGCCGCCGTGGCGCTGGGCGAGGCGGGCGCGTGGGGCGCTCCTGCCGGTGTGGCATCCAGCCCCGACGGAACCTGGCTGGTCCTGGGCCAGCGCCGCAAGGAAGATGGCACCGTACGCGAGCGGCTGTTGCGTGTGAGACTGGACTGCAGCCTTCCCTGAGGAGGAGCTCGTGCCGGTCTCGCGCCTCTGTCTCGTCGTCCTCGCGGCACTCCTGCTCGCGCCCATCGGTGTACACGCCGGCGAGGCTCTCTGAGTTGCTTCCGGCGCTCGCTATCCTTGGCGCATGCCCGACCTGGATCGCATCCGCGCGGCGCTTTCGGCGTACGGGCCCCAGTTGAAGAGCGCCCCGCGGCAGGCGGCGGTGGCCATGGTGCTGCGCGGCGATCCGACCGCGCTGGAGGTCCTCTTCATCGAGCGGGCCGAGCATCCGAACGATCCCTGGTCCGGGCACATGGCCTTCCCGGGCGGGCGAGTCGATCCCGGGGATGCCGGGCCGCGGGCCGCGGCCGAGCGCGAGACCCTGGAGGAGGTGGGCCTGTCGCTGGAAGGCGCCGAGCGGCTGGGCCAGCTCGACGACTTGGAGGGACGGCACGCCGGCCGCCCCGCCGAGCTGGTGATCTCGGGCTTCGTCTACCACCTGGCCGAGACGCCGGACCTGGCGCTCAACCACGAGGTTCGTGAGGCGCTCTGGATCCCCATGCACGATCTCCACGCGGTCGACCGCCACGTGGAGTACCGCTTTCCGCGCTACCCGGAGGGCATGCCGCCTTATCCGGGTATCGTCGTCGGCGACCCCGTGCGGCACGTGGTGTGGGGGCTCACCTACCGCTTCCTCGAGGTGTTCTACGAAATCGTGGGCCGCCCATTGGCGGACCGCTGGGGAACGCTGCGGGTGTCGGGCTCCGAGGGGTCCTAGACCGGCTCCATCGACACGTCCACCACGAGCCGGTCGCCCTCGGCCTCGAGGGCATCGCGCAGCGCGTCGGGGCTGGCGCGCGAAGGCACCTCGACCACGATCTCCAGCTCGTAGTGGGGTGAGCCGCCCGGTCCGGGGGCGCTGCGCGAGGTGAGCTCGGCGATGTTGGCGCCGTGCTCGGCCAGCATGCCGCACACGCCGGCCACGATTCCCGCCTTGTCCTCACCGGCCGCGCGCACCCGATGCAGGGAGTGGTCCGCCGCCGGGATGGACGCCCGCGGGCCCTCGTCCAGCTGACGGATCAGGATCGTGAGGCCGTGGTCGCGCTCCAGCCGCTTGGCGCCCACCGCCAGGCTGTCGGAGGCCTCGCTCGAGGTGCAGGATCCCAGCAGCACCGCGGCGAAGTCGCTGCCCAGGATGGTCATGCGCGAGTCTTCCAGGTTGGCGTCGCAGTCGAAGACCAGGCGCGCCAGCTCGGCCACCAGGCCGGGCCGATCGCGGCCGATCGCGGACAACACGAACCACTGCTTCATGGAGGGGCTCCTCTCCCGGCCGCTCAGGCCGGCTGGCCGCGCTGGAAGCCGCGGCAGTCCTGGACCGGGAGCGGCGGGTAGCGGCGAAACGCCGTGTCGCCCTCGGCCAGCCTGCAGCGCCAGAAGCGCTGGCCCCTGGCGCTGGCCTGCTCCAGCGCGTTGGTGCAGCCGGAGCAGAGTCCCACCTCGGGCACCGGGATGTTGCGCAGGGGGTCGCTCGGTTTCGCCATCTACGCAGTCTACAATCGTGGGCCGTGGGACGCCTGCGAGAACGCATGGAACGACTGGATCGGGTGCTCGAGCTGGGCGAGCACTGGCTGCGCCGCCGCCTGGGCGCGAGCCCGGAGCCGGGCTTCTTTGCCCCGCATCACGCCTTCCGCTGGGAGGCCTCGGCCGAGGGCGGCTGGCTGGTTCCCGTGGCTGAGCCCCGCCACTTCGACCTGGAGGACCTGGTGGGTGTGGACGACGCGCGGGAGCAGCTGGTGCGCAACACCGAGCAGTTCGTGCGCGGCCTGCCCTCCAATCACGTTCTGCTCCACGGCGAGCGCGGCACCGGCAAGTCCTCCGCGGTGCGCGGGTTGCTGTCGCGCTTTGCGGGGGACGGTCTGCGGGTGGTCGAGGTGCGCAAGGAGGACCTGATGCACCTGCCGCGCATCCTGGCCGCGTTGCGCGATGCCCCGTTCCGCTTCCTGCTCTTCTGCGACGACCTCTCCTTCGACGCCGGCGAGCGCGGCCACCGCGAGCTCAAGGCCGCGCTCGAGGGAAGCTTCGAGGGTCCGACGGAGAACCTGCGGGTCATCGCCACCAGCAATCGCCGCCACCTGCTGCCCGAGTACGAGTCCGATGCGTCGGCCGCCCACCTGGACGCCAAGGGGGACCTCCACCTGGGCGAGGTCGTGGAGGAGAAGCTGGCGCTGTCGGACCGCTTCGGCCTGGTGATCGGCTTCTACGGCTTCGACCAGAACACCTACCTGGCCATCGTGGACGCCTGGGCGAAACGTCTCGGGCTGACGGCGCCGCGCGAGGAGCTCCACGCCGCGGCGCTCACCTGGTCGGTGCGCCGCGCCAGCCGCTCCGGACGCACGGCCCGCCAGTTCGTCGACGACTTCGCCGGTCGCCGCCTCCTCGAAGCGGGTAAACCTACGGGACAGTCCCTTTAGTTTACGGCCCTGTGGGGCCGTAAACTAAAGGGACTGTCCCGTAGGTTTACTAGCCGCAGATGTCGGTGAGGACGCGGAGGGCGTTTTCGCCGAGGGCTTTGCGGATGACGGCTTCGGAATGGCCGCGTTCCAGCATTACCCGGGTCACCCGCGGTAGCCCCGTGACGTCGCCCAGTCCCTCGACCGGAACGATGGCGCCGTCCCAATCGCTGCCCAGGGCCACGCAGTCGACGCCGCCCACGCGGATGGCGTGCTCGATGTGGTCCACGAAGCCCTCGACCCCGGGACGGCCGATGAAGCCGCGCGCCAGACACAGGCCGATCACGCCGCCCCGCTCGGCCACCGCCCGGATCTGGGCGTCGCTCAGGTTGCGGCGGAAATCGAACAGGGCCCGACAGGCGGTGTGGCTCACCACGAAGGGCCGCGTCACGAGGCCCAGCGCCTCTTCGACACCCGCTTCGTTCACGTGGGCGAGGTCCACCACCATGCCCATGCGTTCCATCTCGGTGACGAGGTCGCGCCCGAACGGCGTGAGCCCGCGTCCGTCGAACGCGGCCACGGTCATCGGGTACGCGGCCGACGAGGCCTGGAAGTGGGTGAGGCCGATCATGCGCAGCCCGCGCTGGTAGGCGGCGTGCACGTTCTGCAGGTCGCTCTCGATGCCGTGGGAGCCTTCCAGGCCGGCGAAGGCGGCGAAGCGGCCCTCGTCCATGGCGGCCCGCATCTCGCTTCCGCTCCGGCAGAAACGCATCTCGTCGGCGTGACGCTGCGCCGCCTCGTCCAGCACGTCCAGGGTCAGCAGGGTCTGGTCGATGCCGCGCTCGTCCTCCAGGCGCGCCAGCCAGCGCAGCGGCGCCATCAGCTCCTCGCGCACCTCGCGGGGGCTGATGACCAGACCCATCACGGCGCCGTCCAGGCCGCCCTCCCGCGCCCGGGGCAGGTCCATGTGCCAGCTGAAGGGGGAGCGCGGTAGCCGGTTGGTGTGCCGGGAGGCGATCTCGTAGCCCAGGAGCCGCATGGACAGCAGGGTGTCCAGGTGCAGGTCCAGCACCCGCGCGTCGCGGTGCAGGGCCAGCACGTCGTCAGAAACCTGGGGCGCCTCGGGGCCGCAGCCCGCGAGCAGCGCTCCGGCCGCGGCGGCACTGCTCTGCAGGAAACGCCGTCGGGTGAGTTCGTTCACGCCGCGATTCTACACCCGGACGCTATGCTGCGACGCACTCGTGCTCGGCGCCGTGGCCACCGGACATCCCAGGACCAGCGATGCCGCCGTCGCCATGCTGCGCGACGGCGGCAACGCCTTCGACGCCATCGTGGCCGCCGGCTTCGCCGCTGCGGTGGCGGAGCCGGGCTTCACCAGCCTGGGTGGCGGGGGGTTCCTGCTGGCGCGCACCGCGGAAGCCGAGGAGGTGCTCTTCGACTTCTTCGTGGACACGCCGGGCCGTGGGGCCCCGGGCCACGATCGGGATCCCCACTTCCTGCCCGTCACGATCCAGTTCCCGGGCTCCGAGCAGGTCTTCAACGTGGGCCGTGGCTCGGTGGCGGTGCCCGGCGTGCTGGCCGGGTTGCTGCACGTCCACCGGCGCCTGGGGCGCCTGTCGTTGCGCAGCGTCGTTGCGCCGGCCGCGGTCCTGGCCCGCGGAGGCGTCGTGGTGACCGGCCTCCAGGCCTACGTCCTGGGGCTGCTCACGCCGATCCTGGGCCTCGAGGGCGGCCATCTCTACACGCCATCGGGTCGCGCGCCGGCCGAGGGCGAGCGTTTGCGCAACCCCGATCTGGCCGCGTTCCTGGAGGCGCTGCCCGAGGACGGCGGGAGCCGCTTCTACTCCGGTGAGCTGGCCGCGCGGATCGTCGGCGACATGCACCAGGGGCAGGGGCTTCTCACCGCCGACGACCTGGCAGCGTATCGGGTGCTCGAGCGCGAGCCCCTGGAGGTGGAGTATCGCGACCGCCGCGTGCTCACGAACCCCGCCCCGTCTTGGGGCGGGGGCCTGGTGGCGTTCGGGCTGGACGAGCTGGCCCGCAGCGACCTGCCGCGCCTGGAGCCGGACGGGCCGGAGCATGCCGTGGCGCTGGCCGCGACCCTGGAGGCCATGGAGCGCCATCACGTGGAAGCCGCCGTGCGCGGCTTCAGCCGCGGCACCACCCACGCCAGTGTGGCCGACGCGCACGGGAATGTCGCCAGCATGACCACAAGCAACGGCGAGGGCTCGGGCTACGTCGTTCCCGGCGCCGGCATCATGCTCAACAACATGCTGGGCGAGGACGACCTGCACCCCGACGGCTTCCACTCCAGCCCGCCGGGCCAGCGCGTGGCCTCGATGATGTCGCCGTCGCTGATCGAGGACGAGGCCGGCCCGGACCTGGTGCTGGGCAGTGGCGGAAGCAAGCGGATCCGGACCGCGGTGCTGCAGGTGGCGCAGCGCAGTGTGGACTTCGGTACGCCGTTGCCGCAGGCGGTCGCGGCGCCGCGCATGCACTGGGACGGTGAGGTCTTGCAGGTGGAGCCGGGTCTGGCCGAGGCCACGCTGGCGGCGCTGCGCCACCGCTGGCCGGTCAACCTCTGGCCGGAGTCCAACCTCTACTTCGGCGGCGTCCACGCCGTCGCGCCGCGGCACGGCCAGGCGGCGGGGGACGCTCGGCGCGGGGGGGCGGCGCAGATCGTCGCGTAGAGGCCACGCCGATCAGCAGCACCAGGGCCATGGTGATCAGCATCCCGGCGCCCGGCTCCGGCAGCAGGGCCAGGGGCACATCCCAGCCGATGTCCGCCAGCCCGGCGTAGTCCAGCGGCGTCAGCAGCTTGCGGGTGCCGGTGGTGATCGCGGGATCCATGGCGGGCTCCGGGCTGATCCCCGAGTTCGCCCAGTGGGCGCCGTCCGGTGGTGCCAGCGGCACCGGCGCTCCGTGCACGCCTTGGGCGGTGGCCCCGATGAAGGTGCCGTCGCCGAAGTTGATCTGCTCGTCCCAGGACGCAGCAGAGCCGAACCCAAAGACGTGGCTCAGCTCGTGCACGGCGACCGACAGGAAGTCCACCTGACCGGCCGCCGGCAGGCCGGCCGCCAGGTTCCAGTTGGTGTCGGTGTCGAAGGAGATCCAGCCGCCCCAGGGGCCGAAGTCGCTGGGCATGGGGTCCAGCTCGCCGGTCTCGCCCCGGGCATCCACCAGGTCGCGCCAGGCGCTGCCGGTGGGGTTGCTGGTGAAGGCGATGGAGGAGCCGCCGGGCGCGGCCTCGCCGGCCGTGGTGCCGCCCAGGTCGCGGGCGCCCACGAACACGATCAGCGTGTCGTCGGCCACGAAGAGGTCCGGGATCGCGAAGCTGTCCACGCCGCTGGTGGGCTGGCGGATCAGCGCCGACCAGGAGTTGGGCGCCGGCACCGAGCCCGGATCGATCTCCGCCAGGGTGTCCAGCAGCGGGGTGAACTGGAGGGCGGCCAGGTCCAGCACCGCACTCACCGCGGGGTCGTCGACGAAGGTCCCCGTGGCGTAGTCGTAGTTGAACTGCACGCTGACCGTGGCGCGGGCGGAGCCGCCCGCCAGCAGCACGGCCAGCGTCAGTAGCAATGCGCGCGCGTGGACGTGCAGCCTGGGGCCCATGGTCCCCTCCCCGGTATTCAGGCCTCTTATCGGGTAGACCTGCACGATCCTGAGCCGGCAGCCGGGTGGCAGCTCCTGTGAAGCGTGGTGATTTTCCATCACCCCAAGGGAGCATCAAGCGCGTTCCGATGCCGTCGCTGGCCGCTAACCTTCCCCCGGACCGGCCGCACGGGGACGCGGTACGGAGGGCTCTGGCGTTGATCCAGTTTGAGAGGACACTCGGGGCGACCTGCCTGCTGGTGGCAGCGCTCCTGCTCCCGGGTCCGGCAATCGCGCTCTCCGCCGCCTCCTTGGACG
>Ga0255054_10000879_pt1 | contig 17496 bp, 14 predicted proteins | sample JV7_2_23_MG_FD_188634 | JGI IMG/M metagenome (GOLD analysis project Ga0255054, IMG submission 188634) | Seawater microbial communities from Jervis Inlet, British Columbia, Canada - JV7_2_23 | ecosystem: Environmental > Aquatic > Marine > Inlet | place: Canada: British Columbia | collected...
GCTGCGAATCAATTTTTCGGCCTCATCCATCCCTCCGAAACCTTACGAGGATGCAGATCTGCCGGAATGGAAAAAAGTTCTGGCCGAAGCCGCAGTCGCACCTGAAAAGAAAGTTGAAAAGGACAAGATCGCAGGAGTGAAAACGGCTGAGAAAAAACCTGAGGGAAAAATGCCGGCAGAAAAAGCAGCCGCTGCCGGCCAGGCGCAGACCGTTGAGCAACGCCTGGCTCAGATATTACCGCAAAAGAAATTTACAGGAGAAAAGATTGCGCTTGATTTCTATGATACCGATATTAAAAATGTTTTCCGAATCTTGAGAGAAATCAGCGGCAAAAACTTTGCAATTGACAAAAACGTCACCGGAAAAGTGACCCTGACCCTGGAAAGACCGGTGCCCTGGGACCAGGTGCTCGACCTGGTGTTGAAAATGAACCAGCTGGGCATGAGCATGGAAGGCGATATCATCCGAATTGCCGCCCTCAGCACCCTGGCCCAGGAAGAAAAACTAAAGCAGGCCCAGTTAAAAGCCGCACAGGCGGCCCAAAAACAGGCCGAAGCGCTTGAACCGCTTTTTACCGAATACATCCCGATCAGCTATTCGAATGCCAAAAATGAAGTATTGCCTCATATTACGGCCATCCTTACAGAAGGCCGCGGCAAAGCCAATGTGGATGAGCGCAACAATCAGCTCATCATAACCGATACCGCTGTAAAAATTCAACAGGCCAGGCAAATCGTCCAAAAGATTGATACGGTCACACCCCAGGTCATCATTGAGGCTCGAGTCGTGGAGGCCATCACGGATTTCTCAAGAGAAATCGGTTTTGACTGGGGTACCGTCGAGCTCGGTGCATTTGACATTCCGGGTACCAGTTATGAATTTGGCCCCACCACGTTTACGACTGACAATATCCCCTTCACTTTTTCAGATAACGCATCGCTCGCGTTTAACCTCTTAAAAACCTCCGGAACCCCGTTTTCCATCATTGACGCACGGCTGGCCGCCGCGGAGTCTGAAGGCAAAACCAACATCATTTCCTCACCTAAAATTGTCACGCTGGACAACAAAAAAGCCAAAATAAAACAGGGGTTTGAATTCCCATACGAAGAGCGCGATTCCTCCGGTAATGCCACGGTGCGGTTTAAGGATATCGATCTGTTACTGGAAGTTACCCCTTCGGTGACTCCGGATAATCGGATTTCAATGAACATTTTTATCACCAAGAATGAGGTCGCTTCTTTGACGGCTCAGGGACCTGCATTATCGACCAATGAAGCCGAAACAGAAATTTTAGTTGATGATGGAGATACGATTGTTATCGGCGGCATCCTGAAATCAACGATTGTCTGGGCTGAATCCGGAATCCCCGGCTTACGCCGGATGGGCGTTCTGGGCTGGCTGTTTAAATTTCAACAAGAAACCGACACCAAAAACGAATTGCTGATTTTTATAACGCCCCGTATTGTGCAGCTGGAACAAAAACGTTTGTAAATAGACCGCACGCCGATAACCTGATTAGCCTTTCAGAAGATGGCGCTTTAAAAAAACGAATCCGGTCATTGAGCCTGGCTCAGACCGGATTCGTTTTTTTTAAAAGCCGATTCTAAAAGAGGGCCTTCACTTCCTTGGCCCCCTGCTCCGCCTGGTCCGCCAGCGGAGAATCCGGGGCCAGTTCGACGACTTTACGGTAGGAATTATAGGCCTTTTTAAACTCCAGTGCCAGCTGATACGCTTTGGCCAGTTGAAAATAAAGCGCCGGCGAATCCGGGGCTTTACGGACCGCTTTTTCCAGCTTTCCCACCGCCTCCGGTATACGGCCCATGGCAATATAGGTACGCGCCAGACCCTGGAGCGCTCGGGTAAAACCGGGCTTTGCGTTTAGGGCTTCCAAATAATATTTTTCTGAAAGTTCCAGGTCTCCCTTATAATAATAGGCATTACCCAGGTTGGAGTACCCAAAGTGCGGAGTGCCATACAGAATATCACCGACCACTTTTTTATAGTAGAAAATGGCCTGATCCCAGTCCCCTTTGCCGGCATAAGCATTTCCCATACTGTTGATGGCCTCTCCGTAATCGGGTTTCAGATCCAGGGCTCTTTTAAAGCGGACAAGGGCCTGATCATATTGTTTTTTGCGTAAGTATACCAATCCCATGTCATATTGCAGCAGATGATCATCCGCATATTTCGCTTCCGCCTTTTTAAATTCCTTCATGGCCACCGCAAGATTGCCCTGCTGCAGGTAGGCTTCGCCGACCCGCCTGTATGCTTTCGATGTCTTTTTACTTTTCTCAACTGTCGTTGTTGCGCAAGCTGCCAGGGCAAACATTAAAAAAAACCATCCAATGTAAATTAACCCGCTTCTTTTCATTATCGATTACCTCAATCTTTAAAATGTCTCATTATGCAGTTAAACGACTTACGCCGCTAACCCGTACGGCGTCATTTACCGTTTTTTAAGATCCAGAAGACCGGCAATCTCGTCAGACACCCGACGCACAAAGACTTTAAAATCATCACCGGCTAAGGGTTTACCGGGTGCCGGTAGGTGTTCAATGTCCTTGGGTTGAACATACACAGGGGCATTGATTAAATCCGAATCGGGCTTGATGTTAAACTCCGGCGGAAACTGCTGTTCAAAATACATCTCCTGAAATCCCGCAAATTTAAGTGCATGCGCGGTGGACTTTATGACGGCGATATCATTTTGGGCCGTGATCCCACGATGATTGGCCTCTACCAATCCCGCCAACGCCTCGCCCCCGTGGGTGCAGGCAATATGTCCGTTGCGGTTGGCGGTGATTTCCCAATCCATAATGGCCTGCTCGGTAACCTCGACAAAAAAAACTCTCTGGCTGCCGGCCAGTTGATTATATTTTTCCACCAGATGAATCACCCGGGGCATGGAGACCGGATTGCCGATCATCGCTGCCTGCGCCACGCTGGGTTTTACGGTAAGGGGCTTAAATTTGCGTTTTTTGCTGTCCGGCTCCAGATAGTAGCGATAGACCGGATTGGCATGTTCGGATTGCACCCCTAAAATTTTTGGCAGCCCGTTGATCACGCCGGCTTCCAAAAATTTTAAAAACCCACTCATCACCGCGGTGATATTGCCGGCATTGCCGATGGGCACCACCACCACCATATTAGACACCTCATATTCAAAATCCTGGGCAATTTCATAGCAATATGACTCCTGCCCCAGGATACGCCAGGCATTTTTTGAATTTAAAAGCGCCACGTTGTAATCTTCCGACAGCGCCTCGACCACCTTCATGCAGTCATCAAACACACCCGGAATTTCAAAAACCCTCGCACCGCTGCCTAAGGGTTGGGACAGCTGCTGGGGGGTTACCTTTTTATGGGGCAACAGCACGGCGGATTTAATATGCGGTGCCAGATAAGAAGCATATAGGGCGGCGGAAGCTGAAGTGTCACCGGTTGAAGCACAGATGGCCAGTACATCAGATACCTTCCCCTTTTTAACCATGGCGTTAATATAACTCAAAGCGCTGGCCATGCCCCGATCTTTAAAAGAGGCACTGGGGTTTTGACCATCATTTTTAAAATAAAACTGCAGGCCGACCTTTTCCTGCAGAAGGGAATTGGCTTCGACCACAGGGGTATGACCCTCACCCAAGTATACAACCGCATCCAGCGGAATCACAGGGCCGATAAACTCATGATACCGATAAATGCCTTTTAGGGCCGGAATGTTCAACAGCTTACGATAGTCAAATATACGCCGCCACGCTGTGCCCGCAATCTTGGTTAATCGCTCAAAATTCAGATCATGGATTAACAGGACCTGTCCGCAATCCGAGCATACATATATAAGCTCTTCAATGCCGAATTCGTGGCCACAGCCCAGGCAGCGGTAAATCAGCCGGCCCGTATGCTGCGGAAGGATTTCGGAACGAATGTCACTGGGTAAATCATCGAGTTTCACGGTTTTATTATATCCATTCCCCCCATATAGGATTGAAGCACATCGGGTATGCGAACGGAGCCATCGGCCTGCTGTAAATTTTCAAGAATCGCCGCCACGCACCGCCCGACAGCAAGCCCCGAACCGTTTAGCGTATGGACGAGTTCGGTGCCTTTTTTGCCTTTTCTCTTGAAGCGGATATTAGCGCGACGGGCTTGAAAATTTTCGAAATTACTGCAGGAGGAAATTTCCCGGTACAGTCCTTGAGCAGGCATCCAGACCTCGAGATCGAATGTTTTTGCGGCCGAAAACCCCAGATCACCCGTACACAGCTCGATCACCTGATAGGGGAGTTTAAGTTCCGCTAAGATAGATTCAGCATCCTGCAGCAAGGTTTCAAGCTCGTGATAGGAAGATTTCGGTGTGGTGAATTTTACCAGTTCGACTTTGTTGAACTGGTGCTGGCGGATGAGCCCCCGGGTATCTTTTCCGTATGAGCCGGCCTCCGATCGGAAACAGGGTGTATAGGCCGTATAGTAGATCGGCAGCTGCTCTTCATTCAGGATCTCATCCTGATGAATGTTGGTAACCGGCACTTCTGCCGTAGGAATAAGATAGTAATCCCAGTCCGCAAGTTTAAATAGATCCTCCTCAAATTTTGGCAGTTGACCGGTATGAGTCATGGACCGTCGATTCACCATAAAGGGCGGCAAAGTTTCTGTATATCCGTGGGAATGGGTATGCATATCGAGCATGAAATTAATAAGCGCTCTTTCCAATCCGGCACCGGCCCCGAAGTAAAGCGGAAATCGTGCCCCTGCAATTTTGGCGGCGCGTTCAAAATCGAGAATACCAAGATGGGAGCCGAGCTCCCAGTGCGGCTTGGGGTCGAAAGTAAACTTCGGTGGTTCTCCCACCGTTTTGATGACCGGATTTTCCGATTCATCTTGGCCGACCGGCACCGAAGAATGGGGAATATTCGGCAATCCCAAAAGAATGCTGTCGAGCTTTTCTTGAATTCCGCCTAAAGTTTTTTCCATCTCTTTAATCTTTGATGAAACATCGCGCATCTGGATCACAACGGCCTCGGCATCCTCCCCGGCCTTTTTCATTTCGGCAATCTGGTCGGAAACTACGTTACGCCGGTGTCTCAGGGCTTCAAGCTCCTGTAAAATCGCTCTACGTTCATCGTCACCGGTTTTAAACGTATCAAGATCTGATGCTTGACCCCGTGCTTCCAAAGCATTTTGAACGGTGTCTAAATTTTGTCTGACGAACTTGATTTCCAGCATTTTTTCCCTTATAATAGAGGGTTGCGAATCGTAATGAAATTTTCGCCGCCGGGGTAGAGGGACGAGCGAAATACTGGCGCAATTAGCATGCTACGGCTGTATAAGTCAATGATTATTGACGATTAACTTCGGCGACACAATCCTTATCTTAAAAAATAACCATCGATTAACGGAGAAATCATATGGAGGAAATTCAGGTCAAAAAAAGTCAACTTCGTGAAGAAATCGCCAAAAAAATTACCGCGCTCCCCGCCAAAGAAATCGCTGAAAAAACGAGCGCCATAGAAACCAGACTTTTTGATTTTGCGAACTTTCTGGAATCAGCAATTGCGCTCATGTATGTTCATAACAACGGTGAAGTCCAAACCGGTAATATCCTCAGGCGAACATATGATTACGGCAAGATTGTCGTTTTGCCGGCCTTTAATACTGAAAATTTTGGCATGACCCTGCTGAAAGTGGACAACCTTGATAAAGACCTACAAGAAGGGCCACGCGGTATTCTGGAGCCGGATGAGACCCGATGCAAGGTCGTCCCGATTGAGCGCATCGACATTGCCATCATTCCAGCAATCGCCCTGGATGAGAAAGGCGGACGGGTCGGTTCCGGAGAAGGATACTACGATCGACTCATTCCCAGACTGGCGATCACCACCCGCAAGGTTGCCCTTGCCCTTGAACAACAGATCGTCCCCCAAGTTCCCATCGAATCTCACGACAAGCATGTCGATATTATTATCACAGAAGACCGCGTGATATATAAAATCTGAGACGGGAAAACTGTAAAGAGCGATGCGTTGTCGACAACCCGCTTTTTAGGGGTTGCGATCAGGCCCTATTGAATACCGCTTTTATTGCCCGCCGATTTTGGGATTCAAAGCCCATTCAAGCTTCTGCAAATTGTCGACTTCGCCAACAGCGATAACCGTGTCGTTGGGGGCGATGACCGCCTCAAAAGAGGGGTTAAACAGCATGTTGCCATCCGCCTTTTTAATGGCGATGATAATGAGATTGTAGTTTTGCCGGATCCCGGAGTCCTTCAGCTGTACATTTACCAACTCAGATGCATTACTCACCGGAATTTCTTCCATCTGGATATCTTTGCGCTTGTGAGCAAAAGCCAGGTCCAAAAATGACGTCACCGTTGGGCGGATAATTCGATGGGCCATGCTCACCGCTCCCATTTCATAGGGAGATTCCACATAGTTCGCACCGGCGGCGCGCAACTTGATTTTTGCCGTTTCCTGACTTGCCCGGGCCATAATTAAAAGTTCAGGTACCAGTTGTCTGGCAGTTAATACCAAAAAGACATTGTCGGTATCCGTGGCCAGGGCGGCAACCACCGCCTTTGCACGCTCGATGCCGGCTTTAATCAGACTGTTTTCATCTGTGGCCTCACCGACAATATAGAGTACGCCATCCTCATCCATCACCGGGATCTGTCCTGAGTCTTTTTCGATAACGGCGACATCGATGTTCGCTCTTTTAAGGTGCCGGCAAAGCACCCTGCCGATGCGTCCATATCCGCAAACGATATAATGATTTTTTAAGCGGTCTATCTTTTTATTCAATCTGCGCCTCCCCATAATGATTCGGATGCGACCTTCGACCATAAACTGCACGACGGCCGCCGCAACGTAAAGGGTAAATCCGACACCGGAAAAAACAAGAACCATTGTAAATATCCGGCCTCCCTCACCAACCTGATTTACCTCCTTAAAGCCGACAGTGGAGATGGTGATCACCGTCATGTAAAGGGCATCGACAAACCGCCAGCCTTCAATCATCATATATCCGATGGTGCCTGCAGCAATGATCAGGATCAATATCGAAAGAGAGAAAATCAGATGTCGGGAGCCTACCATTTCATATCCTAAAAATGTCGTATCGTATTCGGCCTGATGTTTTGATTATTGTAATATTTTCTAAAAGGATCAAGGCCTTTTTTCTAAAGGCCGAAAATTGGTAACCCAGTCAAAACGAACATAATTCCGGCTATCAGGAGAAAAATCATCATGGCCGCCGCTTGTTAATCTTGACCTGACTCGGCTGACTTGGTAGAAAAACGAATATGAAGAAGGAATCTATCAAATATGAACGCCAGCGAGAGGAAATGGTTCAGCAGCAAATCGCTGCACGCGGAATAACAGACGCTAAAGTTCTGGCAACCTTTCGCAAAGTCCCGCGGCATTTATTTGTAAGCGAAGCGCTTAGAGATCAGGCCTATGGAGATTACCCGCTTCCCATCGGTGAACAGCAAACCATCTCACAGCCTTACATTGTTGCTGAAATGACCCAGGCCTTAGAACTTAACAACGATGACCGGGTTCTTGAAATTGGAACCGGCTCCGGATACCAGGCAGCCATTTTGGCGGAAATAGTGTACAGGGTGTACACCGTAGAAAGAATCCGCACGCTTTATGTTCAGGCCCGCAACCTCCTTGATAAGCTGCACTATCATAGCATTGTCATGCGATGCAGCGACGGCACTTCGGGCTGGCGCGATGAAGGCCCCTTTGATGCCATCATTGTAACGGCGGGTGCTCCTGATGTTCCGGAAAAATTATTGGACCAGCTTGTTGAGGGAGGGCGCATGGTGGTGCCGGTCGGCAATCAGCATTCCCAGGAGCTCATCAAGTTGACCAAAGATAAAAGCGGCATCCACAAATCCAATTTGGGGGGCTGCCGTTTTGTCAAGCTGATCGGCGCCCACGGTTGGAAAGAAAGCAATTAAAAGTGCCTAACTTGAATCTTAATCCGGCTTGAATTTATGGAGGATAAAAAACAATTGACCTGGAAAGATGCATTTCTTGCCAGCCCGGGTCCGGCCTCTCTTAAAAAAGCCAGTGTATTGTCGCTAAAAGGCCTGTGTATGGGGTCAGCGGATGTAATACCCGGGGTTTCCGGCGGAACCATTGCTCTGATTACCGGAATCTATGAGGAACTGCTTCTGGCTCTTAAATCGATAGACGCCACCTGGGTCAAAAAAATACTGAATCTCGACCTGAGAGGTGCCCTGGCACACGTGCATGTTCGTTTTTTGCTTTCGCTGTTTGTGGGCATCGGCATTGCCATCATCAGCCTTGCACAGTTGATGAACTACCTGCTGCATCATTATCCCGTTTTCACCTGGAGTTTTTTCTTTGGTCTCATTGCGGCATCAATCTTGGTGGTAAGCAGACAGATGGGAAACTGGACCGGCCGTGCGGGCATCAGCTTTGTTGCCGGCACCGTTGTCGCTGCTTTCATTGTGAATCTGATACCGGTGGCAACGCCCGATGCACTCTGGTTTATTTTTCTGTGCGGCGTCATCGCCATCTGCGCCATGATCCTGCCGGGAATAAGTGGCGCGTTCATATTGCTCATTCTGGGCAAATATGAGTTTATTACCGCCACATTAAAAAATCCCTTTCTACCCCAGCACCTGGTGATCATTATCGTATTTTGTTTGGGATGTCTGATCGGGTTGCTCAGTTTTTCCAGACTGCTGAACTATCTGTTAAAAAATTTCCACCAGCTCACAATGGCGTTTTTAACCGGTCTGATGGTTGGCTCCATGCCAAAAATCTGGCCGTGGAAGGAAATACTCGAAACTAAAATGAATCGTGGAAAAGCCCATGTGATTTGGGGCTCCAACATTATGCCGGAAACGATAAATACCGAAGTGCTGATCGCGCTTGGTCTCGTAATCATCGGGTTTATAATCGTGTTAATAATAGAAAGATTGGCCAGGGGAAAAAAAGTGAACTAAAGTTGGAAGTGATCTAAAGTGCCTAAAGTTAAGGATTAAATTCCGTTTTGATTTATCATCAATTATCCGATTCTAATAACGAATAACTATTAACCATTAACACCTCGATTGCGTTTTAAAGCAATCGAAGCTCTGCTTAATTTTTCCCGGATTGCCCAGATCCAGGCGCAATACCAAATTTCTCCATCAGCTTCTTTTGCACCAATGGCGGAACCATCCCTTCGATATTTCCGCCGAACTGAACGGCTTCTTTGATAATCGAGGAACTGGTGAATATCCACCGCAATCCGGTCATCAGAAACACAGTTTGGACCTCGCGATTCAGTCGCCGATTCATCAATGCCATCTGGAATTCATACTCAAAATCAGACATGGCGCGTAGCCCCCGAAGAATGGCCTGGGCTTTTCGACTGGCCGCATAGTCCACCAGCAGGCCGTCAAAGCTGTCGATTTCAATATTTTTCATCTTCTTCATACTGTCTTTAAGCATTTCCACGCGTTCTTCGAGGGTAAAAAGATAATCTTTGCTAGGATTATAAAGGATCGAAACAATGAGTTTATCAAACAACTTTAATCCTCTTTCAACAATATCAATATGGCCGTTGGTAACCGGATCAAATGAACCGGGATAAATGGCAACTTTTGGCATTTTTTACCAATCCTTTTTGAGGGTTCTCATTTTTATATTGCAATCAAACCATAAATTCATAGCATATAAATTAAAAACGAGACAAGCGTTTTTCCATATCGCCTCTGGTCGGAAATTTTAAATCTTTGACCTTTCTCTGAAATCGGTTCCTGAGGTGAATGTTCGATCGCAACACACGCACCATTTTCAATGCACTCGCTTTTGTCAAGATTTGATAATGTCGGCTGAATCGCATTCTTATTGTAAGGTGGGTCTATAAAAACGAGATTAAATGCTTGTGGGAATGAGGAGATAATATTTAAATTCTTTAATATGTTCCACTTAATAATTTTAGCTCTGCTTTCAAGCGAACACACTTTGATGTTTTTCTCTAATGCCGTCAAAGCCGTTTTATCATTGTCTGCAAATAAAACAGATTCGGCTCCCCGGCTTAATGCTTCGATACCCATGGCCCCAGTGCCGGCAAATAAATCCAAAACCAATGCATCTCGAACTCTATCACTAAGAATATTAAAAATGGATTCCCGCACCCGATCAGCAGTCGGTCGGGTTTGCATGCCGGGTACCGTAACAAGTTTTCTGCCCTTTAACTCCCCACCGATAATCCGCAAGGTCATTTGTCACCTTACTTTTTATATTATTATGGATTGTAAAAAATAATCTATTGGGGAAGTGCAAACTGTAGGTAATTTATAGATGTTCGGTGACAGCAGCTGAAAGCTCAAGGCTGAAAGCAAAAATGACTATGGTTTCAGGTGTCGGATAACAGATGACAGAAGTCAGATGACAGAAAACAGAAACAGTCTGCCCTTTGTCTTCTGTCATCTGTTTTCTGTGCTCTGTCCTCTGTATCTTCCTGACACCTAAAATAAAACCGTGTTTTGTAAATTACTTGTGGGATACAACGCTAGTTGAGGCTCTTGATCTTCTTGTGTAAATAACTCCTCCCCACCTTAATCGACTTGGCGGTTTTGGTAATATTGTTCTCGTTTTGCAATAGTTTTCTTTTAATAAATTCTTTTTCAAACGCTCTGCGGGCTTCTTTGAAATTGCCTATCTTCATAAATTGGGAGCCCGTCGAATACGTCTCATCACGGTAAGCACCCGGTTGATATGAATCCGGGATATCGGCCGCATCAATAAAAACCTTATCGACCATGATCGCCAGACGTTCTACAAGATTTCTGAGCTCCCTGACATTGCCGGGCCAAGCATAACGGCTCAACATGCTGATCGCAGTCGGACTCATTGTTTTGCGCTTGCTTCGATTCTGAGCGGCAAACTCCTCTAAAAATATTTCGACCAGAATGGGAAGATCTTCAATTCGTTCTCTTAATGGCGCAACTTCAATTGGAATCACATTTAAACGATAATACAGATCTTCTCTGAACGCTCTCCTTTCGATTTCTTTTTCGAGATTTTTATTTGTGGTAGCGATTACTCTTACATTGACATTGGTCGGTCGGCTTCCGCCAACCCGTTGAATCTTTTGTTCCTGGAGCACCCGTAGTATTTTTGCCTGTGAGCTTAAGCTCATATCTCCGATTTCATCCAGAAATATCGTCCCGTTGTCGGCCAATTCAAATTTGCCAACTTTTTTGGTAGTGGCACCGGGAAAAGAGCCCTTTTCATGTCCGAACATTTCGCTCTCGATGTGTTCGTCCGGTATTGCAGCACAGCTGACATCAATAAGCGGTTGATCCGCCCGGGGACTGAGCTGGTGGATCGTACGGGCCACTAGTTCCTTGCCGGTACCGTTTTCTCCGCTAATGAGTATCCAGGTATCCGACGGAGCCGCAACTTCAATATTCTTTCTGAGTTCCTTGGTCCTTTCAGAATTTCCGTCGATGGAATTTTTTTCTAGAGTTTTGGTACGAAGATATTTGTTTTCTTCTTCAAGACGTCTGAAATTCAACGCATTGTTAATGGCTAAAATAATCTTATCAATGGAAAGCGGCTTTTCGACCAAATCAAAAGCACCCAGCTTGGTGGCCTTAACAGCCGTTTCGATTGTTCCGTGGCCGGTGATAATGATGACCTGAATATGGGGATTGTATTTTTTGATCTCCTTAAGGGTTTCAATCCCATCCAGTCCCGGCATCCAGATGTCAAGTAAAACTAGATCCGGTGAATCCGAATCAATGACTTTTAACGCTTCATGCCCATTGAAGGCAGTTGAAACCTTATAGCCCTCATCAGAAAGCAATCCACTTAAAGACTGAACTATCGACGGCTCATCATCAACAATTAAAACAGATGGAAACATTGCTCCCCTCTTCGTAATTAATAACCTATCGTTCGATTTATGGGATCATACATTCTATTTCCCGTTATCCCTACATTGCTTTTGGCCTCTGGTCGCTGGCTCCTGGCTGTTGGTCGCTTGCTGACAAATCCTGTCTACCGGCAACTCGTTACGGGTTTCTTTATCTTTTTAGAACTCATCCGAGATCGTATAAGTGCCGAACTATAAATCTGAGTTGTAGCGTTTAAATACCCCGTTTAAAGGCCAGAAGCCAGTAGCCAGTAGCCAACACGAGCTACACCGGCAACTCAATGACAAATTTAGCGCCGCGGGGGGTGTTATCCTGTACATTAATCATTCCGTTGTGATCAGCAATAATGGTGTTTACAATCGTAAGCCCAAGACCCATTCCAGCTTTTTTTGTAGAAAAATTCGGCTGAAACAACCGGGTCTTATCTTCATTGGAAATACCCGGGCCGTCATCGGCAATCTCCATACGAACTTTTTTTAAAATAGGATCATGGGCCACATCGATCGTTATGTTACCGGTACCTTTAATGGCACCAATGGCATTGTCAATCAGGTTTATCAGTGCCTGCTTCATCTGCTGTCGATCAATGTTAAGGATCGGGATATCGCTGGTATTGTTAATTTTAAAATTGATGCCTGCGTGGCCTTCGCGATAGAGCGCTAGTGTTTCTTCAATGATCGGTATCAAATGACAGGGTACCGGATTTGCGCTTGGAAACCGGGCAAAGGAAGAAAATTCATTCACCAGATTGCGAATCAGTTCCACCTGACTGATAATGGTCTCGGTGCACTCTTCAAAAATCGTATCATCCACGAACTGAGCGTATTTTCTTTTCAACCGCTGGGCGGAAAGGGCTATGGGGGTTAGCGGATTTTTAACCTCATGGGCGATGCGACGGGCGACTTCACGCCAGGCGGCCATACGCTGTCCTTTTTCCAGTTCGGATAGATCATCAAACACCATAAGCGTTCCCATGTGTTGTCCGGCGTCGTCTTTGAGTGCATTTACGGAAATCAGAAAACTTCGCGGTCTTCCTTCGATGGTGAGCTTTAGGGGTAATTCAATGGTGTCTCCACGCGATACAGACAGGCTATCCATAATGTCATTCGCCAGCCCCAAAAACTGGCCGGTTAACAGTTGCTTAAAGCTTTTGTTCAATATTTGCTCGGATTTTAGATTGAGCATCTTTTCAGCCGATTTGTTCATGGTCGAAATGATGCCATTTGCATTCAAAGTAACGACACCGGCAGAAACACTTTTTAGCACGATTTCCATGAACTGCCGCTTTTCTTCGATTTCAATATTCTGATTGCGGAGCATGCGGGCGGAAAGCTCCAGTTGTTCACGGCTGGTGCGAAGGTCCTTTGTCATTTGGTTAAAGGATTTAACCAGGCTCCCAAATTCATCATCGCCCATTGGATTGATAGAATAGCTGAGATCACCATCGGCCACCCGGCGGGTTCCTTCGGCCAGCTCCTTAATCGGAAGGCTGATCGATCTGGCCATAAAAAACCCAAACCACACAGCGCAAAACAAAACCAGCAGGGCAACAATAGAGAGCGATATATAATACGTAATCTGAATCGGTTTTTTGAGCAGCTTGATTTGCTGGTATTCGGCATAGCCTCTTCGAATAAATTGCAAGTTTTCTGAAAGATCCGGTGCAATCAGAATCGTGGCAACGACAAAGCCCATGGCCTCCCCGGGTTGGACCGCAAACGGAACAGCCCCGATGGTTTTGACAAATTCGCCCGACGGAATCGTTTGCGAAATGGATCGGACCCCGTCCGATGGAAATTCTTTCTGAAAAGCCTCTGCGGAAATAATCCCAAAATATTCGTTTTCAAGTTTGGGAGCCAGAGCAAAGGTCAGGCGCTCGGCAGTCGGGGCATACACCTCCACCGCATCCAGATTAAATTCCCTTTGCACAATTCGAATATAATGCGACAGGGCTTCCCGGTTTTTGGGGTCCAGTAGATTCTTTGCCTTTAGCTGGTATGATATCCTTTCCAGGAAAAAACGGTTGTTCTCCTCTGCACGGGTATATAACTGCCCGCCGACCCGCAACGAATTTTCGAGTGCTTGTTCGACCGGCACATTAAACCAGAATTCAATACTGGAGGTAATAAAATTAATCGAAAAGAAAAATAAGACGATGGTCGGCAAAAGTGTGAGCGATACAAAGGCAATGACAAGCTTGGTCCTGATTTTTGAGCCCAGCACATTTCGTCTGCGATCATAGATGAGTTTTACCAAGTTTCGAAAAACAAGGTAGATCATTAAAACGAGCAACAGCAGATTGACGTTGATCAAAATAAACATCAAAACGGTGTTGGAAACGGCAATATCAGCTCCGAAATTGATGATCCGGCTCTCAACAAAGGTCATAAGGGCAACAACCACCAGAATTACAAAAATGAGAATGAATTCGCGTTTGCGCCTTTTTCTCTCTTTTTCCGAGAGCCAAGATTTTTGTTTAAGTCTGGATCGTATCATGACATCCGTGGTGGGCTGATAACCGACAGGCCGTTATCAATATATGAAATCGATGGCATACCAATCAGTTTCAAAGTCCCATAGAGATACAAAAAACAGGATGTAGTGCAGATAGAGAGGGAGGGTTTTTTTGCTAACTTCGGCCTTAATTCTGAGTTGGTATTGCTCGTCTTTTTCCAGCCTGTTTAACGGAATTATTTTTAAACTATTGATTTCCGTCATCCATTTTTTGGCTTCTGCAAATGATTTGGTGACTTCGGGATTGTCCTCTTTCCAGGAGCGTTCAACCGTGAACTCCTTTTTGAGATTATCGTATTTAATGGTGTGGGCAACCTCTATATCGGCGACATCTTTGTCAAACCAAAAATTTCGAACTCGATTCAATTTGGCAAAATATAAAAATGTAGCAGGCACGCCACTTAAAATGGCCTTTTGCATTTCTTCCCTGAAGGCCCCTTCAAGATTTAAATACAGCAGCAGGTCATCACGGGTGTTGGAGACGGTGATATTGGTCAGGGTGGCATCCTGTGCTGAACCCGCATTCGCAATAACTAAAAGCATGAACAGAAAGGCGACGGTTTTTGCCCGTTTTATTAGCGAAATCATGTGATAAAGTAACCGATAACTTGGACTCAGCCTGTTGTCTTTTTAGCCGTTAATATAACGTCGCGGAAAAAGAAAAAACACTGTCGAAATGCGATCCGGCATTTCAATCGGTACATCGTGGTCGATCCGTATGCAACCTTTCAGTTTATTAAATAGCCGAAACCTTTATAAATGGCAAGTAATTTTGGTGCCTTTCGGGGGGATTTGTCTTTGTCTGCCAGGGTTTGAGTCCACCTGAGATCTTTTTGAGTAAAGAATTTTCCCCAAAACCCCTCTTTTAACCTGTGACCGGCTTGCCTCAGATTGGATTCAAAGATCTGTGAACCGCATTAACTTGCAGTGAATTTTGTTTTCATAACAACATCAATTTGTTATAGAAGATTGTGACGCCGATCAATGGAGCTCCCTGCAGTCCGCCGGCGGACAGCGTATTCAGGCGAAGGCGAATAAAAAGATTGTAGCCAAAACATGGATTTGTTATAGCTCTTAGCAGCCCACACCGAATTTTTTGCCTAAACGGACCAACGCGCTAACGTGTTAATCGAATGCAAAGGAGAAAGCCTTGCTCGCCAAAGTCCTCAGCAGTGCCGTTCTGGGAATCGATGCCTATCAGGTTGAAGTGGAGGTGGACATCACCTCCGGGCTGCCCACGTTCACCACTGTCGGGCTTCCGGAAACCGCGGTTAAAGAAAGCAAAGAGCGCGTTAAATCGGCGGTTAATAACTCTGGCTATCGCTTTCCGGACGACAGAATCACAGTTAATCTGGCTCCGGCAGATATAAAAAAAGAAGGAACCGGATTTGACCTGCCCATCGCCCTGGGTATTCTCGCGGCCACTGGAATTATCCCTAAGGACGCACTTTCCGAATATTTAATACTGGGGGAACTTTCGCTGGACGGTCGTATCAAGGCTGTCAAAGGATCGCTACCCATGGCCCTGGCCGCAAAAGCAGCCGGTTATCCGGCGATAATTGTCCCGTTTGACAATAGACGCGAAGCATCGGTGGTGCAGGATATTGCTGTTTTACCGGCGAAGACGCTCTCCCAGATCGTGGGATTTTTAAGGGGGTTTTCACGGATAGAACCGGAACATACCGATATTTCAGCATTATTTTCAACAGACGGTCATTATGAAATCGATTATGCCGAGGTTATGGGACAGGAACATGCCAAACGCGCCCTTGAAATTGCCGCTGCCGGTGGTCATAACCTGGTCATGATCGGCCCACCCGGTTCCGGAAAGACCATGCTGGCCAAACGTCTGCCGACCATCCTGCCGCCAATCAGCTTTGAAGAAGCCATGCAGACCACCAAGATATTCAGCGTCATCGGACTGCTGTCCGGTGGTCAGGCACTGGTCACTTCAAGGCCGTTTCGCTCGCCCCATCACACCATATCCGATGCCGGTTTAATCGGCGGCGGCCATATCCCCAGACCCGGCGAAGTGAGCCTGGCCCATAATGGTGTGCTGTTTTTAGATGAGTTGCCCGAATTTAAAAAACACGTACTGGAGGTTTTGCGTCAGCCCATAGAGGATTTAAAGGTAACCATTTCCCGGGCCAGGTCCACCCTGACATATCCATCCAATTTTATGCTGGTGGCCGCTATGAACCCTTGTCCCTGCGGTTATTTTTCAGACGCCAAGCACGAATGCCGCTGCACCCATCAGCAGATCCGTCGCTACCGCTCCAAGATTTCCGGACCGCTGCTGGATCGCATCGATATGCATGTGGATGTGCCGGCCGTGCCCTATAAAGACCTGATGCAGGACCACGTTGCGGAAGGTTCCGAAATCATTCGCAAACGAGTGGCCGATGCTCGCGAAATCCAGTCCCAAAGATTATCCCGCACCAAAATTTTCTGCAACGCCCGCATGAGCAGCCGCCACATCAAAAAACACTGTAAAGTCGACGACGCCTCCTGCCGCCTGCTGGAATCCGCTATCGACAAATTGGGGTTGTCTGCCCGGGCCTACAACCGCATCTTAAAAATCGCCCGCACGATTGCCGATTTAGAGCAATCAACGGATATCAACGCCGACCACATCTCGGAAGCAATTCAATACCGCAACCTTGATCGGGGCAGTCAGTTTAAATAAGACCATTAGGGTAGATATTTACTTATTTAAGGACGTCCCGGTAATCCCATTGAATGCATCGGTTAGCGAAACAGATTGGAGTATTGTCGCGATAATAAATCGAAAAACGGTGCTTTGTGAGATAATTTCATAAACAATTGAAAAATGGGAGCAAAAGATGCCTTGGTTAAACCTGTTATTCAAAGACAGCATGGACCGGCCCCTGGCCAATAAGCCGTTTAGATTGGTTTTCGAAGGGCGGGAACCGGTGGATGGCCTCATCGATGAAAAAGGGCGACTCCTTTGGGATGTGCCGGCAGGCGTGGAGAAGGCCACCCTGTTTTTTCTCCATCGGCGTTTCGATCTGGAATTGGATGCTTTGCCGGATGTAAATGAAGTGGCCGGCGTCCAGGAGCGGTT
>Ga0255054_10000880_pt1 | contig 17489 bp, 13 predicted proteins | sample JV7_2_23_MG_FD_188634 | JGI IMG/M metagenome (GOLD analysis project Ga0255054, IMG submission 188634) | Seawater microbial communities from Jervis Inlet, British Columbia, Canada - JV7_2_23 | ecosystem: Environmental > Aquatic > Marine > Inlet | place: Canada: British Columbia | collected...
CCATCACAGTGATCTGTGAAGCTCAGATAATCCCGGATTTAGAAAAGAGGAGAAGAGTATGGAAATTGGCGCCATTCGATTTATACGAACATTTCCCCAATGGTCCAGACTCCGATGATTTCTGCCTGTTGAAAATCATCCCCAAGAGGATAGAATGGAGAGACAGCGGAACAGACAAACTGAATATCTATGAGCTGCCTCGATAATCAACAGCCAAGCAAGAGATTGGGGAGAGTCACTCTTCTTCCTTTAAGAGAGAACACCTCGCTTGGTGCCATCGGCACCTTAGTCTATCATTCATCGGGGACGAACAGCTGCTTTCCCAGAAGCAAATTAATGAAATAAGAATAAAGATATCCCTTCCTTAAACATAATCAAGTTGAAAAAGATATTGAGCGAACGTATGGTTATTTTATGATACAATAGAACTTGGAGATGTAAGCGATGAATTGGTTGGATATAGTCATAATAGTCGTTGCAGTTTTACTGGGTATCGTGGGCTTGCGGCAAGGAATTATAAAGACAGTATTTGGCTTTGCCGGGTTAATAGGTGGTATAGTTTTAGCCGGACGTTATTACGACGATCTTGCAGCGCTGCTTTCTTCCAGCGGCGCTACCTGGGTCAAAATAGCTTCCTATGCCATCATCTTAATAGCTACTCTAATTGTAGCTGGTGTGATTGGCCGATTTGTAGCCAAGCTGATTCATCTCGTCCTGCTTGAGTGGCTGGATAGGCTTGTGGGCTTTATCCTCGGCGTCTTTATAGGAAGTCTGTTATGTGCTGCTATTCTCGCTATTGCAGTTAAGTATGACCCGGGCACGGGAGCAGTTATTGGTCAATCGGGATTAGCCAAATTCCTGATGGAAGGATTTCCTTTGTTATTAGCACTCCTGCCCGGGGAATTCGATTTCATTCGTGACTTCTTTTCAACATCCGGGTAGATTTATTAAGAGCCAGCGCACAATTTACGCACCAAGAGCTTCATCCAGTACCTTTTTGAGATCATTCTTAGGCTTGTAACCGATAATCTGCTGAACAGGCTGACCGCCCTTAAATACGAGCATAGTTGGAATGGAAGCTATTCCGTACTTGGCAGCCAGAGGACTATTCGCATCCACATCTACTTTGACGAAGTCTATCTTGCCAGTATATTCCTTCGCCAATTCCTCCAGAATAGGAGCGGTAGCCAGGCAAGGACCACACCATTGTGCCCAGAAATCTACCATAACGGGCGACTTCGCTTGCAGAACAATATTTTGAAAGTTGTCCTCACCTGTTATTGCTTGTATCATTGAACTGACCTCCTTATTTAGAATGCTATATCTAAAGAAAATAGGTTAATTGCATTTTTTGTTGTCTGTTCAGCAATTGTAGCTTCATCAATTGCTTTGAGTTGAGCTATGGCCTCCAGGTCTCTTAAAACATCAGCGGGCCTGGACTCATACCGCGCTACCCTTCCATAAGTCACGGGGCAATCTGTCTCCAGAAGTAACTTCTGTAAAGGTGCTTCTCTGATTGCCCTTCTATGCTCTTCATGATATTCCGTAGCCGGCGTGGCAGAAACAAAATAGCCAGCACTAATTATATCCCTAAGAACACTAGAAAAGCCAGTGAACCAGTGAAAAACTGCTTTATCCATACCGACATCTTGAATCAGGTGTAGTGCATCCTTCCAGGCGTATCTGCTGTGAATTATTGCCGGTTTAGTATATTTCTTAGCTATATTCAGAAGCTGATTAAGAACCTCTTTCTGTAACTCCTTGGACGCTACCTTCAACACTCTCTTGTCATAGTCCAGACCTATTTCACCAACAGCAACCGCTGAAGCAATATTTTGCTCGATAAATCGCAGATTTTCATCTATTTCAAGGGTTCCCAGGTTAGCTAGGTTCCATGGATGTAAGCCCAAGGCAGGGTAGACGAAACGGTTATGTTCTTGCGATATTTCCAATGTTTTTATGTTTGATTGGTGGTTCGATCCCACAGCTACTATGGCAATAATGCCTGTATTTTTGGCTTCCTCAAGCACTGAATCTAGGTTGCTCAGTTCATCGAGATGGGCATGAGTATCTATAAGCTTGTACACTAGACCTTCTTCTCTTTAACCATGGCTTTGTAATACTTAAGCCCCTCCTTAGTCGGCTTGTAGCCGTACAGGAAAAACCTATCTCCTCGTTCCCTGGTGATTAAATTTGCCGATACCAATGCCCGTAACATTGCCTCGCCAGAATACCCAGCCAAATTAAGGTGATGGTCAGGAACTGCTTTGCTAGTTACTTCATACTCACGGCAAACCGCGGCCAAGAGCTTTGCAGGCTCCTTCTCCAGGCTCTGAAGCAGGGCTTGCATGGTCGTTGTCTGCCTTACCAGGTCAGTAAAATCCTCAAAAGCACCCATGTTCGCTAACTCTTAATTTTAACAGAAATGAAGAGGTCACCTGGAGTCTTCCCTTCTAATCCTCCCATTCCCCTCAGCCTTACTTTCGTGCCCTGGGTAACTCCTGGTGGAACTTTGACTATAAGTTTTTTCTTCTCTCTGCCTCGCTTATATTTTATCTTCTTATCAACACCGGATGCAGCTTCTTCCCGGGAGAGAGAGATTTCTTGGTACAAATCCTCTCCCTTGCTCTGCAAGGAGAGCTGCTGCACACCCGGCACTCTTTTAAGCATAAACCTGATGAACTTGCCGAAAAGTCGTACTAATAAAGGTGGTCTAGACTCCGAAGCCGAAGTGGGCCAATCTCTTTTTGGTGACTGACTCGAGGAGGTGAAAACAAAACCCCTGCCCCCAAAGAACAAATTGCTCACGAATCCCTCATCAAACCTCAAACCAGCTTCCTGAAACATCCTTGCCAGTTCTTGAACTAAATAAGGATTGTTAAAGGCATCCGCAAATACCCGCTCCTGACTGTAATAAGGACCACCAGTATATTGAGCACCATATCCAGCAAAGCCGAACTGTCTTATCCTATCATATTCCTGTCGCTTCGCTTCGTCGCCCAACACGGCATAGGCCTCATTGATTTCCTTAAATTTTTCCTGAGCCCACTGCTCATTCCCTAAATTCTTGTCGGGATGATATTTCATGGCAAGCTTTCTGAAGGTACGTCTTATTTCCTCGGGACTAGCCTTCTCAGAAACACCAAGAATAGAGTAATAATCCTTTGTACCGCGATACATTTTCCCCGAACAGATATTTTAACGATTAAAGCTCGCTGCGGCAAATAAACCCAAGTCAGTGATCACTGATGTTGACACCTTGGTTAACCGATGCTATAGTGGAAAAAGCTAGCATTCTGAACGAGGTGCAAGGATGAACTATGGGCGTGAGTTATTGAAGGGAAATACTGATTCTTTACTGCTCTGCTTGATCAGTCGTCGGCCTACCTATGGCTACCAAATAGTAAAGGAACTGGAACAAAGGAGCGATGGGTATTTTCAGTTTAAAGAAGGCACCCTTTATCCCGCCCTCCACCGCTTAGAGCGAGACAACCTTATTAGTGGTAAGTGGCAGATACTACCAAATGGGCAACAAAGACGTTATTACTACATAACTGAAAGAGGGCAGCAGGTACTGGCTAACAGGTTGGCTACATGGCAGGATTTTTCCACGGCAGTTAAAGCAGTCGTGCAAACAGAAACAAGCTAGAGCTAAAATGCTGAGTAGCATAAGCCATTATTTAAACAGGTTTAAAGATAGCCTCCACATCGACCAGACTATAAGGGACGGTGTGGCCGAGGAGCTTTACACACATCTGGAAGAGAAAACTCAGGAGCTAGAAGAAAATGGGCTAAGCAGGGAGGAAGCCGGTAAAATCGCGGTACAATCACTGGGCTCGCCTGAATTAATTGCCCAGCAAATATATGAAACTCATGCTCAAGGTAGCTGGAAGGAGGCGCTTTTCAGTGCCTTGCCCCACCTACTGGTCGCTTTGCTCTTCACTTCATATTACTGGCAGAATATCATCTACGCGTCAATTATATTAACGCTAACCGTCGGCATAGCGATTTACGGTTGGCATCGAGGTAAACCAATATGGCTCTTCCCCTGGTTGGGATACTACCTTATGCCAGTAGTAATTACCGGGATATTGCTTCTTTCCCTTCCCCAAGGTTGGGGTTGGATAGCAGCGCTCATCTATATCCCTTTAGCTCTTTTTGCTTTTATCCATATAGTGAGACAAACCGCAAGACGGGATTGGCTATATGCATCACTGATGCTAGCCCCTATGCTTGTGACATTCACCTGGTTTTCGTCTTTGGGCGCAGGAAATGAGCTTTTAGCCAGCGATTGGATAGCACGCTTGCAGACAAATGCACTTTGGATAGTTATCAGTTTTATTGCCTTGGCAGGAGCAACTATTGCCTTCATCCGTCTCAAACCACGCAGGTACAAAATCCTTAGTTTGTTAGTTCCACCTCTTGAATCTTACTCTCGGTAACCATGGCAAGTCGAGGCAATATTAATTCCTGGGGTTGGCTGATATTATTCTTTTCCTTATTCGCCTTCGCTATCCCTGTATGGATGCAAGCCAGAGCATACCAATAGCCGTCACTGAAAAATCTGTCCTCCAGTGTCTCCAAAATCTCCCCAGTGGCATTTCAAGTAGTCTATGAAATCGTCTCGCAAAACAAAGGAGCTCACGTGTACAAGAGAGCGAAGCGGATTTTTCGCGCGGTACTAAAGAGCCGAAGATTAGCTCTGCTTCTGATCCCACAAATTAGGTTGTGGCTGAATATCTCTTCTGTAGGGTAGTCCTAAGTGTTCATAAGCAAGCCTGGCAGCTACTCTGCCACGAGGTGTTCGTTCCAGAAAGCCTAATTGAAGAAGATATGGCTCGTAAACATCCATAATAGTATCAGCATCCTCGTTAATAGAAGCAGCAATGGTATCTAGGCCTACAGGACCACCGTCGAATTTATCAATTATTGTATGCAATACTCTATGATCTATATCATCCAAGCCCACAGAGTCTATTTCCAGTTTCGAAAGTCCCTTTAGGGCTACTTCCTTCGTGATCACTCCTTTTGCCATGACCTCAGCATAATCCCTTATTCTCTTCAAAAGACGATTAGCCACTCGAGGAGTACCTCTAGCACGTTGGGCAATCGGGACAAGTCCCTCTTTCTCTGCGTTCACCTTGAGGATCTTTGCTGACCGCTCCAAAATCGTTTGTATTGCTGCCTCATCGTAGAAATCAAGATGATATGTAACCCCAAATCTATCACGCAGGGGAGGACTTAGTAGAGCAAAGCGCGTAGTAGCTCCGATCAAGGTGAAGTGGGGCAGATTCAACCGTAAATTCCTAGCAGCTGGACCTTTGCCCAAAAAGATATCAAAAAGAAAATCTTCCATCGACGGGTAGAGCTTTTCTTCTATTGTATGGCTAAGCCTGTGTATCTCATCAATAAAAAGGATATCACCCTCATGCAGGTTGGTAAGAATAGCCGCCAAGTCTCCAGTGCGTTCTATGGCTGGCCCGGAACTAACTTTAATATTAACCCCCATCTCACCAGCGATGATAGAGGCAAGAGTAGTCTTTCCCAAACCGGGAGAACCATAAAGAATGACATGGTCTAGCGGCTCGCCTCTTTTCTGAGCAGCGAGAATAGCTATTTTGAGATTATCCTTAATTCTTTCTTGACCTACAAATTCACTAAGGCGTTTAGGACGAAGGTCGAAGTCAATGAAATTATCCTCGGTTGCTGTTTTACCTGAAATAAGCCTCATTGCCAAATTTAGGTAGTGAAGATTCTACTGGCTCTTTAACTCTAAAGGCTCAGTCGCCTTTTCCTCCAGACTTTCTACATCCAATCTCTTTTCATCATCAGTCGCCTTCTCCTCCAGATTTTCCACATCCGATCTCTCTTCATCATCAGGATTCATAGAGAGAACTCGAGAAGGAATAAGTTTACCTAAAATAACATTCTCTTTGAGGCCACGAAGTCCATCCACCTTGCCTTTGATTGCTGCATCAACAAGAACACGGCCAGTTTCCTGGAAAGAAGCAGCCGCCAGCCAGCTATCCTTGCTCAAGCTAGCTCTGGTTATACCGAGAAGTGTAGCTTGAGCTGTTGCTGGCTCACCTCCCTCAGCCAATACTTTGGCATTTATGTCTTCATAGTCAAATCGGTTAACTAACTCACCAGGCAAAAGTTTTGTATCACCCGAGGAGATAATTCTCACGTTACCTAACATCTGTCGAACAATGACAGCAATATGTTTATCATGTATAGTCACCCCTTGTACACGATACACCTTTTGTACTTCATCAATCAGGTATTGCTGGACCGCATTCTTTCCCATAATGCGCAAGATATCATGAGGGTTAACGGGACCTCTAGTAAGTCTGTCACCCGCTTTTGCCTTATCCCCGGATTGAACAAGCAAATGTGTACCATGGGGGACACTATATTCCCTCTCCTCTCTTTCTTCATACCTCACATAAAGTCGACCATCCTCAATGACTACTTGACCAGCTACTCTAGCTAGCATAGCTTGACGTTGTTCTGCTTCACCACGGCTAACAGCTGGCAATTTCTTGCTAGACTTCCTTTTGCTGGTCTTCTCCGGCAGAGAAAATAGGATGCTATCAGCATCCACCGACTGCCCTTCAGTTACAGCTAGCTCCGCTCTTGGCAGAATTGGGTATTCATCTAAATAGAACTCAGAACTTATGATCTTGATTGTGCTTTCTCCATCAGTATGAGTTATTTCAATAGTACCATCAATCTCAGAAATGATTGCATTGCCATCCGGTGTTCTGGCTTCGAAAAGTTCTTCGACACGAGGTAGCCCAGTGGTAATATCAACGCCTACTACACCCCCTGTATGGAAAGTGCGTAAAGTAAGCTGAGTTCCTGGCTCGCCTATGCTCTGTGCAGCAATAACTCCTGCAGCGGTGCCAAGTCTAACTAATTGCTTCCTTCCCAAATCTCTGCCATAGCATTTTCTGCAAATACCAAATCGAGATCTACAGGTTAGAGGGGATCTCACATGTACACGAGTAATGCCAGTCTCGATGATTTGCTGTACTTTATCTTCGTCAATTTCTTCATCACGACCAACAATAACTGCATTTGTACCTGGATCGACAATCTCGCTCACCGCCAAATAGCCAGTAATCCGATCCTTAAATGGGGGGAGGGACCCTTCTGTAGTTTCCCGTGATATCCAAACCCCCTCGGTGGCACCACAATTTATTTCAGTTACAATGACGTCTTGCGCTATATCGACAAGCCGCCTGGTAAGATAACCACTATCTGATGTCCTTAAGGCAGTATCTGCTAACCCTTTACGAGCACCATGGGTAGAAATGAAATATTCCATGGGTGTCAGTCCATCCCGCAGGCTTGATTTAATAGGAAAATCTATTATCCTTCCTGACGGGTCGGTCATCAACCCCCGCATCCCTGCCATTTGCGTAATCTGAGAAATATTTCCCTTGGCACCGGAGGTAGCCATCATGTAAACACTACCATAAGGGTCTAGCGACCGGGATATATCCTCGGTAACCTTATTTGTAGTATCCATCCACACCTTAACTGTGCCTTCATACTTTTCATCCTCGGTAATCAAGCCACCGTTATATTGATCATCAATAAGCTTAACTTTCTCCTCGGATTCTTTAAGAAGCTTGACTCTGTTCGGAGGTTCTTCAATATCATTCATAGCGATGGAAAGGCCCGATTTTGTAGCATAGCTAAACCCTAATTCCTTTAGTCTATCGAGGACACCTGCAGTCCCTTCATTACCCAATATACGAATACACTCAGATATCAATGTTCGTATCGAACCCTTATCCACCGCTTTGTTGTAAAAGCCAAGTTGAGGAGGCAAGGCATTATTAAATATGATTCTGCCTACTGTAGTATTTACCTTCCCCCCATCCGAACGAAGCGAATGATCCCGCACTACAATTTCGGCACCAAGTTCGATAATACCAAGTTCGTAAGCTAATTTAGCTTCGTCAAAACTGCTGAAGAATTTCCCTTCCCCGCGAGCTCCAGGCCTCGGAATAGTAAGATAATAGCAGCCCAGAACCATATCCAGGGTGGGTATTGTCACAGGATCGCCACTACTTGGTAGCAACATATTATAAGGGCTAAGCATGTGCTCCCTGGCCTCTTTCACAGCGGCCTTGGACAACGGCACATGAACCGCCATCTGGTCGCCATCAAAATCAGCATTGAAGGCAGCACAAACTAGAGGGTGGAGTTGAAAAGCATCGCCGTCAATTAACACAGGTTCAAAGGCTTGAATACTAAGCCGATGTAGTGTAGGAGCACGATTTAGCAGTACAGGACGCTCTTTAACTACTTCATACAATGCATCCCAAACCTCGGGGCTACCTTTTTCCACCAACCGACGGGCACTCTTAAGGTTATTGGCATAACCATTCTTTATGAGTTTGTGCATAACTGAAGGTTTAAATAGCTCCAAAGCAACATAACGGGGTAAACCACATTGATGAAGCTTAAGTTTAGGACCAACAACAATCACCGAGCGACCACTGTAGTCTACTCGCTTACCGAGAAGATTTTGCCGAAACCGTCCTTGTTTACCCTTCAGGATGTCAGAAAGGGATTTCAAGGCATGCTTATTACCGGTGGTAACTGCACGTCCTCTTCGCCCATTGTCAATGAGAGCGTCAACAGCTTCCTGCAACATGCGTTTCTCATTTCGGATAATTATTTCCGGTGCACCTAACTTCATAAGACGGCGAAGACGGTTGTTGCGATTTATAACTCTACGATAGAGGTCATTAAGATCACTAATAACAAAGCGACCACCATCTAACTGGACTATAGGACGAAGAGCCGGAGGTAATACAGGAAGTACGGTCAAAATCATCCACTCAGGTTTATTCCCACTCAGCTTAAAAGCTTCAACCAGTTGTAACCGTTGACTGACTCTCTTACGATATCCTCCTGATGTACTACGGATTTGCTCACGGAGTTTCTGGTGTAAAGCATCCATATCTATTTGCTTCAATACTTGTAGTATGGCTTCAGCGCCCATGCCAGCTTCAAAAATATCACCATACTTATCCTGTAATTTCCTGTATTCTTCTTCGTTAAGTAATCTTAGTGGCCGAAGACCTTCTATTTCCGCAATGCTTGCCTTTAACTCTTCTCCAAGCCCTTCTTTCTTTTCTACAAAACTAACACGTAGCTGGTTTACGTCATTTATCTTGTGCTCTTCCTCCGACTCGGTGGCTTCTAACTCTTCGATTTGCTTGTTCAGGTGTTCCTCTTGCTCAGCAATTTTTCCAACAATCTCTTCCTTGACCTGGCCAATCTTTTTCTGCCTGGCCTCTTCATCAACAGAGATAACTATATAGCGAGCAAAATATATGACACTCTCCAAGTCTCGTGGAGAAAAATCAAGGAGCAGCCCAAGCCGACTAGGTACTAATTTAACAAACCAGATATGAGTAACTGGCGCAGCTAGTTCTATATGCCCGGTACGTTCCCGGCGCACACTGGAATGAGCCACCTCAACACCACATTTATCGCAAATAACTCCTTTGTACCTTGCCTTTTTATATTTGCCACAGTGGCATTCAAAATCTTTAACAGGGCCGAATATTTTTTCACAAAATAGGCCGTCTCGCTCTGGCTTCAAGGTGCGGTAATTTATAGTCTCTGCCTTAGTTATCTCACCATGAGACCAGCTCCTTACTTGTTCCGGAGAAGCAAGACTTATTCGAATACCGTTAATGCCATCAAATTGAGACATTTTTCCCCTCGCTAAGCAGTTCAACAGCAAAACCTAAACTGCGTAGCTCCATAAACAAAACCTTAGTCGATTCTGGAATACCAAGTTGTTGAATATCTTCTCCCTTAACGAGAGATTCATAAGCTTTAGCCCGTCCCATCACATCATCCGACTTTATTGTGAGCATCTCTTGAAGAGTATGAGCGGCGCCATAACCTTCCAATGCCCACACCTCCATCTCACCAAACCTCTGACCACCAAACTGAGCTTTTCCTCCAAGCGGCTGTTGGGTAATGAGCGAGTATGGACCAGTCGAACGAGCATGTACCTTATCACCAACGAGATGTATCAGCTTCATTATATATACGTTGCCCACAGTTACTGGCTTATTAAACGGCTCGCCAGTTCTTCCATCACGAAGTTCCATCTTGCCAAAAATAGGAGGATAGAGCTTTCGCTCTTTATAAATTTTTTGTACTAGCTGCTCCAAATCTTCATCACTGAGAGTTCTAATTTGCTGACTATCAGCTACTCCCAGTTCCTCAAGCCACAGACAGAGCGACACTCTCCTGGCCACACCTTTTTGCTCTTCATCCATTATTTCTTTGGCATCAAAACCATGACCAGAAAGCCATTCATCAACCTTCTCTAGATCGGTCTTGGCACTTCCGTGGTCTTCGGTGCTGAAGTTGACAGCACCAGCTTTCCAAGCTATCCAGGTCCTGGCTAAGGCATCCTCGATAGTCAAGGCATCAGCCCCATCAAAAATGGGGTTAACAACCTTAAAACCCAGCGTCTGAGCTGCCCAACCCAAATGAGCCTCTAAAACCTGCCCAACATTCATACGAGAAGGAACACCAAGAGGATTAAGAACAATATCTACAGGTGTGCCATCGGGTAAAAACGGCATGTCTTCCTCAGGCAATATGGTAGAAATGACCCCTTTATTGCCGTGTCTCCCTGACATTTTATCGCCGACTGAGATTTTACGCTTCTGAGCAACCCACACCTGTATCAGATTATTCACTCCAGCAGGTAATTCATCCTGCTTGTCACGAGAAAAGACTTTAGTTCTGATCACTCTCCCCCACTCTCCTGACGGCATTCTAAGAGAACTATCCTTCACCTCTCGTGTCTTTTCACCAAAAATAGCCCGTAACAATTTTTCTTCCGCTGAAGGCTCAGTCTCACCTTTAGGAGTAATCTTCCCAACCAGAATATCGTTAGGCTTCACCTCAGCTCCGGCATGTACAATACCTATTTCATCAAGGTTAGCGAGGCTCTCTTCATTGACATTAGGTATATCTCTGGTGATTTCTTCAGGACCAAGCTTAGTATCGCGTTCCTCTATCTCATGTTTTTCGATGTGAACGGAAGTAAAGGCATCATTCTTAACCAAGCTTCTGCTGATGACAATCGCATCCTCATAGTTACACCCTTCCCAGCTCATAAAAGCACAAACAACATTTCGTCCCAAAGCGAGATTTCCACCATCCAGAGAAAAACTATCTACCAATACTTGCCCCTCCTTAACCTTATCACCTTTGTTTACGATAGGATGCTGATTGATGCAAGTCCCTTGATTAGTTCTAGCAAACTTGATTAAATCGAACGATTTCTCCTCACCTCCTCCATTTTTAATTGCTATTCTTGAACTTGTTGCCGAAGTAACTACACCATCAACTGGGGCATATATCGCCTGCCCACTATATTTGGCCACCTCTCCTTCCATACCCGTAGCTACCAAAGGACAATCGGGAAGTAATAGTGGCACCGCTTGTCTCTGCATATTACAGCCCATTAAAGCCCGATTAGCATCATCATGCTCAAGAAAGGGGATAAGACAAGCAGCTATACTAAATAGCTGTTTTGGTGAAACATCGATAAAGTTTATTCTGTCTATTGCTTCCTTAAAATATCTCTCCCCCCTCTTAACCTCAACTTTGTCATCAACAAACTCCTTTCTTTTATTAAGAGAGGCATTAGCCTGGGCAATAGCATATTGACCTTCTTCGTCGGCTGTCAGGTAAACAATCTGGCTGGAAACAAAAGGAGCTACCTTAATAGTCTGCTCAGGGAGAGAAGATAAACTCTGTGCAAGCTTCTTCGTGATCAATGTACCAGCCTTGGCTATAATTGAGCCATCACTATCTATGTCCTCGCCGATCGTTCTTCCCATCAACTCATCCACAGTGTTGGGAACTTCATGGATGACCCTGACGTATGGTGTCTCTATAAAACCGTACTCATTAACCGAAGCATAGGTAGCTAGAGAGCCAATAAGACCAATGTTTGGCCCTTCCGGTGTCTCTATCGGACAAATTCTGCCGTAATGAGAATGATGTACATCACGAACTTCAAATCCAGCCTGTTTTCTCGAGAGGCCCCCAGGACCCATGGCAGAGAGACGACGCTTGTGAGTTAGCTCAGCTAGCGGATTAGTCTGATCCATGAATTGAGATAGCTGTGACCGGCCAAAGAACTCCCTGATAGCGACTGCTACAGGGCGAATGTTGATCAAAGCAGCAGGAGTTGCCGCCTCGGGGCCGAGAATGCTCATCCGCTCTTTAATAGCTCTCTCTAACCTTAATAAACCGATGCGCAATTGCTTTTGTATTAGAAAACCTACTGCCTGGGCTCTTCGATTGCCTAAATGGTCAATGTCATCAGGAACTTCCTTGCGAAGATTAACTGAAATAATACGGCGGACTATTTGCACCAAATCTTCGGGAGTCAAGCCAGTACAATTCCCAGGGATATCAAGACCTAGCTTTTTATTAAGCTTGTAACGACCAACTTTGCCCAGGCTATAGCGGCGAGGATTAAATAGGAAATTATTCAGCAAGGCCTGGGCACTACTAAGGCTAGGAGCTTCACCGGAAGATAATTTTCTATAAATATCGAATAGAGCATCAGCTTTGTTTGTAATCAATGGATCTCGATCCATTGTAGAGCGGAGAAAAGCATGTTCGGGAGAGTTATCTATATCCTGGAAAAGGGAAAACAGTGCCTCATTTTTCTCAAAGCCTATGGCGCGCAACAAAGTAGTAATCGGTATCTTCCGTTTGCCACTCACTTTGACCGAAATTACGTCTCGACCAGAAGTATCAAAATCAAGCCATGCCCCATGTTCAGCAACAAGCTTGGCAAAACATAATTCCCGGCCACTCGAAGGGTCCCTCTGTAAAGTGAAATAAACTCCAGGAAAACGCGTTAATTGATTGACTACTACCCGCTCTACTCCAGAAATAATAAAAGTGCCAGCATCTGTCATTAAAGGGAAATCACTGAAGTATAATTCCTGTTGTTTGATCTCTCCCGTCTCCTTGACCACCAGTTGTGCTGTGACATGAACAGGAGACGAATAAGTAAGACCTCGCTCAAGGCACTCAGAAATAGAATGCAAAGGATCTCGGAACTCATAATCAACGAAATGTAATTCTAGTCTATTGCCAGTATAATCCTGGATTGGTGAGATTTCCTCAAATAGTTCCCGCAAACCTTCTTCTTGAAACCAGCGAAAGGAATCAAGCTGTACCCGAATAAGGTCAGGTATTTCCAAAGTCTCGGGAAATTTAGCGAAAGACTTCAGTAACTTGTATTCAAGCATAGAAGAAATGACCCTGATTTTTCTTCAAAACAATATATTGAAGACACAAACTATGAAAATTTAAGGCAACATGATCAATAGAGATGGGAACATAAACGCAAACCACGTAGTTTAACATCATAGTAAAATTTTGTCAAGTATCTATCCGGCAAAAATCAAAGCCCTAGCTGAATGGATATCACTTCCCTGTGCAAGTCACTGTCACCAGCCACAAATTGTGCCGCCTTGACACGACGATAATGAAGACCAATATCATGGTCCATGGTGTACCCGATAGCTCCGTGAGCAGCAATTGCTTCAATGCAAGTTCGTTGATAAACTTCATTGGCTTTGACTTTGGCTGCAGAAATCTGCCAGGGTGATGGTGAACCAACGCTTATTCCCCATGCTGCTTGATAGAGTAAATACTGAACTGCCTCTACATCAACCAGCATGTCAGCCAGTTTATGCTGCACAGCCTGAAAAGAGCCGATCGGCCGGTCGAACTGGATCCGTTCCTTGGCATAGCTGCTGGTCATGTCCAGAACAGCCTGACATGCTCCGGATATCTCGGCACATTTCAGCACAGCCGCCCGTTGTAAAATAAAATCCACTACATCCCAGCCCTTGCCCATCTTGCCCAAGATATTATCTTCAGGTACTACCACCCCATCAAAGCTAACTTTGAATTGCCTATCACCTCCTATAGTTGGGATCGACTCTGCCTGTACATTCGGTCCCTTGACATCCACTATGAACAGTGTAATACCTTCCTCGGGGCTGTTACCTTCGCCGGTCCTGCCCACTACCAGCATATAATCAGCTACATGAGCATCACTGACAAAGAGCTTGCACCCCCGGAGAACATAATTTGTTCCTTCCGATAGGGCACGGAGTTTTACCTCAGAAGCTTTGCATCTGCCTGATGACTCGGTTAACGCCAAAGTCCAGATACCCTCGCCCTTAGCTATTTGCGGTAGAAACTTGATTTTCTGTTCACTGCTTCCATATTCAAACAGAGGCAGAGCACAAAGAGCGATAGTGGAGAAGTAAGGACCAGGCAGGATATTTCTTCCCATCTCCTCCATCAAGATGACCAGGTCCATAAAGCTGGCACGCATACCCCCATATTCTTCCGGAAATATGAGCCCCATCCAACCCAATCCTGCCATACTGCGCCACATCTCCGGGTCATAGCCTTTTTCATCCTCAGTCATTTCCCTGACTTTGGTTTTGGGACATTCCTTGGCCAGAAAATCTCTTGCCAAAATCCGCAACATATCCTGCTCTTCTGTAAAACTGAAATCCACGATAACCTCTTAAAAGCCTGTTCTAAAAACCTCAATATGATTTGGGTAATCCCAGTCTGAATTGGGCAATGATGTTTTTTTCGATTTCAGCAGTGCCTGCCGCAATCGCCTGACCGGGAAATCCCAGATATGCACCTTGTATAGCGCCATTGAGTTTAGCCCATTTAGAATCCGGATCAATCTGAGAATATATTCCTATAATCTCCGCCCCTGTGATAGCCCCCCGCTTCATCAAATCATCACCCATTACCTTATTCCGTGAGGACTCATAGATCGGTATTTGACCCTGGCTTATCTGCCAGGCAAGCTGGAAGGCAAACATTTTGAGCACTTCCAGGTCGATAGCCAGGTCGGCTAGCTTGGTACGGACCACAGGATTCTTAGACAACGGCTGGCCCTCATACTCTGTGTGACCAGCATAGCTGGCTAGTTCTTCTAAAATCCACTTTAAAGTGCCGTAGGTCGTAGGCGCTATGCTGCGCCGCTCAAAAGCAAGTGACTGCATAAGATAGTACCAGCCCTTATTTTCCTCTCCCACCAAGTTAGAAGCCGGTACTCGAACATTATCGAAAAATACTTCATTAAAGTGATGCCGCCCATAATAATTCAAAATAGGATTAACTGTAACACCTGGGCTCTTCATATCCACTATAAAGATACTGATCCCGTGATGCTTCTTGGCGGCACTGGGGTTTGTTCTGGCAGCTAGCCAGCACCATCTTGCCCTGTGAGCAGCGCTTGTCCACACCTTCTGCCCATTTACAGTATAATGATCTCCATCTTTCACCGCCCGTGTCTGAATACTGGCAAAATCTGAGCCAGCATTTGGTTCACTGTAACACGTGCACCATACACCATCTCTTTCACCTGAGGCAATTAACGGTAAATATTTCTTTCTTTGCTCTTCAGTTCCAAACATCATCAAGCAGGGCCCTACCCATTGTGTTCCGCTTATGCCCATCCATGCCCCTGGTATTCCCCGGTAGGCTATTTCCATTTCGTATACTGTTTGCTCAAAGAGAGAGGCACCACGTCCACCATATTTCTCTGGCCAGCTCATAACGAGCCAGCCTCTCTGTGCTAGTTTTTTGGACACGGATATTTCGAACTCAAAATCTCTGAACTCACCATCAATTAATGTATCTCGCACGAAATCCGGAGGTAACTCGGCTTCAGCGAACTCACGAATTTCTTCCTTCAAAGCCAGTTCTTTTTCGCCCAGTCTGAAGTCCATTTCTACCTTCCTGGAAATTGCAGTTAACTGCGCAAAGCACTACACTTCTCCCCAGACTGCGCTGGGGAAAATTCGCCCGCCGTAGGCGGGCAATTGAATCCAAAATTCTACATTCCGTATCGAGAACACTTTGTCGATGTTGAGGCGCTAAGCGCCTAGACCTACATATATATTCCCGAAGAAATATTCAGCACTTGTCCCGTAATAAAAGCAGCGTCATCCGAAGCCAGGAACAGAACAGGCTTAGCTGCATCTTCTGGCGTCATTGGTTTGACTTGAAGGAGCACCATATCCCTGACTTTCTTTGGTATACCAACTGCTTCTCCGGCTACCTCTTCTTGCTGCGTCTCTTTTTCTCTGGTCAGCCGTGTATCCACAAAGCCATAGGCAACGACATTACAGGTAACACCAAATCTTCCCCATTCCCTGGCTACAGTTTTGGTCAACCCGATAAGACCTGACTTAGCGGCCGAGTAGTTAATCTGGCCCACGTTTCCCATCAACCCGGCGACGGAAGCCACATTAACTATTTTGCCATTGTGTTCTGTCTTCATCATATATTTTGAGGCTGCTCTGATACAATTAAAAGTTCCCTTGAGACTAATATCAACGCATATGTCCCATTGAGCATCCGTCATTTTATGTATTAAAGCGTCTCTGGTGAGCCCCGCATTATTGACCAAAATATCTATTTTGCCGAACTTCTCCACCGCCTTGTCCATGACTTTCTGACAATCTTCGAGCTTCGTCACATTCCCAGCCCAACCGTCCGCTTTCCCTCCTGAAGTCTTAATTTCTTCCACCACCTCCATAAGCGGCGCCTCATCAATATCACTCACAAAAACAGCAGCACCTTCCTTGGCAAACAGCACGGCATCGGCTTTGCCTATACCCCGCGCTGCCCCTGTGACAACAGCTACTTTCCCATCTAATTTTCCCATTTTTACCTCCTTCAAATTTGCTCTCTCAAAAACACAAAGTCGATTCTACATTTACAGGAAGAATTGCATATAAATAGTTATCAAGACCAATACTCAGGCTTATTTCTTTGTTCGTATAGGTAAGGCGACCAGGGCTGAGCCAGGCGTTGTCTTTTCTCCCTTTCCATTCTCCGCCCAAATCTCGCACTCGACAAGGTGCTCACCATTCTCTTCATATTTCTTGGTCACTTTACCTTTGCACCACCAGGTTTCCCCGTCACGAGGCTCTTCCATCGTCTTCATTTTCCGGGGATAGTCCATACCGCGGTATTGGCAGGACAATTTCTTGAGTTTCCCCTCCTCTCCAATCCAATCAGTCATCAAATGCCCTAACCAGGCACGTTTAAGTGCGCCGTGTACAATAGGGGCACCTACGCCCATAGCTTTAGCGAAATCCTCGTCGTAATGCAAGGGATTGAAATCCCCCGATGCCCCTGCCCATTGGACCAACATGCGACTTGTAGCAACCTTAGCCAATGGGGTTATCTCACTGCCTACTTCAATGTCATCATAATAAACTTGTTTAGCCATCTCTCCTCCAAGAAATAAATTAGCTAAAATAGGATAAGTGTCGACCGGCTTTTGAGTGCCACATTGCCCTTTGGGTTCACAAAAGTAGTTTCCAGTGTGGTAAAAATGGTCTTGCCCAGTTTGG
>Ga0255054_10000881_pt1 | contig 17476 bp, 13 predicted proteins | sample JV7_2_23_MG_FD_188634 | JGI IMG/M metagenome (GOLD analysis project Ga0255054, IMG submission 188634) | Seawater microbial communities from Jervis Inlet, British Columbia, Canada - JV7_2_23 | ecosystem: Environmental > Aquatic > Marine > Inlet | place: Canada: British Columbia | collected...
GCTGTTCTCCACCAACTCCTTGACCACCGAGGCGGGACGCTCGACCACCTCACCCGCGGCGATGCGGTTGACCAGGGAGTCGGAAAGAACTCGAATTCGAGGCACGAGGGACATCATACCCGTCCCCGACCCACCCGTCTCCGTCTCCGTCTCCGTGCCCGTGCCCGGATTCGAGGTATAGGTTAAGGGTTAAGAGTTAAGGGAAAAGAGTTGAAGATTCCAACCGCGGAACCTCGAGATTTCCGGCAGAGCGAATCAAGGATTCTCGAACACGGAGGTATCCGGCTTGGAGTCCGGCGTGACGACCCGACTCGGATCCGCCAGGTCCTCGCGGATCAGGAGGTCGATGAGGTAATCACGGACTCCGGCACGCCCGCGACGCTTGTAGAGACCGCGGACCGTTCCCGGCCGCAGCTCGATGCCGGTCATGTGGTTGAGATACTGGCAGAAGACCCGGGACCGCGACATGAAGGAAGCGAGCAGGAGAAGCAACAATACTGACACCACCGCTGCAGCTCCCAGCTGATAGAGGGTGACCGGCGAAAGTTCAAGAAACCCAAAGTCCATGTTTACCTTCCGTCGCCCTTCGGCTAGCCGTCGTTCAGCTCGTGTGTCTCGTCGACATCGCCAAAATAATGTTCGGAGACCAGCAGCTCCCGCCCCTTCGAACCCGCAGGCGGTCCCACCAGGCCTTCCTTTTCCATCATATCCAAGAGTCGGGCCGAGCGGGTGTAACCGAGCCGCAAACGGCGCTGGATATACGAGGCGGAGGCCTTACGGGTCTTTACGACCATCCGTGCTGCAGCGTCGTACATCGGGTCCTCGATGTCCTCGACCTCGTCCAGGGTGGTGCGCTTGCCGCCGCGTTCGGGTGGGCCGAGCGGAGCGTGGGACAGCACCTCCCGCTGATAGTCGGGTTTGCCGAAGCGTTTGACATAGCGGACTACGCTGGCGATCTCTTTCTCGGTCACCAGCGGTCCGTGGAGCCGCATCAGATTGGCGCTGCCCGGAGGCAGGTAAAGCATGTCGCCGTGGCCCAACAGATGCTCGGCGCCCATCGAGTCGAGGATCGTGCGCGAGTCGACGCGAGTGCGAACCTTGTAGGCGATCCGGCACGGAAAGTTCGCCTTGATGATGCCGGTCAGAATGTCCACCGATGGACGCTGGGTGGCGCACACCAGGTGCACGCCGACGGCGCGCGCTTTTTGCGCAAGGCGGGTGATGGACTCCTCCACCGCCCGTGAAGACGTGATCATGAGGTCGGCAAGCTCGTCGATGATGATCACGATGAAGGGCATGGGTTGGAGCTCCGGCTCGTCGCCGTTAGCCTCCTCGGTCAACTTCTTCTTTGCTCGCCGGAGCTGTACCGGGTCCTTGAAGAGCTGGTTGTACTGCTGGAGGTTGCGCACCCCGAGCGCGGCCAGGACTCGGTAGCGATCGTCCATTTCCGCCACCGCCCACCCGAGGGCGTTGGCCGCCTTCTTGGGGTTGGAGATGATCGGCGTCAACAGGTGCGGAATGTCGGCATAGACACCGAGCTCGACCATCTTCGGGTCGACCAGGATGAACTTCACTTCGTCGGGACGGGCCTTGTAGAGGATCGACATGATCATGGCGTTGAGGCCGACTGACTTTCCGGAACCGGTGAAACCGCCCATCAGGAGGTGCGGCATCCGACTGAGATCGGAGAAGAACGGCTTGCCACGAATATCGACGCCCAGGCTGAGGGTCAGCAACGACTGCGCACGCTCGAACTCGGGCACCGTGATCAGCTGCCGCAGTCGGATAACTTCGGGATCGGGGTTCGGCACCTCGATGCCAACGGTGGCGCGCCCCGGGATTCGCTCGATGCGCACCGAATCGGTCCGCAAAGCGAGCGCGAGGTCCTCGGACAGACTCTGTACCGCCGAGATCTTGACCCCGGAGTCGAGTCGGAATTCGTAGGTGGTGATCACCGGACCGGTGCGGATGTTGACCACCTCGCCGCGAACCTTGAACTCCTGGCACTTGGCGGTGATCAGCTTCGACATCTCGATGAGCGCCGCCGAATCCCGCTCCGGTGCCTCTTCGGCGAGCTCGAGGAAGGAGTCCTTGGGCAGGTCGTATGAATCCAGGTCCTCGACGAAATCGAACTCCTCTTGCACCTTGCCGCGCTTCGATTTCTGGCCTTGCTTTGTCGGAGAAGTCTTTTTCGGTTTTCGGGCACTCGCCCTGGTACGACCCTCCGTAGCAGCCTCGTCCGGCACCTCCTCGACCACTGCCTCGTCTGCCTGCTTGCGGACGATGCGGAAGCGTCCCCGCCCCTCCAATTCTTTGACCGTCAGCGAGCCCCGATACTCGCCGCTCTTTTCGAGGCGGCGGACCTGGCGATCGATGACCTGCTGCCGTGCCCGGTCTCCTTCCTTTTCCCGCCGTCGTTCGTGCACCTCGCGCCGCCGCTCGAACCAGCGATCGCGGATCCGTTCGGAGAGTCGATCGGCAAACGCGCCTGCCGACGCACCGGACAACAGCAGAATGCCGACGACCAGCAGAAAGATCAGCACCACGATGCCTCCCACCGGTCCAGCGAAGCCACGCAGGAGCTCGGTCTCGGCCAGGCCCAGATAGCCGCCGGAGGAGACCCGGCCGTCACGGAAGGGCACATCGTGCGTGAGTAGGCTGGCAAAGCCCGGCAGGGCAATCAGGAGCATCCCCCAGCCGACCGCCGCCAACCGCGGATTTGCCACTGGCGACTGTCGCAGCAGCCGCCAGCCGAGCACCGCCGCTGCCACCGGCAGCACGAAAGCGGTCACACCGATGAAACTGAAGAGAGCGGCCGAAAGTGTTGCGCCGAGCCAGCCGGCGAGGTTCTGGGGAGACTCGCGCAAGGTCGAGGCGCGGAACGGGCTCGGATCGATGGGCGAGTGTGACAATAGCGCCACCGCTACCAGTAGAGCCCCCAGAAGGAGCGCCACCGCAATCGCCTCGCGGACCAACCGTTCTCTCATCATCGACCCGCCCACGTCAGGACGAGCACCAGCAGCCCGAATGGAAAGCAGTACCACGCGAAACGGTGAAAGATGCGGCTTGAAACAGTCTTGATGACAAGCTGGAGCGCAAAGTATCCGGTGATCCCCGCGGCCAGGGCGCCGACGGTGCACGCAATCAGGAATCCGTTACCGGCAATCACCAACTCGGCCTTTCTCTCGAAAATCTGCCCGACCGTCACCACGGCGATGATCGGCACGCTGAGGAGGAACGAGAACCGCGCGGCCCAGCCACGGTCGAGCCCTGTGCCCAGGCTGGCTGCAATCGTGACGCCCGATCGCGAAAGCCCCGGGAAGACCGCCATCCCCTGTGCCAGACCGATAGCCAGAGCCTGTCGCCAGGTCGTCGTGGATTCGTCGCCGGACCCTCCCGGCAATAATCTGGTGGTGGCGACGATCACGCCGGTGAGCAGCAGTCCAAAGCCCACCCACAGGGGCTGCGAAAAGGCCGCCACCGCGACCCGCCGAAGAGGAAAGGCGACAACCACGGTGGCTATGGTTCCGAGCACCAGCAACGCGAGAAGGCGGCGTCCCGGACTGGAGCCGAGCCAGCTCAAGATGCTCCGCCGTTCGAACCACACCACGGCGCCGGCGGTTCCGGCGTGGAGCGTGGCGTCGAAAACGACGCCCGGCTGCTCGAATCCAGGAATCAACATCTGGGCCAGCGCCAGATGACCCGATGAGGAGACCGGCAAGAACTCCGTCAGGCCCTGAAGAACACCCAAAAGGGCAGCTTGCCACAGCGTCATCCCCACACCCCGGCGAGGCGAATCCGGCAATAGTGATCACGGTATGCACCCATGCTTACTGAATGGTACCACTTCCAGGCAAGTCATTGCCACCGGTTGACTTATGAACGTTCTGCCAACCTTATCCAGCCGTCGAGCGGCACCGTTCCGGGCCGCTGTGTCGGCTCGAGCCCGGCCGCCTCGACCATCGAGTTTTCAATCTCACTCGGCAGCGCATTTCTGAGCATCTTGCGCGGGAGGGTGAGCGCTTGCGACGCTAACTTCAGGGCCTGATCCAAGATCTCCGGATCGTGATCGCACGGCTTGAGGTCGAGCACTACGACGGACGAAACAACCTTCGGGCGAGGGCGGAAGGCGCGGGGACCGACATCGAAGAGGAGCCTGGCATCGGCCCAGGCGGCACGTTCGAGGGCGAGAAGACCGTGGCCCTTGCCGCCCGGTTCGGCCACCACCCGGTGCGCCACCTCCCGTTGCAGCATCACAACCATTCGGGTGAAGAGGTCGTTTCGGCGCAATAACCTTCGGAGGATCGCGGTCCCCACCGAGTAGGGAAGGTTGGAGGCCACCTGCCACGGCGAATCGGCGGCCAATAAGGGATCGAGATCTTCGCTCAGGGCATCAGCCTGCCGAACTTCCAGACCACGGCCGCCGAATCGCTGAACCAGAGGCGACACGAGCTCATCATCGAGCTCAAGCGCAAGAACACGTTCAAATCGATCGAGGAGCGGCATGGTGAGCGCACCATGTCCCGGACCGATTTCAACGACTCGGGGCGGTTCGGCAGCGAGTACAGCTGCAATCTTCTCGGCAATCGTTTCATCGACCAGGAAGTTCTGGCCGAGCCGACGGCGTTTGGGGCGACCCATGAGCGGAGTTATGAGTTTTGAGTTTTGAGTTTTGAGTTGAACACACCTTCGACCCAGCCTACTCGGGGAGGGTGGTGGAAACTCATAACTAATAACTCAACCCTCAAAACTACCTCTTGCATGCCGCGGCCAGATCGGTGGCGAATTTTTCGATCTCTTCGGTGAGCTCCTCACAGGCGCCCATTGCGCCGATGCGGCTGACGATCGCCGACCCCACGACCACACCATCCGCCAGCGCCGCGACCTGAGCCACCTGCTCCGGCGACGAGATGCCGAAGCCCACCGCGACCGGCAATTTCGAGGCCTTGTTGGCGGCGCGGACGTTGGTGGCAAGCTCGGCGTCGAGGTCCTGGCGGGCGCCGGTGACGCCCGTTCGTGACACCAGGTAGAGAAAGCCACCCCCGAGACGAGCCGCCGCCTTCATGCGCCGCCGATCCGAGGTCGGGGTCACAAGCATGATGAGGTCGAGGCCGTTGGCGCTGAGCTTCTCCTCGAAGGGCGCCATCTCCTCGGCCGGGACATCGGTGAAGAGCACTCCGTCGATCCCGGCCGCCGAGGCGTCCTCGGCAAAACGTTCGGTTCCGTAACGCATGACCGGGTTGGCGTAGGTGAAGAGCACGATCGGTATTTCGAGATCCCGCCGGATGACCTCCGCCGCCGCAAGCACTCCGGCGAGCGTTGTACCGGCGACGAGAGACCGTTCCGCCGCCCTCTGATTCGTGGGTCCGTCGGCAATGGGGTCCGAGAAGGGAACTCCAAGCTCGACCACATCGGCACCGGCTCGCACCAGAGCGCGTACCAGTTCGACCGTGGCCTCGAGGTTCGGATCACCCGCCGTGATGTAGGGGATGAATGCGGCCCGGCCATTCCTTTTCGCCGCACGAAAGGCGTCTTCGATTCGCTTCACGGCGCGTCCCCCTCCGTCCTGCTCACTTCAGCAAGATCCTTGTCGCCGCGACCCGAGAGATTGACCAGAATATTGCTACTGAGGGGCATCGACGGCGCCACCCGGGCGGCGTAAGCGACCGCGTGCGCCGATTCCAGCGCCGGCACGATGCCCTCACACTCCGCCAGGAGATGAAACGCAGCGACCGCCTCGTCGTCGCCGACGTGAGTGTAGGTAACCCGTGCGTTCTCCCGCCACATTGCGTGCTCGGGGCCGACCGCGGGGTAGTCGAGACCCGCCGATATCGAGTGGGTGCCGAGGATTTGACCGTCATCGTCCTGGAGGACGACGGTACGCGTTCCGTGGAGAATGCCGGGCGCACCGGTTTCGGAAAACCGTGCAGCGTGATCACCCGGGGTGATGCCACGCCCACCGGCTTCGACCCCGACCAGCCCGACAGCGCCGTAGGACACGAAGGCGGAAAAGATCCCGGCCGCGTTGGACCCGCCACCGACGCAGGCGACCACCAGATCGGGCAGCCCGCGCGCGGCCTTTTTGATCTGCACCACCGCCTCGCGACCGATGACGGTCTGAAAATCGCGCACCATCATCGGGTACGGGTGAGGGCCGAGGACCGACCCGAGGATGTAGTGGGTGGATCGAACGTTGGTTACCCAGTCGCGAAGGGCCTCGTTGATCGCATCCTTGAGGGTCTGCGACCCGGCATCCACCGGCGTGACCTCGGCGCCCATCAGCCGCATCCGGACGACGTTCAGCTCCTGCCGCCTGATGTCCTCGGAGCCCATGTAGACCTGGCACTCGAGGCCGAGGAGGGCCGCCGCCGTTGCCACCGCAACCCCATGCTGCCCGGCACCGGTTTCGGCAATCACCCGTCCCTTGCCCATCTCGCAGGCGAGCAACGCCTGTCCGAGGGCATTGTTGATCTTGTGCGCACCGGTGTGGCAGAGGTCCTCCCGCTTGAGCCAGATGCGGGCACCGCCGAGACGGGCCGATAATCGCCGCGCCGAATACATCGGCGTCGGCCGACCGACCCAGTGCTCCAGGAGCTCGTCGAGCCGGGCCTGGAACCCACGATCGCGGCCCGCCTTGCGATAGGCCTCCTCGAGCTCGGCCAACGGCGCCATCAGGGTCTCTGGAACGAACCGGCCGCCAAAGGCGCCGAAGTAGCCACGGTCGTCGGGAAGTTTCTTCATATCGGGACGTCTGATTCTACCCGAACGCGAATGCTGATAGGAAAGGGTCGCCTGATTTGATCAGATGCTGGATGCTCGATGCTGGATACTCGATCCGCCCACCCTCCCACAAACAGGGGTTAGGCGGGTCGTATCGAGAATCGAGAATCGAGTATCGAGTATCGAGTATCGAGGAACTGCCCAATTCTAGTGCCGCACTCCGGTCTGTCAGGTGAGTCAGGGTCGCAGCCGCTCGATGACCTCCGCACTCACCCACCAAATATCCGAGCTACCCCAGCCCGGCTGGGCCGAAAGGCCCACGAGGTCGGTGATCGATTTCGAGGTCAAGGGAATGTCCGTCTCACCGTAGGCCCGTGACGACATGAAAAAGAGATACTTGCCGTCCGCCGACAGCGACGCCGACCACTCCTGACCCTCCGGCTGGTTGATCGCGGGGCCCAGGTTGATTGGCTCGGACCAGGTGTCGTCATCGGAGCGGAAGACCACGTAGTAGTCGGCCCCGCCGAGGTTGTCCTCGCGCCCTACGTTCGGCACAATGGCGAAGCTCTCGTCCGGCGCAACGAAGACATTGAACCGGTTACTTCCACAGTTGACCTCGGGACCGAGCATTTCGGGCTCGGTGTAGGCACCGTTGACAAAGCGCGATCGCCAGGTGGCCGAGACCCGGCCTTCGCCCTCGCGGGTGAAGTAAAGAGTCCCGTCGACGGTAATCGATGGGAAGTACTCGGGCGCGTCGGAGTTGACCGGCGGCCCGAGGTTGTACGGCTCGCCCCACCCATCGCCTTCGCGATCCATAACCCAGATGTCCTGATAGACCCAGCCCGACTTCTCCTCCTGCCCGGCCTGCGGCCTCGTCGAGAGGAAGAAGAATCGCTGCCCATCCGGCGAGATGGCGGGCTCGATGTCCAGATAACGACCTGAGAAGGGAGCTACCGCCGGTTCGGTCCAGACGCCGCCCTGCTGACGGGTCACCATGATCATGGTGCGGCCACCGAGGGTGACCGCAAAGTAGAGCTCCTTGCCGTCGGGGGTCATGGCAACATCGCGGGTGGCGAGGCCGGTTGAAATGATTCCCGGGGCGAAGATCTCGGGTTCCAGTCCAGGCGGCTCCTGTCCAAGGTAGGGCCCGCGGAGCTCGGGAAAGGTCGATGCGGCCTCGCACTCCGGATCATCACAGCAGTTTGGCGAACAGGCGACACCAACGAGACACAGCAAACAGGCAAGCGCACGCAACTGGTTCATGAACTCCTCCTTCAAAAGCCGTACGAAAGCGGCGGCCGAGAGTTCTTGGATTCGATGCGAATCTAACGCAAAGTCGCGAAGACGCAAAGCCACCCACCCACCCCTCAACGCAGAAGCGCAGAGGGTTTCTCGCGAGCTTTCGACGCATGGCGAGGTCCCGGCCGTCGGACAACGGCCGGGTACCGCTGGGTCGGACTCCCGCATAGGTGCCAGATGGGCACCGATGCCGATGTTCGACCTTCGCAAGATCGCCTACAGCGTCTTCGAAGACTCCAGTGTGCGAAACCGGGAGGGCGAGTCGCTTGGCCAGTACTTCATCCACGGCCTCGGTCACCCCCTTGGGCTCGACGCCCACGATCCCGGCGCCGACGAGACCCCGCTCGAACCGGGTATGGTGATCACCAACGAGCCGGGGATCTACATTCCCGAGGAGGAGCTCAGGGTGCGGATCGAGAACGATTTCCTGATCACCGCCGACGGCGCCGAAAACCTCTCCGCGGAGTTGCCCACGAAGGCGGAGGAGATTGAAGCGCTGATGCGATGACTGTTGACGGCCATCCAGCGATCGGAGCGTCAACACGACGTTGACTCCTGAGACTGCCAAGGCGTAACATTGAAGTGGTGTCTCGGCATTGCTACTCTCGCGCGATCTGTGCTGTCACCGGATCGTTCCTGGTGATCGTAGGGTGGGCAATCCGCGTCGATGCCCAACAACGCACATCGGATGATCGAGCGGCCACAGCGACTGCGACAGCTTTTTTGGCCGGGCGCCCTGTTCAGGTCGTGTTGAAGAACGGCACGACAATCAGCGCGCTGCTCGCCGGCCACACTTCGAACCAGATCTGGCTGCTGTTCCCCGACGGCCACAAGGAGTCCTTTGACAAGGCACAGATTGACCTGGAGGCGTCGAAGGGTTTGCCCGACTTTCAGAGAAAACACGGCGACCAATCCCGGCCACGAACTGCGAAACCCAACGACCTGGCTGCATTCGCCAAATCCACAAAGCTCAAGGTGCCGGAGGACGAAACCCAGGCGAAAACGATTGAGGCCAAAGCTGAAGGTGGCACGCTGAGTATCGGTAGCATCTCCTCCTCTGACGGTGACGCTTCCGGAAAAGCAGACGGGGAGGGTGGTAGGAAAACTGGTCTCCCAGTTGAGGTGAAAAACGACATCCAGGCTCTTGCCAACGGATGGAGCGGGTTCGATCGAGCCCTCGCTGAGGTCAATAGGATCTGCACCGGCTACATTCAGGGGAGGGCCTCGTGCGGCGGATCGGCGGTGGTCTCCAAGCGGAACACGGCCTTCTGCAAGGGCGCCATCGACCGAGCCCGAACTCACCTCCCCGGCCTTGAAACGACGCACAACAGGCTCTGGGATCGAGCGCGACGGTCTGGGGTATCGCCGGGCACCATGCGAACGGCGCTGAGAGAACGAGGGCTTCTTGACTTTAGAAACCAGTTGGACCGGGCGAAGTCGACTCTTGTTGCCTGGCATGGAAATCTGGTGGATTGACAGACCTCAGCACACCTCACATCGGTGCACCTATGCTACAGAATCTTAGGATCTTGGAACCCACCGATGCCGATGGTCAACTTTCTACGTTTCTAAAGCCAGGCACCGAAACGGTTTCCCCACCTCTCGCTCGCAGGTAGTACACATCATCCGGGTCAAGCACGCGGTGCTCACTGCGGGAGATGTGAATGAGGATTCGATGCAGTGCCATACCGGCTTTGTAGCATGACTTGGTCACCACACGCACGGGTTGGCGGTAGGGCGCATGGACTGGTCGTCTTGCGGATGATCTGGTTTTCGGGCCAGATGACCTGCCGTCGGTCCGGTCTGATCGGGATGGCGGATGGGTCTGCGCGGTTGGTGTTGTGAGGTTGTGATACCTGGCACGACTTCGATTCAGAGGCTCCCGCAAACCCTGACAATGGTCTCTAGGCAGAATCGTCGGAATCGTCTGACCTTCTATGAGTAGGCCGGTACTGTCAAGGTCTTACTTTTCTTTGGCGCACACCCCTTTCCGTCCTTAGCTGCATTGAGATTATCGGGATGGATGACCTGCCCGTCTCGCTTCTATCCGCACTCTGATGGCCGAGCAAAGTGTCGACCGGTGCATGGTGGGGTCCGACAAGGGTGGGCGCTCCCATCTGGCACGCGGAATGCCGGCGCGGTGGCACTGGGCCACGGCGCTCTTCCAGGGTCCTAACGGAGTCGCCCGTTTCTCGTCGTAGGGGCCATCCACGATCTCAACACCTGCCGTTTCTGATTCGTTGTTTGAGGATTGGCGAAACGTCGTCGCTGACTCCTTGATTACGCTGCCTGAGCAGAATCGTTGTTTGGGAACGCCTGGTAAACCTCCCCGGTGACCCACAGGTGATGCATCAACACGGCGAGCTTTCGCGCAAGGGCCACTACTGCCTTGCCTTTGCCTCGCCGTTCAGCGAGCGCGAGCGTCCAGCGTTTGAGCTCGGAATCGGCTTTGGTGAGAAGACAAGCGTGCGCCGCCTGAACCAGCAGACGCCGCATCTCCGGATCACCCTCCTTGGTGATGCGGCCGTAGTGGGACATCGAGGCAGACTCGCGCATCGCGGGTCGGAGCCCAAAAAATGCCGCCACCTCTCGGCTGTTTCTGAATCGATCGGGGTCATCGATGGTCAGCACGAAGTACAGCGCAACGATTACACCCACGCCGGGGATTTGTCGGAGGTGTTCGACCTCCGGTAGTGTCTCTGCAATTTCCTCCAACCGCTCGTCACGTCGCTCGATCTCACCCGATAGAAGGTCGAGCTGCTCCAACATCGGCTCGATGGCTTTCTTCAGTTCTTCGGGCAGTTTCATCCGGTCGGCCCGGTCGACAAAGGTGTGCGCCGCTTTCCCGGCCACCTTGTAGCCGAAGCTTCGAAGCAATCCTCGCACCGTGTTGATCCACGCCGTCCGCGAATCCACCATGGCTCTCCTTACCTTGAGGCTCGCGCGCAGTAGCTGCGCCTCCTCGCTGCGATGCTGGATTGGCTTCAAAAATTCCGGATCCAGCCGGACAAGGCGGGCCAACACCTCGGCGTCCACCTTGTCATTCTTCAAGCTGCTTTCCGCGATCAAACGAACTCGCCGCGGACTGCACACGACCACCTCGTGACCCAGGCCTTCAAGAAGTCGCGAAACCCACGGCGAAGAACCTCCCGCTTCAAGCACCACTCGCATCCTCTCCCGGCGAAAGAACTTCTCCAACGCCTTCCGTGATGTCCGGACGCGGGAGGTCTCCATCACCTCTCCGTCCTCGTCAACGATGCAGATTTGACTGTACTCTGAGTGTAGGTCGATGCCACAATACTCCATGCCGGTCTCCTTATCTTGGGCCTCGAGCCCGTTTAAGATCTGGCGAGCATTGTGCTACGCCGTTGGGAGACCGGCCTACTCATCCCATCTGGCACGGATGGCGATCAACAAAATTTAGAAAGTTTCTCCTGGCTCAGATATATTTCGGTTGACGGAGATTGAAGGCTTCTCCTCGCACTGAAGGGAGTATCAGATGGAGAAAAAACTCATGGCATGCCCATTCTGCGGATCTCCTCCGAAATCACAGGAGTACAAACCCCGCGGTCGGTTTTACGAGGTGTGCTGCCCGCGATGCGGTGAGTTCGACATCGAGGAACCCTTTATCGAGGGCGGGATCTTGGAAGAGTATTTCGGGCCGAGAGGCAGCAGGCTGCGCACAAACGCTTCCCGCGTGTTGGGCCGCGACCCTGAAAAAGTCACCACCCTGCGTAAACCAGAAGATCTCATGCTTCTTGCGGCCTCGGCCAACGAGGTTTAGGAATCTCGCCCGGCACCGACACGGAGGCCACGTATGCCAGATCAGAAGAACGCGTCCAAGCAGGATGAGATCAAAGCTCTCATGGGCGAGTTCAGAGGCATGCTCGAGGATGAGACCGAGCGTGGGCTCGCGATCGTCGGTGCCGCCTTCCTCGATGACGCCCTCAAGGAGCTCCTCAGAGCCTATCTGATTGACGATTCGAAGAAGGTCGTCAACGGGCTTTTGGGTGGGTCGATCGGGTCGTTCAAGAAGCGTTGCGACCTCGCCTACACCCTCGGGCTGATTGGGCCCGACATGCACTCCGACCTTGATCAGATTCGTGAGATCCGAAATGCCTTCGCCCATTGCTACAGCGATCTCGACTTCTCCGTGTCAGAGGTGCTCGACCGCTGCAAAAACCTCAAGATCGCGGACCTGGCCGACCCAGATACAACCATGCCGGCCCGCGACCGACTCACCACGTCGGTCAGCCTGCTCGCCGCGCACATCGTCAGGCAAATGAAGAAAACCTCTCACCGTGAGGTTGGCAAGGACTACCGAGCTGTGTTCTCCGATTTCCCGGTGTCGGTCTCGGTCGCCGAGAAACGCCTCCGCAGATCCACCGGCGACGGATAATGAGAAAAGGCCGGCAGAAGCCGGCCTCGGTCAACAGAGTTTAGAAAGTTTCTCCTGGCCCCGATACCGATACGTTCACGTCGGGTCCGGCAGGTCTTCCGGTTCCCCTTTCATCGAGACGCTAAGATAAGCTCTCAACCGCGCAAGAGTCATTTCGGCGAAGTCACGGAGTTCATCGTCCGAAAAATCGAAATCGAGAATCTTGTCTTTCAACACGTCAGCATGCGTGAAGAAAGAGTCAGCTTTCCAGAGCGTTCCCCCCGCCTTTTCAACCACTGGACTCACATCATCGAATACGATGCGAATTCTACCGTCGTGAAGGATCTGAAGCGACAGTAATAGGGCTTTCTCGCTTCGTTTCCCGTCATCTGGATTCACGAGCCTTCCCTCCTAGTCAGAGAATGGATTGGGAAAAAGCGGGCCAACAGGCCGACCAGCGCGGCAGTTCGCATAACGATCCATCGCAGAACTCATGCACTGCGCATACCTCGCGGTCGCTGGTGGTCTGCGTTGCATGAACACACTGCATGTAGCTTCGTCGATGGCTAATTGCTTCTCGCAGGGGCCGTCCTCGTCGTCCGTCGGGCACTCACACAGAATGACACCCATCAGGCTTCCCACACCCGCTCCCAAGATCGATCCGACGCCGATCCCGACTCCCGCGCCGCCCACCGCGCCACCAACAGTGCCAAAGCCTGGCACAACCAAGGTCCCTCCTGCGCCGCCTACGACTCCCCCAACCACGCCTCCCACGCCTCCTCCAACCGCACCTCCCGCAGTCGTCCATCTCACCTGACACTCGGCCAGCGACTGCATGCCGAGAGGATCAATAAACCGAGCAGGGTTGCCGGAGGCGTAACTAAAGGCGTTCGGTGGGAAGACCATCACCTTGAAGTACGAATACTCCGGCAGCAGCGGAAGTATCGGATCACTTTGGGTGTACCTCCCCCAATCCGGGTTGTACCAGCGGTAGCCGTTTGCGAAGAGGTTCCTCTGCGGCGGATCGGTCACCACGAACGCCGGGTCGTCCTTCCACTGGCCTGGGTACCGCAGAAGCGGATCGCTGGCCGCCGTCCCACCCGTGAGGATGGCTTCGCCATACGGCTCGTGCACCGCGCTCCATGTCGTGCTGGCTGAGGGATCCATGATCATTACAGGATATCCGATGTGGTCGGTGAAAACGTAATCTGGATCACTCGCACCCGTGCCGAAGGTGGCAATCAATCGATCGCCAAGCCACACGAGCTCACGCCCGTCAAACACTGTGAAGTTCATGTCCCACAGGCGCTCGGAAAGGCGGTGACCGCTTGGTGAGTCAATGGTGACCATCTGTGCGTAATACACCACCGGATCGACTGTGTAGGCCCGTCTCGCAGTCATGATCCCGTCTGCCGTGTAATCCGAGTAGCGGTAGTAGGCCGAGGTCCCGCCCTTCTTGTGGAAGCGCATGATCGGCCGGGGGTCCCAGAAGTACCTCGACACCCCGTCGTCGAGGATGTTGCCCATCGCGTCATGGATGATGTCGTGGATGATCGTACCCTGGCCGTCGGGGGTGGTCTCCACACGTTCCACCAGAGGCGAGGTTCCACCCTCATAGAAGAGATCCATCTGTCCTGGTTCTGGCCCACCCACCGCGTCCCGCGAAAGCAGGTTGCCGATGGAATCGTAGCCATAGGTGATGGCGCCGAATTCACCCGTTGCCGTGTCGAGCCGTCCGATGTCGTCGTAGGTGTAGACCTCGTCGGTGATGCCGGTCAGGTTGTCGGCGGTGAGGAGGTTCGACGAGAGATCGTAAGTGTATGCCCGCAGCGGCTCCGCAAGGCCGGGATTCTGTGAGGTCAGGCGATAGCGCGGGTCGTGGGGTCGGTTGTCCGTCGTGCCGGCGCCAAGCAGCGGATAGGTCACCGCGTCTGCCGGCCCGAAGGGCAGGTAAGACACGTCGGAGACGTAGTCGGTGAATCCTCCAGTGCCTCCCGCGCCCGTAGCCGATACCGACTCCGGCCTGCCCGCAAAATCGAGTCCGTAGCTCACCAGCCGACCGCTCGGGTAGGTGATCGTCTCGAGCGCCCCGTCCTCGGAGTAGGCGAACGACGCCTCCTCGAGCACCGTGCTTCCCATCCACTCCTTTTCGCGGGAGGAGAAGATCGTCAATCCCCTCCGGTCGTACGACCAGGTTTCGAAGAGGTCGCCTGTATCGGCCGTAAGACGCCTGCCGTTGGCATCATAGGTTGAGGTGATGGTCTCGATGATGCTCAGCCCCTGGTAGACCGAGACCTCGAGCCTCCCCGCCGCGTCGTATGTGTGGGTGGCCGTCGCGGTCCGCGCATCCTCCTTGAGCACGACTTGCCCGGTCTCGTTGTAGGTCAGCTTGGTGACACCGGTGGCCGGCGAGTCGATCTCGTACGTCTGCCCGAAGTCGTCCACCAAGTAGGCGGTCACGTTTCCGTTGGCGTCTGTGACCGCGGTGAGGTTTGACTGCGAGTCGTAGCCGTAACTCGTCGCCGCCCACGCGTCCTCGGACGGCAGCTGGGTCGCGTCCTCGAGCTGTTTCACCTCTTCGAGCCTGCCGAGCGGGTCGTAGACGTACTTTACGTTCGGGTCGGGGTCGCCGTAACGCAGCGGGTTCCAGAAGGACACCACGTTGCCCTGCGGGTCGTAGGCGTAGGACTCGATTGCGTTAGCCGGTGTGTCCGGATACTCGGTCTCCTCGAGCCGTCCGGCCGAGTCGTATCGGTAGTCGGTTCGCTTTCGTTCGACCCAGGCGCCGGTCTCCCACCGCTCGAGGCTTTCGCTCGCCCGGTTTCCCGTGAGGGGGTCGTAGGTCGTGAAGACGCGCTCCTCCATCCCGATCTGGCGCGGGAGCTTCGGTTTGCCTTTGAGGCGGAAGACGGCCAGTCCCGGTCCTCTCGACACCGTCTCGACGCGCCCCCAGCCTTCATGGCCGTACTCGGAGACACCGCCGCCAGGGGCGGTGATCTTTTCAAGCGGTCCGGCGCCACTGAGGTACTCGTAGGTCGTGACGAGATCGGTGTCACATAGTGGATCGGCCACTGTGTCGCACCCCGGAATCCCCTCGAGTGTGTTCGTCGTCACGCGACCGAGACTGTCATGCTGACGGGAGCTGGCGACGCCCGAGGGGTCAATCGTTCGGGTAACGTTGCCGAGCGCGTCGTAGCCGTCGAAGAAGACCACGCCCCCCTCGGGATCCATCCTTGCTGCGAGCCGGCCCCGCAGCTCGGCGGGCAGCACCAAGACGTCCTCCGGGTAGAAGACGAAAAACGAAATGTCATCGACGTCCGCGGACGGCCGCGGTCCGTCGATCGACTTCACGAGGTTCGCGGGCTGCGGCAGGCTGACCCACGATGGATCGAAGACGATCGACACACCCAGCTGTGAGGCCGCGATGGTTGGATCGAACGCCGCGCCCTCCGTGCCGTTGTACAGGGCGCGGGTCGTGGTCCTCGATTGCCACTGGGAGTCCTGCAGGTAATGGTCCCAGGTGTAGCCGAAGCGGGTTGTGGTCAGGACAGCGCCTGTCGTCGAGTCGTACGTATAGCTGTCACAGGCGCTCTGGCCCGGCTCGACCACGCTCTCGGTGCACATGGTGGCCGGTTTGTTCGTCCACACCACATCGTAGGTGTAGTCCGTGGCACCCAGCATCCCGTCGATCGAAAGCGCGGTGGCGGCCAACTCGTCTGTGTTCAGCCGGCACATGGTCGGATCTTCCGGGTAATCCGCCGGGTCGCATCCGCCCGGCCAGTGGCCGCGCTCGATTCGTTGCACCCGGTTCTGCGCGTCGTAGCTCCAAACAGTGATGTAGCCCCTCGCATCCTGTTTACGAACTACCCGGCCCTGGCCGTCGTAAGCCATGGCCGTATACTCGCCCCCGCCAGGGCACGAGCAGTCGCCGCGGATCTCGACAACACGGTGTGGTGCTGCACCCACCGGCCGTATGTAGTAGTCGGTGTATTTCCCCGAGGCCATGGTGACCCTTGCCGCGTACTCAGACGCTGCGAAGTTCAGCCCTCGCGGTAGCTGACTGTTGGGCACTTCATATTCGATGTACGTGATGTGCTCGTCGGTGGTTTGCGAGGTGATGGCGCGTCCGGTCGCCGCGTCGTACTCATGGGTTTCGATGAGGTGGCCCTGGCCGTCCGAAACCTCGAGCAGCCGGTCGTCCCCGTCGTAGGAGAACGCTCTCCACGAACCGCCGTCCACGGTTGCGTTGTCGAGGAGAACGGTGTCGTAACCGAAGGCCCACGAAGCGTCGCCGGCGGTGATGGTCCCGATCAAATCGGGGTCTGTGGGGTCGGGGTCGATTGTCCACGACCACGCACCTTCGGCATCGGAAACAAGGGTCGGCATCCCGGTCGATGGGTGGTAGTCAATGGTAACGACGGCTTCGCTCACGGGAGCTTCGAGCCGGCCGAGCTTGCCGTCCGACGCACGGTAGAAACGTCTGAGGTCAGCGGCCGGTGAGGTGTGGCGGTAGTAGTCCGTACCACCGACATTGACCAGTACCAGCTCACCCATTGGCCCGGTGGCGGGCCAAGTCTGCACCAACGCGTCGCTGAAATAGACCGAGTGGTTGGTTTCGGTGACGACACGGTAGCGATAGCTCGTGCTTCCGCCGTCCTCCTCGAGCCTGGCGTCGAAAGCCGAGAACCATCCTTTTCCAAAGACCCCGGTGTCGGTATTCAGAGTGTCGAAGGTGAGGGCGGTGAGCTGAGGCATCGATGTCGGCAGGACCAGCCGTTCGTTGTAACGCATGTTGCCGTTGGTGAGGCGGACGGGGGCCCCCGTTTGCGCGGGTCTCGGGCAGCTGTTGGGCTCGTCGCTGGCGTCATCATCGGGTACCATGCGGCCCGATGGACCCAGGTCCTCTGGAGGCGGCTCAATGTTTGCCCATTTTTCCACTGTTGCACTGGCGTCACCGCAAGCATTCGCTACCACCCTAATTTCGACGGTGTCCGGCCTGAAGTCGACGATTTGATGGCAGGAGCCAACACGGCCCAGCCCGCCGCAAAAGTTCCAAGAAGTGATCTCAGCGCCGGTGCT
>Ga0255054_10000882_pt1 | contig 17453 bp, 17 predicted proteins | sample JV7_2_23_MG_FD_188634 | JGI IMG/M metagenome (GOLD analysis project Ga0255054, IMG submission 188634) | Seawater microbial communities from Jervis Inlet, British Columbia, Canada - JV7_2_23 | ecosystem: Environmental > Aquatic > Marine > Inlet | place: Canada: British Columbia | collected...
CTTTGCTCCGGAACACAAGGAAGGCGATTGAGGCCGGCAACTCACCAGTCACAGGTCTGCAAACACCTGTGGGGCGATGTCTTTAGCTATCTGCCGTATCTCATCGGCGACAGCCCGGAACTCGGGAAGGGCTCGCTTCGATGTGCGCAGCTTGATGACGTGGCGGATCTCGCGGAAATTCCAGGTGCAGATTATCTGGGTTTCACAGGCGTTGGGAAGAACATAGCGGGCGATCTCGGCCTTGACTCCGTTTTGTAGCAGGTTATCGTAGGCCTGCCAGGAGGCATTCATCGCCTCCTGGAACCGCTGACGGGCAGCCTCGTTGTCCCTGATCTCCGGTGGCTCGATATACCGTGGTTCGGTTTCCTTGACATAACGCTGGCTTCTCTGACTGTAACTTGCCAGTCTATGCCTCACCAGTTCATGCGTCAGCACGCGGCTGGCGCGTATATAGAAGGTGGCGCAGGCATGCTCAATCATCGACTCGTGTCCGATCTCCAGCCACTTCTCGATACGGTCGGGCGTAGTGCCCGTCCTGTCCTGTGTATCCCAGCAGAGCCTGCCAGCAGTCTCAATGATCTTCTCGGCATCAGGCGTGACGGCGAGCAGTCTCACTTCTACATCGTACATGTCCGCCATCGTCTGTATACCGCAGTCCGAGGTCTATCTGGCGTCCCTGGAGGGATTCGAACCCACGACCCGCTGCTTAGAAGGCAGCCGCTCTATCCACTGAGCTACAGGGACGACCGCGCTAAGTATAACATGATGGGAATCTGATGATAAGAAGAGCCGGGGGCCCGAACTAGTCTCTGTGCGACTGCTCAACGTGCTCGCCGTCACGCCTCATGTACAGAGAAGACACATCTCGCGCAATAGCAAATGCGGGTTCTAGCATCTTTGCCGCAGACGGGACACTTCATAGTCCTTCTCCGCCTCTGTCTTAGTCCTTCGTCGCCGTAGCCTCCGTACCCGATTTCCTATCTCCGTCTCCTCTTGAGTCGGTAACATAGAAGCCCGGCCCCTTGAACACGATGGGGACGGGACAGAAGATGCGGCGAGACACCCCCTTACACTCGGGGCAATCCGCTAGCGGTTGATCATTGAAGCTCTGCCTCAATTCGAATAGCAGTTGGCAGTCCAGGCATCTGTATTGATAAGTAGGCATTCGCGTGCTCCTTCACTCTACTATAGGTGCGGTCTGTTCTTCCGGGCTCTATTCCTCTGACGCCTGCTCTTCAGCGGTCTGCTCCTCCGATGCCTGCCGTTCAGAATCCTCTGCGTCAGGCAAACTCGACTCGGAGGCCTTTTTCTCCATCGCTACGACCTCTGAGGCTTCCTCCTCCGTTGCTGAGATCTCCGAGACCGATGTGTCCAAAACCTGCTCGTCCGAGACCGCGACCTCCACCTTGCTCTCTCTCGGGACAAACTCTCCGTCGAGATTCACGTTCCCCATTTCAAACGGCGGCCGGTGTGCCTGCAGTACGTGCTCATCCCAGCAGTATGCGTGCACAAAGGCACCACACGAGCAGTTGAAGGCGATCCTATCGAAAAGCAACGGGTTTCCACACACGGTACAGTTCATCTACCTACCTCCTGTAGCTAGCACTCTCATTGTGCAAGTGCTAATTATAGCGTGCCATCAGGGTTTCATCAAGCTCCCGGCATGGGCACCAGACTCAACCGGAATTCGTGGTTCCTTGATGCATACATCCGCGTCAGGACCGTCAGTTGAGATTCCGCAACCTCGGTACAAATGCCAGGATCACGACCGACAAGAAGACGAGAACCATGGCGAAGCCTCCGATCACCCACTGCACCGGTATCACCTCCGATAGCAGAGCGGCACCGAATCCGCCGAAACCTATCAGTCCGACCTCCATCATGAAGATGCTCATCACCCTTGCCCGGTACTCATCGAGAGAGTAATCCTGGAGGACGGTTGTTGTCACCGCTATCAGACCGCTCTGCCCCAGTCCTGCCACTACGAGCAAAGCAAGCGAGAGATACCAGGAACTGGAAAAGGCGAACCCTATCAGCGCCAGGGCAAAGCCTATCGCGCTGAGTATCAGCAGGAGGCCACGTCTCCTATCAGGCAGTGAGGCGAGTATCAGCGACCCGGCGATGGCACCGACACCGATGGAACTCATCATAATGGCAAGTCCACCTGCCCCAACCTCGAGTACGTCCACAGCGACAATGGGTATAAGTGTCCAGTACGGTGTGGCAAGGGCGATGGCGATGAGAGCATAGACCAATACGAGGAGGATGGTGGTATCGTTCCGCACGTAGTTGATGCCTTCCCTGATCTCCGATATGGCGCGCTGACCGCCCAAGCCCGTCGGTTTGGCGCGCGGCAGGAATGGTATAACCAGGGACGAAGCAAGGTAGAGACCGGTTATCACATAGTAGGCGGTGGTGATCTCGAACGATTCGATGACTAAGCCCGCCAGCGCCGGCCCCAGAACTCTCATGCCGTTCGTGGCCAGGGTATTGAGCGAGACAGCATTGAGAAGCTGTCGGCCGCCTACGATTTCGTAGAGCATCACCTGTCGCGAGGGCATCATGAGAGACGAGACAGTTCCCTGGCAGGCGGCGGCCACTATCAAGATCCACCACGAGCCAGCACGCTCGCCACTCAGGTAGCCTGTGGCGAGGGCAATGGCAATACTCACGGAGATGACAGCCGACAGCATCTGGCCGACGAACAGCACGCGATTCTTCTGTATACGGTTGGCAATCACCCCGCCGAATAGCGAGAAGAAGAGCATCGGTCCGGCCACGGCCAGTGATTTCAGCCCTAATATCGTGGGAGACCTGGTGAGTTCGTAGATGAGCCAGTTCCTGGCCGTCATCTCCATGTTCATCCCGGCCGTGTAGCCCAGCATGTTGCCGAAAAAGAGCCGAAAGGCCGGGTTCCTGAGAGAGTCAAACGTCCGCAGGCTACGCAGAGACAACCCCTGTCTCCCGGCGCCCGTATCCGTACCCCTGTGTCCGGTGCCACCATTATCAACGTTATCTGATTCGTCCACTCTTTCTTATCCGAACCGACCTGCTTGGCGTTCCGGGGGGACACAAGAGAGGCTATCCTCCGGAAGGGACGGGCTTACTCCGAGGTCTCCGAACCCGCAGTCCCTCTCACACCGGAGCCAGACTAGCTGATGACGGAAGATCCTTGTGTGGAATGCCCCGCGTAGTCTAACATCTTCTGCGCCGTTCGGCACGTGACGTGAGGAAGACACGGAATCCGAGCAGGCCTGTTTGACAACCCTTTCGCTCAGCCGCTAATATGGACTGGCTCCATATGGACATCAGGCACGGTCTGCCCGATCTGGGTGCATCCTATCACGACGCAATACGGGCTGAGCTGGAGAGCACGATCGACAGTAGCCCTCCTGTTCTCAGCAGCATGTTGCGGTACCACATGGGATGGGAAGACGAGAACGGGTGTATCTGTGAGGGAGCATCGGGCAAGCTCATTCGACCGACTCTTTGTCTTCTCAGTTGCAGAGCAGTGGGCGGTGATACGTCGCAGGTGATGCCTGCAGCAGCGGCTACTGAGCTCGTTCACAACTTCTCCCTTATTCATGATGACATCGTAGATGGCAGCGATGAACGGCACCACCGACCGGCCATGTGGAGGTTATGGGGTGAACCCCTGGCCATAAACGCCGGCGATGCCATGTTCAGTCTGGCTTACCTGGCGCTGCTCAGGTTGAGGGAGAGAGGGATCGCCCATGACAGGGTCTACATGGCCGTTGAGATGCTGAGCAAGGCCTGTCTGCAGCTCTGCGAAGGACAGCACCTGGACATCGAGTATGAGAGCCGTCTCGATGTCACAGTCGAGGAGTATCTCGGCATGGCGGCAAAGAAGACGGCAGCCCTGCTCGCGGTATCGAGTTCACTGGGTGCATATCTGGGCAACGCCGACCGCTCGGTCGTCAACTCCTTTCGCCTCTTCGGCAGCGAACTGGGGATGGCCTTTCAGATTCGTGACGACATAATGGGAATATGGGGGAGTGAAGAAAGCACCGGCAAGACAGCCGACGACATCCCTCAGAAGAAGAAGACACTGCCTGTGGTGTACGGGTTGCAGCACAGCGCGGACTCGCAAAGAGAGAGGCTGCTGGGGCTCTACTCCCGGGATGCCATCGAATGGGCAGACATAGATGAGGTGAAAATGATCCTTGAGGGGGTGAGGGCCAGGGACTACGCCGAGAACCTGGCGGAGAAGCATAATCACGGGGCACTGGCGCAACTGGAGGCATCCGGGCTCGACTCATCGGCCAGGGAGCCGCTGCTGGAGCTTGCGGATTTTCTGCTCAGGAGGGCCTTCTAGGAGGGATAGTGGCAAAACGGACTGTCGAGGATATCGAGGTCAGCGGCAAGAGGGTGCTGCTGAGAGTTGATTTCAACGTTCCACTTGACATAAACACCGGTGCTGTTGGAGATGACAGCCGGATTCGTGCCTAACTGCCTACGATCAAGTACCTGGTGGAGCGTGGAGCCCGCGTGATACTGTGTTCTCACCTGGGGAGACCTAAGGGCAAGGTGGTTGACAACCTGCGTCTGGCCCCGGTTGCCAGCAGACTGTCAGAGCTCATGGGCGAACCCGTCGGGACAGTGCCTGATTGTGTAGGCGATGAAGTGGAAGCAGGAGTCCGAGTGCTTAAGGAAGGCCACATGCTGATGCTGGAGAATCTGCGCTTCCATCAGGAAGAAGAGGCCAATGAACCGGGCTTTGCCGCGAAGCTGGCCGGATTGGCCGGCGTTTACGTCAACGATGCCTTCGGCACGGCCCATAGAGCACACTCTTCCACAGTAGGCGTAGCCAGACACCTGCCGGCAGTGGCCGGCTTTCTCATGGCCAGGGAGCTTGAGGTACTGGGTCGGCTTCTGCACGAGCCCGAGAGACCTTTCGCCTGTCTGATGGGCGGCGCAAAGGTCGGCGACAAGATAGGACTCCTTCGGACTATGTTGACGAGGGTTGATGCGGTGCTTGTCGGCGGCGGTATGGCGGCTACCTTCTTGAGGGCGCAGGGACTCGAGGTCGGGCTTTCTCTGATAGAGGACGACAGGTTGACCCTGGCCGGGGAGTTACTGAGGGAGGCCGAGATACGCCAGGTATTGCTGAAACTACCCGTAGACGCAGTTGTTGCAGGGGACATCAAAGCCGGTGTGCAGACGCGAGTGGTGCCAATCACCGAGGTTCCCTCTGATAGCCGCGTCGTGGACATCGGCCCCGGGACGATTGATCTCTTCCGCAGCAAGCTGGCAGAATGTCGCACCGTAATGTGGAACGGTCCAATGGGGATATACGAGATACCTGAGTTCGCACAAGGAACAAGGTCTCTGGTGAGCTTCCTCGCCACTACCGAGGCGAACACTGTGATTGGCGGAGGCTCTTCTGCCGAGGTGGTTCATGATATGGGCCTCGCTGATAGGATGACTCATGTCTCCACCGGAGGCGGCGCGAGTTTGAAGTTCCTGGAAGGCGCGGTGCTGCCGGGAGTGAATGCTCTGTTAGACAAAGAGTAGATGGCAGGAGGTCTTGGAATGCGAACACCATTAGTTGCCGGTAATTGGAAGATGAACACGACGGTCAGTGAGGCCGAGGAACTGGTCTCAGGAATGCTCGACAGGCTGGTACGGATCGATGGAGTGGATAAGGTTATCTGCCCGCCGTTCATATCTCTGGCGGCTCTGGGCAGGATGCTGCGGGGCTCATCTATCGGCCTGGGGGCTCAGAACATGCACTCTGAGCCGAAGGGAGCCTACACGGGTGAGATATCGCCGCTGATGCTCGAGGGATTATGCGGATTCGTTATACTGGGACACTCTGAGAGGAGGATGTACTTCGGCGAGACTGACGACGTAGTTAACAGGAAGGTGAAGGCCGCTCTGGCAGGCAAGCTCACTCCTATCCTGTGCGTCGGAGAGCGACTGGAGGAGAACGAAACCGGCAGGACAGAGGAAGTACTCAAGCGGCAGGTAACAGGAGCTCTTGATGGCGTGGATCCCGCTGATGTAAGCCGGGGTTCCGCAAGAGGTACCGAGGCAGGGAGTGACCTGGTGATCGCGTACGAGCCCATCTGGGCCATAGGCACCGGCAAGGCAGCGAGTGGCGAACAGGCAGCGGGTACCGTTCGGTTTATCCGCGAGGTTGTGGCCGGACTGTGGAGTGGAGGCATGGCTCAGGAGCTGCGAATTCTCTATGGTGGCAGTGTTACCGGCGCAAACATCCGGGAGTTCGTCTCGTATCCCGATATCGATGGCGCCCTCGTCGGCGGAGCCAGTCTCAAAGGGGAGGAGTTCCTCAGCATCGTCGCTCAGACTGCCGACATCAGACGAAGCGCGAACTGATCGCCGGCCTGTGTGCGAGCTACGGATCTCCCGTAGCGCTGCGAGAGCCTGAGAGGCCTCGAGACCCCTGCGTCGACTGCGGCCGGGCTGCCACTGCTGAACCATGACTGCATACTGCTCGAAACTGGTGGCGATTGTGGGGCCTACTGCTGTAGGGAAGAGTGAGCTTGCCCTGAACCTGGCACAACTCTTTCCGCTTGAGATAATCAGCGCCGATAGCCGCCAGATCTACCGCTATATGGATATCGCCACCGGTAAGCCGACCATAGCCGAGCGTGAATCGGTGCCTCACCATCTTATCGACATTGTCGACCCCGACGAGGATTTCAGCCTGGCGATGTATCATGAACTGGCCCTGAAGGCCATTGACAATGTTCATAAGAGGGGCACCCTGCCCTTGCTCGTGGGCGGCAGCGGCCTCTATGTATGGTCATTGATAGAGGGATGGACCATCCCTCAGGTGACACCCGACCGGGAGCGAAGACGTATTCTGGAAGCCAGAGCAACCCAGGAAGGCAGCAACACCCTTCACCAGGAGTTGCAGGCTGTCGACCCGGTGGCGGCGGCCAAGATCAGCCCACGCAACACCCGCCGCATAATAAGGGCTCTTGAGATCTACCGTGCCACAGGACGGCGCCCCTCTGATCAACAGGGCAAGAGACAGCCGCGATTCTGCGCGATGATCATCGGCCTGACCCGGGAGAGACAGGAGCTATACGGAAGAATCGACTCCCGTGTCGACCATATGGTGGAGGCGGGATTGGTAGACGAAGTGCAACACCTACTGAGAAGAGGCTACTCGTTTTCACTGCCTTCCATGTCAGGAATAGGCTACAGGCAGATGGGTCAGTTCTTGCAGGGCGAGATGACTCTATCTCAGGCTACTGATAGAATGAAGGTCGAGACCCATCGGCTTGCCCGACATCAGCATACCTGGTTCCGCCTCGGGGACAAGAGAATCACATGGCTGGACGCGGGTGACGAAGCCGAGGTCTCAAAGGTGAACACGGTTAGGGACATGATAGAGAGCTTTGCTTCACGACCTTCCGCGGACTAATGAGCAGGACGCAGAACTTGACATAATCCCATTGCCGGGTTATAGTTAGTTGCAGGAGTAGAGAATCAAACACAAGACTCATTCAACGAAAGCAGAAACCGAAAAGGTAGTTCTGGTAGGGGTGGGGAGAAAGGGCCATGCCCGTGGCTGGACGACTGCGGATTCTCTGCGGGAGCTTTCGCACCTGGCCACAACCGCCGGTGCCAATGTGGTTGGCGTCTTAACGCAGAGGCTCGATACGCCCTCGCGCACACACTACATCGGCAAGGGGAAGATCCAGGAACTGCTCGACCTCAAAGAGAAGGCCCAATATGACACTGCAGTTTTTGATGACGAGCTTTCACCCAGGCAGCAGAGAAATCTGGAGGATGCACTTGGAGTCAGGGTCATCGACCGTAGCGCTTTGATCCTACACATATTCGCCCAGAGAGCCCGCACGAGTGAAGGGAAACTGCAGGTGGAACTGGCCCAGCACGAATACCTGTTACCCCGGCTAGTCGGTCAGTGGAAACACCTTGAACGACTCGGCGGCGGTATTGGCACTAGAGGTCCCGGAGAATCCCAACTGGAGACCGATCGTCGTCTCATCAGCAAGCGCATCGGCCTCCTGAGACGCAAGCTTGAGAGCGTCACGACGCACCGCTCCCTCTACAGGCAGAGGCGTAAGGATGAAGGCATACGCATCGTTGCACTTGTGGGGTACACCAACGCCGGCAAGAGCACTCTGTTTAACGCGCTGAGCAAGGCGGGCGTGGACGCAGAAGACAAGCTTTTCGCTACTCTGGATCCGGTAACCCGGCGGGTGGCCCTGCCCAACGGAGAGCAACTCCTCATCACTGATACTGTGGGCTTCATCCACAAGCTGCCTCCTTCGCTTATCGCGGCCTTCCGGGCCACGCTCGAGGAACTCGATGAGGCGGATCTGCTACTGCATATAGTTGACATAACTCATCCCAATGCCGGTCATCAATGTCAGACGGTGGAAGGGATACTGAGGGATCTCAGACTAGAGAGCAAGCCAAGGCTCACCGTGTTCAACAAAATAGACCTGTCCCTAGCCGGCGAGGCTGAGTCTCACGCTCTGGACACGGTGCCGGGCCTCGAGGACGTCGTGCTTCCGGGCGAGGGCATTGTACTCATATCCGCAGCCACGGGATGGGGTATAGACAAGCTCATGGATAAGATAGCGCATCACCTCAAGCTATCCCTCTAGATGCGCTCAGTGGTGACTCCTAGTCTCTCTCACCGAATATCCCGGTGCCTATCCTGACTACATTGGCGCCCTCCTCTATGGCTACCCTATAGGAGTCTGTCATGCCCATGGATAGGTACTTCATCTCCACATCGGGGATATCCAGTTCCTTGATGACATCGAATGTCCTTCTAGTCTCAGCAAAAAACGGCCTCGAGTCCTCAGGATCTGCCGAATAGGGCCCCATTGTCATCAACCCCATCACCTTGAGATTGCTCAAAACTCCTATCTCTCGGATGAGCGGTTCAACGCACTCGGGCAGAACCCCCGACTTCTGAGACTCTCTGCCGCTGTTGACCTCGATCAGCACAGTCACTCTCTTGCCTATCAGGGCGCACTTCCTATCGATCGCACTGGCTATTTCAAGCGAGTCGACAGTCTCTATCATGTCGAACATCTGCACAACACTTCTCCTGATACTGTGCTTCTGAAGAGTGCCGATGAAATGCCACTTAGCACGCATTCCAACCACCTGATAGGCCTCCCTGGCCTCACTGATATAGTTCTCCCCAATGATACTCACCCCGGCCTTCACAGCCTCCAGGACTTCATTGGGGGTTCTCCCCTTGGCGGCTGCCACCAGCTCAGCTCCTTCGGGCAGTTCACTCAGCAGCTTGGCGACGTTCTCGCTAATCAACTCGCGTGGCACACCGTGATTGTAGTCCATTGACCTCAGTACGTTCAAGAGCAGGGGACTCGCACCGGGCCAGGTTCCTCATCTGGAAGACTCAGTGCTCCGTGGAACTGGCACATCTATTCGTCCCGTGACTCGCCATGCTCGCTAAGCCACTGCCACAGCTCAATGCCAGTATGCCGGCAGTCGGGGCGAGTTGACAAACAGTGATCATAGCTGTAACATGAGATTGAGTATAATATCCCTTACACTCAGTCAAGCTATGCAAGGAGGTGTCACCCATGCTACGTCACGTGGATGACTTCCTGCTGAATCTACAGGCCAGCAAGTATTCGGCGGAGACAGTCTACAATTATGAGAGGGATCTGAACGTTTTCGACAGCTTCCTGCAGGAAAGCGATGCCGAGTTCGACAGGATTGACAAGCGTACTATCACCTACTACAAGGCATATCTCACATCGCGCGACCGCAGGACGGCGCTGCTGGGTAAGCAGGCTGAAAGGCAGCTCGACTCCAGCTCGATAAACCGCATGCTGTCGGCCCTGAGGGCCTACCTTCGCTACCTGATTGACATGGACTACACATGTCCTCTTCCGCCCGAGGCAGTGAAACTGACGAAGGCAGGCAAGAAGCATCCACAGGTCGCCGAACTAAGAGATCTGATCAGGCTGATCGAGGCGCCCAGTTCCCTGGAGTCAGACGTCCGCACAACGTTGAGGAACCGCGCCATGCTTGAGGTATTATTTGCCACGGGAATGCGGATCTCCGAGCTGTGCAGCCTGGACCGCAGTCAGATCGACGACACCGGGCGGATCTTCATCACCGGTAAGGGCAGAAAGCAACGCTTCGTGTATCTTACCTCCCGGGCCAAACAGCACCTTGACGCATATCTGGTCATCCGGCAGGACAACTGTCCTGCCCTCTTTGTGCCCTATGCCGGCAGAAACGCAGCCAAACCCAGAAGAAGGATCTCCACCAACTACCTTCAGGACAGAATCAAGAGATACAGGGAGAAGCTCAAGATAAACGTCCCCACCTCGGCGCACTCGCTAAGGCATGGCTTTGCCACCTATCTGGCTGAGAAAGGCGCGAATCCCGCAGCACTCCAGATACTCCTGGGTCACGAATCCCTGGATACTACCACCCGCTATGTGCACGCCTCCGACAAATACGCGGAGGAGACACATCAGAAATACCATCCCCTGGCTGAATCCGACTAGAGCCAGCCAGGGGAATCGTTATGTCAACTACCACTCCGTCTAAGGGAATATGCCCCTGGTGACCATGGCGGTCGCCAGTTGCTTCAGTGCAGTCATATAGGCTGCCGTCCGCATGTCGACCCCCTCACACTCACTGATTGATAGCACCTGATTGAAGGCATTGGTCATCAGTCTTCCCAGGTAGTTGTTGACCTGCATTTCATCCCAGTAGAAGGACTGCAGGCCCTGCACCCACTCAAGATATGAGACTATCACACCTCCAGCGTTGGCCAGTATGTCGGGGGCAACGAATACCCCCCTATCGACCAGGAGCTTGTGAGCTTCAGGTGTGGTCGGGCCGTTGGCACCTTCTACAATCACACGCGCCTTCACCGCGGGTGCGTTACCCTTGTGCAGTGCATGCTCCAAAGCGGCTACCACCAGGATATCACACTTGAGTTCGAGGAGTTCAGCATTGGTGATCGTTTCGGTGTTAGCACATCCTATGACGGAACCGGTCTCCCTCTTATGGTTGAACACGCTTTCCAGGCTCAAGCCCTCGGGATTGTACACGCCTCCCCTGGAATCGCTTATCGCAGTTACACGGCAACCTTCATTGGCAAGAAGATCCGCCGCCGTCGCCCCGACATTGCCACATCCCTGCACCACAACCGTTGCTTCCTGTGGATCTATGCATAGATGCTTGGCAGACATCAGGGCACTGATCATCGACCCGCGTCCGGTGGCCTCGAATCTCCCGCTACTACCGCCTATCTCCAGTGGCTTGCCGGTAACCACTGCCGGTACCGAATATCCCCTGCCCATGCTGTATGTGTCCATGATCCAGGCCATCACCTGAGGGTTCGTGCCCACGTCGGGGGCCGGGATATCGCTGTCGGGCCCCATTATCAGCGCAATATCAGAAGCGTATCGGCGAGTTAACCTCTCGAGCTCACACTGAGATAGTTTCTTCGGATCACAGATAACACCACCCTTAGCACCACCATAAGGAATCCCGGCGACAGCCGTCTTCAGAGTCATCAGAGCCGCCAGGGCCCTCACTTCATCGATGTTCACATCCGGGTGATAGCGTATTCCGCCCTTGCTCGGACCACGACTATCGTTGTGGACGATCCTGAATCCCGTGAATACTTTCACCGATCCATTGTCCATCCTCACCGGGAAGTTTACGGTTAGCTCTCGTTCACATTCCATCAGTCTCAAGCGGCATTCGTCCGCTATGTTCATCTGCCGGCAGACATCGCTGATGAGGCTTCTGACATTCTGGAATGCCTGCTCTTTCATGCCTTCGCTCATATGCTCACCTCCTTATGCTATTGCTTACTTCTTGTTTCATCTCGTCCAGCCGCACTCAGCCTGCTCTTGCCCAAGACCGACCCACCCCTCTCCAGCGGAGGAGTCCCATGGGTAGCGATGACAGTCTATCAGTGTTACAGGTCCCTGAACCTGATCAGTTCACAATACTTCATGAGGGTGCCCATAGAATGATTCTCAACCTCGATTCCCGACTCCACGGCGGCAGCCACAGGATTGAGTCCTCCCGCCAGTATCATCCCCACCTTGTTAAGCTCGACTGGAACTCCACACACCGGTCTACTTACTTCGCCCGTCACAAGCAGTCCACCAAGACCCGCTTCCTTCAGTCGGGCAACAACCCTCTCCGCCGCCGGTTGGCATATGGCCGGCATCTCCCGGAAGTTGGCAAGGATCCTGCCCTCGCCCCTTCTCATCACTTGACTGACGGTGGTCATCCTGCTGGAGATGTACAGCTCTGCAGGATCCAGTGAGGAGCCCGAATACTGGATAAGCTCAACAAAGCGGAGAGGCTGGCGCCTCTTGATCTGGAGTATGCCGCTAAACTTGTAGTCAACGGGAACCCCGGCCCTGAGCAAAGAACCGTTGATTACCACACTGCAGACGGTAGCGAGGCCCATCCTCCCCTTCGGCGTGGTAACCCCACCAAGATCCTCACCCGACCCAGCCACAGCTACGAGCTCACTGACGCAGAATCCTGTCTGGAACACCTTCTTCATGGACTGGACTGCTTTGCCGAACTGTTTCTCCGGGAAGAACGAGATGTTCACCGGAACTCTGCCTTCACGCGTGTCTGGATCGAAGTCGGTCTGGCAGGCCATGAGCTCTATCCTGGATGCAACAGAGCCGACCTTATCGCTGACGAGGGCGCTCTTCGATTCTTCGAGCCCGACCCTAGTAATCAGCCTACCATCTCTCTCCATTCTCTCGGTGAACCCTCGCTCATCCATTAGCTTCAAGTGGTAGCGAACTGCCCTCTCTGTAAGCTGGATTCCCTGGTTGCTGAGATGACGGGATATGACCCGTGCACCTATCGGCTCAGTGGATTGGCTGAGGATCCTGAGAATGGCGATTACCTTTCTCTCTACCTCTTGAGCCTGCTGTGTTAGCAATTCACTATGCCTCTGCTGAACTGGCGAAGGTAACCTTTTGCCGTATAATTCTGCCAGATGTGAAATCAGATTGTCAACGACCTAAGCCCACTAAGGGAGCGGAAAACGGCCATATATGTCTGATATACTATGAGTTGCTACGCAGCACGGAGGCGAATTGCAGCTACTCAGGGTAGGAATCGCTCAGATCAACCCCACCGTAGGCGACCTCACAGGCAATACCAAGAAGATCATCGAGTCGATCCACCGAGCCAGGTCTCTGGGGGTAGACCTGCTGACCCTGCCCGAACTGGCCATCACCGGCTATCCGCCTGAAGACCTGCTACTCAAACCACATTTCATCCGCCAGAACATGGAGAGTCTCAACGAGATCGCTGAGCATACATCGAATATCGCGGTGGTAATCGGCTTTGTCCACAGCGATGGAGACACCTACAACGCCGCTGGCATGCTGTACAACGGCAATCTGGTGGGTGTATACCACAAGCACTATCTGCCCAACTACGGTGTCTTCGATGAGAACAGGTATTTTCAGGCCGGTAGGGAATACCCGGTCTTCATCGTTCGTGGCGTGGGCATAGGTGTCAACATCTGCGAGGACATGTGGTATGAGACAGGGCCGGCCGTCGTCCAGGCCCATGCCGGAGCCAGGGTGCTGGTCAACATAAGCGCCTCACCGTATCATGCAGGTAAGGGCGTCTCCAGGGAGAGAATGTTCGCTACCAGGGCATCGGATAGTGTGGCCATCGTTGTCCACAACAACCTAGTCGGCGGGCAGGATGAACTCCTGTTTGACGGGAATAGCCTGATCATCAGTGAGAAAGGAGAGGTGATCGCTCGGGCCAGGCAGTTCGAAGAGGATTTCCTGGTGGCGGATCTGGATGTCGATTCGGTGCTGCGCTCTCAGCTGCACGACTCGAGACCGAGGAAGGCCTCACCGTGGGTCATGGAGAGGCTGGATAAGACCATCAGGATAGAGGTATCCGCCGAGTCTACGTCGGCTGCCAGATCTCAGATGATACCAACACGAGTTGACAGGCTGGAGGAACACGCTGAGATCTACTCTGCTCTCGTCCTGGGCACCAGAGACTACGTCCGCAAGAACGGCTTTGAGAAAGTGGTGATCGGCCTGTCAGGGGGATTGGATTCAGGACTGGTGGCCACCATAGCCACCGATGCCCTAGGTACTGATAATGTCATATGCGTCTACAACCCCTCGCGCTATTCTTCGCCGGGCAGCAAGGCGGATGCTGAGGCTCTGGCCAGGAATCTGGTGGTACGATTCATGGTGATACCCGTAGAGCAGATATTCAGCTCCTACCTGGAGACCTTGGCCGAGCCTTTTCGGAACACTGAGCCGGATGTAACCGAGGAGAACATTCAGGCAAGAATCAGGGGCAACATCCTTTTCGCCCTGTCGAACAAGTTCGGTTGGCTTGTGCTTGCCTGCAGCAACAAGAGTGAGACAGCTACCGGCTACACGACGCTCTGCGGAGACATGGCTGGAGGCTTCATCCCTCTGAAAGATGTCCCCAAGACGGTAGTCTTCGAGTTGGCCCAACACAGGAATCGGCAGGCAGGTAAGGAGTTGATACCATCTGCAATCTTAACCAAGACACCATCGGCCGAGCTAAGGCCCGATCAGAAGGATACTGATAGCCTTCCCCCGTATGAGGTGTTGGATCCGATTCTGAGGGGCTACGTAGAGAGCGATATGACGATCGACGGAATAGTAGCTATGGGTTTTGACCTTGACACAGTCAAGAGGGTGGCTCGCCTGGTAGACCAGAGCGAGCATAAGCGTCGCCAGGCTGCCCCCGGCATCAAGATAACACCCAGGGATTTCGGCCGCGACAGGAGGCTGCCTATCACCAACAGGTTCAGGGAGGACACGCAGTGATCCCGGCAACGTGCTCGAATTGCGGTGTACGTTGAAAGGAATGGGACGACCGTCGTACATTGGGCAAGGAGGTCACATGAGAAAGATCGGAGGATTGCTTCTCATAGCTGGTCTGGTCACCCTCACAGGTTGGGGCCTCTACTGGTTCTTCCGTCTGGCCTTTCTGGAGATGCCCCTGCCGGTCAAGGCCGCCATTGCAGCTATAGCTGTCGGACTCGCAATACTTCTCGTCTCGCTACTGCGGGAGAGACGTCAAGACGCGCAGGCGGAGCGCAGCAAATTCAAGGAGGTAGACAAATGATGGTTTTCACTACGGAGCAAATAGCGAACAAGCGCATAACAGACTCCCTCGGTCTGGTTAGAGGCAGCACTATCAGGGCCAGGCATATGGGCCGCGATATCGTCGCTGGGCTGCGAACTATCGTTGGGGGAGAGATCAAGGAGTACACCGTGATGCTGGCGCAAGCCCGAGAGGAAGCTCTGCAGAGGATGGTCGAGCAAGCTGAGAAGATGGGCGCCGACGCCGTTATAGGTACCAGATTCGTGACCTCGATGGTCATGTCCGGAGCCGCTGAGATAGTGGCCTATGGAACGGCAGTGAAGGTGGCCTGATCCCGGATGAGATGTGCCCCCGGATTCCCCTTCTCGGATCATCTTCTTACCAATCGGGGCGCCGTTTCCACATGACCGGGCCCCCGACCCAATGGTACGACCTGGAACCCACGGCCGCTACAGCGCATCGGCACTCTGCCTGACAATCCTGCCATTCTTGATCACTCTCTCTACCAGGTTCATCCCAAACCAGTATGGCAACTGCCGATGGTCGGGAACATCGAGGATGATGATGTCCGCCTGCCTTCCCACTTCCAGGCTGCCTATTCTGTCGCCCCTGTCTACAGCGTATGCTGCGTTTACAGTTGATGCGTTGATGGCTTCCGCAGCAGTCAGCTTCATGTATCTGCAGGCCAGAGCAATGACCATCTGCATGGAGAGCGTGGGGCAACTACCCGGATTGAAGTCGGTGGCGAGGGCAATCGGCACGCCTGATTCCACCAGTCTCCGGGCCGGAGCGTAATGCCCCGTCATCAGATGGAAAGGAACCCCGGGCAGCAGAACACCGATCGTCCTCTCCTCTGCCATACGCCTCATTCCTTCTTCAGAAACGTAATCCAGATGGTCTATTGAGGTGGCTTTCATCTCCACGCCTAGCTCCACTCCACCCATGTCGCTGAACTCACCGGCATGGAGTTTGATCTTCAGGCCGCAGTCCCTGGCTCTCTTCAGAATCTCTCTAGCCTCATCGACCGAGAACGCCCCTTCTTCCACGAACACATCGCAATATTCGGCCAGCGGCTGCTTTCCTAGCCCCTCAATCATCCTCAAGATCTCCCGCACGTAGGATGCCCTATTCCCGCTGAACTCCGGAGGAACAACATGGGCACCTAGAAAGGTAGGCACCAGTTCGGCCCTTCGGTTCGTCCGCAGATTCGCGACCACCGTCAACATCTTCATCTCGTTCACCGTGTCCAGCCCGTATCCGCTCTTCACCTCGATGGTGGTGGTGCCATAGTCGGAAGCCGTCTTAACTCTTGACAATGCCGCTGATGCTAGCTCCGGGAACACAGCATCTCTGGTACTACTCACCGTGCGTAAGATACCTCCCCCGCTGCTCAGAATCTCCAGGTAGTCAGCGCCGTTGATCTTCAGAGCAAGTTCATCTTCACGTGAACCCGAGAACACAAGATGAGTGTGACAATCAACGAATCCGGGCAAGACCGTCTTTCCTGCAGCGTTGATCACCCTCTTGGCCGACTCGTCTATGTCATCGCCGACCGCGACGATTCTGCCCCCCTTGATCGCCAGATCTCCTCCCGTGACTATATCCAGAGCATTCAGATCCCGGCCTGTCTTCGGCCCCTTGCTCTTACACGTGACCAACTCTGAGGCATTCTTGATAAGAATGTCTAGCACGGAATTCTGACCCCCTTCCGTCTCGCTGTCTCGATCGCGACCTCGTAGCCCGCGTCAGCGTGCCTGGCAACCCCGATGCCAGGGTCAACCGTTAGAACCCTTTCCAGTCTCCTGGCTCTCTCTTCGCTGCCATCAGCCACACAAACCTGCCCCGCATGCAGAGCGTAGCCTATTCCGACGCCGCCGCCATGATGATAAGAGACCCACGAAGCCCCGTTCACGGCATTCAGTGCGAAGTTCAGCAGCGGCCAGTCGGCTATGGCATCAGAACCGTCTCTCATCCCTTCAGTCTCGCGGTTGGGAGAGGCTACCGAACCTGTGTCTAGATGGTCTCTTCCAATAACAACGGGCGCCTTCAACGATCCCCGACCGACAAGGTCGTTGATCACCCTTCCGAACTCGGCCCTGTCACCGTAGCCGAGCCAGCAGATCCTGGCAGGAAGTCCGACAAAGGGCACTCTCTCCTGCGCCATCTCCACCCAGCGACGAAGTGCCACGTCCTCTGGGAAAGCGTCCAACAACGCCCCATCCAGTGTGATGATATCCTGCGGATCTCCGGAGAGAGCGGCCCATCTGAAGGGACCCTTGCCTTCGCAGAAGAGAGGCCTGACATATGCAGGCACAAAACCGGGG